>Ga0157364_1001616_pt1 | contig 19527 bp, 13 predicted proteins | sample AttsexASBM2_FD_111476 | JGI IMG/M metagenome (GOLD analysis project Ga0157364, IMG submission 111476) | Fungus gardens microbial communities from leaf cutter ant in Ribeirão Preto, State of São Paulo, Brazil - Atta sexdens ASBM2 | ecosystem: Host-associated > Fungi > Mycelium > Unclassified ...
GGAATCAAAATGGTCAAATTCCTATAATATTTTCAATATTATTCAAGCATTGCAGATACAAAAAGAAAGTTAATAACAGTGATTAATTTTCTTGATAACAATGGGATTTAGAATTAGAATAATTTTTTTATACTTCATCTCTATTGTTAAATTTTTAAAAGGGATAAAACTTAAAAAAGTTTGTACTGAATTCTCGAATTTCTCGAAAACGAATGCAAATACGAAAAAATACGTCTAAGCCTTTTTTATGCAGAATTTCAAAACAAACTACTTTTATCGTAAATTTTTTTTATATCTGTATTCGTTTTCGAAAAATTTGGTAAAAACTTTTTGGTGGTAGTTTTATCCTTTTAAACAATTAAGCAATAGGGGTGGATTGATCAGAATACACCATTCTGATTAATTTTGATCAAATTCCATTTTGTTATCAAAGAAGTATTAACTTTTTTTTGTGTCTATAGTGCTTGAACAATATTGAAGGTACTGATAATAATTTTATCATTTTGATTCCTCGTATCTCCAAAACTGTTTAACTTCAATTTTTTGTTAATGTCTCATAATATCGTTTGGCATACAGTTTAATTTGAAATTTGAGCATCACAAAATAGGCTAAAAACCATGTGTTTTTGGAATCCTTTGCAAATACACTTTTCAGTTTTTATATGTTGCGCGGCGATTTGATTTATCGGACTCGAAACGCAATCATAAATCCGTTTTGACCGAAAATAGGATTCTTTCTATTATTTGATTTATATAATTAAATTATAACTCGTATCTGTAACTCGTATAATGTCAAATTGTGAGATTCGTTTAGAATTCGCGGTTTCAATTGTCATTCAATTTTTTCGTTTTTCATTTTTAATCGTCTTATACTTTTCCTACAAATCCGGTCAGATGTATCATATCACGTTGAAAGAATAATATAACTTTGGTATAATAACTTTCGTATAAGATTTTTCTTCGTCTTTCGCTTCTGGAAGAAATATGATCGACCTAAATATATAAAGGAGATAATGATATTAATCGAGCGGAAACACGTTGGCGTATATCGAGCGAAATTATGAAATCGCGTGGGAGCTCTCGAAACTCCCCTTACCGTTGACGTCTTCCGTCGTAATAAATATTTCACACCGATGCCTCTCCGTTTCCGTCAGCAGCAGCAAAGAGTAGAAATAAAAAGTCGCGTAACATTCTTTCATCTCTTAGACGTGAGCTAAGGCGTGCGCGCGCTTAACGAAAAAGCAAGTTTTAGGGCGCACTGGTTACGTACATTTTTAACGAGATCGGCGGAACTCTCCGATACGATGCCTCTTCGCCGGAAACTTTCAAGCCGCTCACGTCTTGGAACCGGTTAGATCACAGAGCGAAGATCTCGATGTAGCCTCTTTTCGGCTGCTATACCTAAAATATGCATCGCCATTATCATCGATGCTGCAGTTCAATTTCGGACGTCCGGCGATTGGCGGGGGTAAGCGCATCGCGTTCTGCCTCTTTCCTTGCCATCCTTTCGGCATAAGTAAAGGGTGGCCCGTGTGGTTAGGGTGTGACGAACGGGTGTACGTGTCAGCACTGCAAACCACCCTCATTTAATTTGCTGAGAGCTACCGTATATCACCCGCCTATTCCCTTCCGCTGGGAGCGAGACGGAAAACTTCCGTCCTGAGGAAATTCTTCTCGCCGGTTGATCACAACAAAGACGCCTCGCGTGCCGACAATTCGCACTGTCGGACTGCACGGTGGTGAAAATCTGAGATATAACTTTGCCCGGACTCGCTTTTCTTTCCCTCCCTTCTCTTTTAGAAAATCCCTCTTGCTCAAAAATTAAATTCCTGCTAGTGAATTTAAAGCTCCGAAGCTCTGCGTAAACTAGGACTGACGGCCTCTCTTTTCAGTACGTCACGAAGTTATACGAATATACAGTTATTTTTGCGAGATTAACGTAAACAACGATGCGGAATTTCCAATTGTAACGTTTGCTATTTTTATTTCCCGCACAAGCGAAGTTATTACACACGTAAGCTGACTGAAATTCCTTTCATTCGATAATGAGATATTTCTTGCTTCCTAGTAATAAATAGGGAGATTTATTCGCATTAAAACGCTGTTGCGTTTTAATGCGCTCGAAATGATTTGCAGGATCATTATGCTCGCGACGAATGTCGCGATTAATGCGTAATGAAACGCGCGGATATATTTTGAAAGCTCGGTAATAAATAGTCCATGTCCCATTTCGCTTACTGATTCCCGGCTCAGCTCTCGGTCACTATGATCGTGTCTCTAACGAGTAATGCTTGTTCTACGTCTCGCTATCTAAACTATTGGGTCATTAGTCTCGCTACGCGAGAAATGTTTTGGCCGGCGGGCAAGTTAGGAGTTGTTAGACAATGATAACGCTGTTGGAACAAGTGATAAGACATGCTCGGCTACGTCGCCATGTCGCCTCTAATCTTGCAATAACGAAAAGATGCTGTGTTTTTTTTCCGCATTCGACAAGGACGTGGTTATAGTTCAATAAAATATTGTAATTGGGCCACGCCAGAGTCGGATCAATACTCGCCTCGACACGTTACTGCTCTTTCGCGGTACTTCGTTGAAAAATTGTTATTTACGAAGGTTTTCGAGAGCACGACGCAAACGATTTAAACAGTTTTATTGTTACGCGAGAAAATTAGCGTCACGGAGTTGTAAACACGATTGCAATTAAATGGTTAACAACTATTAATTTTGCACAACCAACAAATAAAATCGCGGAATTACATACTCAGCCTTAGCGTGTCATTAAATACATGTCATTATAAATTATACATTTTTGATCTTTCTCTTCGCGTTATTAATGTGACGTTCCGAAAATAATGAGATATCTCCTACAAATATTTTAAGTTTGCTTCTCATTTTCGTAACTTGCAATTTTTAACAAAAAATCTTTGAATGAGCATGTTTCTTTCGTTTATTTAAACATATTGCTGTTTCAGCAAAATTTGCACAAAAACATTAAAAATTCTATCCAATTTCGATCCCGCAAGGAAAGTATAAACGATATAAACTTTCAGTCGGTAGATATTAAACCAAATATTACAATGCAACAACGAAGAATGAAATTGTGTAGAAAATTTTAGAGTTGCCACACGTACACATCAGCCCCCCTCCCCCCATACAGCCAAAACTCACATATGAATTGCAAATCTCTTTGATGTACATAACTATCTATTAATATGTCATGTTATTTTGTATAAAATTGCATTTGAATGAACATAAAAAGAATTAACACCGATATAATTTTCATATTATTTAGTTTACCAATATACAAATATAAAAAAAAATCTCTTGTGCAAAAAATGCAATAAAATTGAAATAAAACTTATTTTACCTTTTAAAAGTATGAATATATTATTTATAAAATGTTTTTATTTTAAGGCATATTTTTATTTGAATATTTGAACTAAAATAAACTTTGTTTATAATATATATATAAAATAGATGCGACATTTACGGTAAACAGAGGTTTATTTAAAGCGTCCAACATATACAAGTTATAGAGGACGTTATGCGACATGATGCGGTTATGCGACGCGCAGTTGCTTGGCTGAAGCTGCAAAATCAAGCGTGCCACTTCTCGTAGGCAGAGCGCAGTTATACTCACTCGATTTAAAGTGGATTCACATTACTTGAACAAACGCTAAGATACCTAAAACCGAAAGAATGAGCGGAAATTTTGCTTCTGATGTTAATCTCATACAAGACGAAAGTTAATCCGAACCTATTAATTGGAACATATGAATGTACTGATAATCTTAGAAATAATTTTTAAAAATAGTATTTTCTGAAAAAAATTTTTAACTTGTGTTTATATCTAACAAGATATCTAACAAGAAAAGTAATAAATTTTATCAATAATATTTTATTTATGTTTTTCAAACAGTATCATAGATTGAGAATATACAGTCGAACTTGAAAATAAAATAAAAAAAAACTATTTTAATGGGTCGACACATGTTTTTTAGCATAACAAAAATATTTGTTTTTATTAAGAAAAAAAATCTAAGATGAACAATCACATCGAATAAATTTAATTTGTATACGCAAATCGAATTTTCTTTTTTTGTTCAAACAGTGTGGATTGGCTTTCAGATATGATGCATATTTGCGCGTTAATATTTCGTGGGATTAGATTCTAATATTTTTAGATTCGCTTTTTTGCCATATTGTCTTTTAATAAAGTTAATATAAACTAGTTCACAGAGTGTAAAAATCTTCAGCGTATTGCCGAAAGAAGTCTTTAAATATTATCCATTAGACCGCAAGCTAAACGAACATGAGCAGCGCACTCGGCTTTTAGTCTAAACCTGTTTGTTTGCCACTCGAGCGGAGATAATGTTTATTAGACCGCTTATTCAATTCTAAAACATACGCACGGAATGAGTCACCGCGAGCAAACAGCTTGATAATTTTACCATTGCTCGCATATCCGTGCCACATATATTCCGGACATTGCTACATTCTTTGTTTAATCGCATTTCATAGACATGGTAATGACTTTTTATAGTCACTTATAGTTTTACAGTCACTTATAGTTGAAAAATGTGAAAATATAGCTGTTACATACACTGTTAGATATCAAAAGAGCAATGGCAATCCAATCTTTTGAATTAAGCAAGACTTTGTTATTTTTAACTTTTGTGTATGTTGGAATATAAATCAACCCATCCTGTGGTTAGTTTCAAAGTAAACAAAGTTTATATTAACGTAGTAACATTTAGTAAATAATAAACGAAATTTGAATTAGATTTAATACATTTTCTTGAGTTAAACAATAAAGTATTTAACTTTATTGTTTTAGTTAAATTAATGATACTTACATATTGAGTAAAAACAGTGGCGACCTATATAAATGATTAAAAGAACTTAAATTGAGCATAATTTAACATTATGAATTTGACAGCGTACAATTAAATTACGCTATATTAAATATTAAACATTATTACGCTATATTAACTATTAAAATTATAATATCGTTTTAAATATTATATTTAGAAAATTTTGATAGCTCGCTATTATTTTTATTTCAATTTCCCGTGCTTCTCATATTTTTATATTTTCGCTCTTTCTCGTTGTATTTGCATTTGCACTCGACAACAATTCAGAGTACCGCAAAATATTGCAGTTTCAGAAGGGTTCGTCGCGCTGACAAAATTTCGGGAAGATAACAGACGAGTGTTGCGTAGACTAAATAAAAACTATCAATAACTCTTATACGCGCGAAATGCGAGCTACATCGGATGTGTGTTTGTATTGTTCACACAGGAGACAAATCGATAGCAGTTTTATTCGATGTATTCAACCAAGCAAACTCAAGGTGTAGGTTGATTAAAATCGTTAGTGCGGAAAATAGGAAGACAGGTGGGAAGACAAGAAGTCAGGCGACCTCTCTTTCTCTCTCTCTCTCTCTCAAAGGCAATCGTGTATTAACTGGATCTAAATTATGTGAATATCAGGATCCTTTCGGTTCTTCCCTCGCCTATTCCCTATAAGCAAGCGAGTCTGGTGGAACCTGAAAGCCCCCGACTATGGTTAATGGCACAAGTCCTTAAACTCCGCCAGTTAGGTTCGGGTCTAGAGACGGGAGCGCGCATACGTGGGTAATAACCTGCGCCATGCAGAAGTCTTAGCCCGTGTTTGGCAGTCCGGTGGTGATATCGTTTATTAAATTCTTAAGTACACGAGTAGGCAAGTTTCTTCCGAAGAAGTAAGGGTCCTCTATTAGGTAACATGCACCTTAAAAGCACGCCTTGCTACGCCTTACTGCTTTCGGATAAGAGGATTTAATCCGAGTCAACGGTGCCTCTCACGCTGCAAAATCAGCGGTATCGTTTATAATGACTCGCACGCGCGCGCGTTTTACCTTCTATTATTTTTCCTCCTTCGTAAGAACATGCATTATTAGCAATAAACGAAAAAGTTAAAAACTTTATAATTCAGTGCCGCGCTGGGATCATAAAAGGCAGTAAAGTTACCGATCGATATACCCCGGGATTTAATCGACGAAATAATCGACTACTCGCAAAACGCGCCCGCGCGCTCGGTGGAGCTCGACGTGCACCCTGATTAAAGTCTTAGACTCCTGGGAGCCAATTTGGTAAGGATTCACGGTTCGATGCTCCCGACGGCAGGATCGACGGAAAATTAGTTGTACGAATGTTTCCTCCTTCGTAATGCGAACGCGCAGGATTAATCGTTTATCCTTTTCGATGCATGCGATTTTGAATAATTTTCGTGTCTAAGTAAACCGTGTAATTTGAGTAATTTGTGTGACGTGCGTATTTTAAAGATACAGATATTATAACACGCATAAGTCGACCTATTTATAACAGACGACAATGTCAAATCCTTTATTCCGTTATATCGCAGCTTACCTATGATCCATGCCCTTACTGTGCTCAGCGCACCATGAAATTGGCTACTTTCACATCTCTGAGTATAATGTTTCATCAAAGTGCTTGAATATTATCAGAGTTTCTTCTTAGATACTATCCTATGAAGTGTCATGAAATTTAGTTACGCATGAGAAAGATTTAATATCAGTCGAAGTTACATTTTTATACAAAATAATTTATAGTTAAAAAACTAGAGACGATACTTCAAAAAGTCTTGGTGTTCGGTAATTGTAAATTATAATTCAAAACGTAAAAGATATAATACTTGCCTCTTTTTTTAAATATATATTAAGCATATATCTCTGAATATCTTGCAGTAAAGGTAATATTATTCCATGATAAAAATGAAGCTAAATGAATGAATGTTCTACATTTGCATGTACAACTCAGTAATTTCGCTCTTACTGTATATTATTTTTTACTTTTATGAATATGCAAGAATACATGATTTTTCTTTTTGGAGAGATTTTTTTATTCAGAAGACTCATCGTTTATTGTATTTTCATCATTTATATTTATCTTTAACTTTTTACATATATGTATTAAATTGCATATAATATTTCTTCTTTTTTAAAAATAAAATATTGATTCGTTGATTTCTTTGTATTGATTTCTTTCGAAGAAATCAATTTCGAAGAAAAAGATGAATTATTAATAACTTTATCTTATACTTCTTTATTGTATCAAAAAGAAAATATATTTTTATTTATTTACTTATAGCTTCGAATTTAATAAATCTAAAAAAGTAATTATATCATTATATAATAAAGTCTAAATTTTGTATATAGTCATTTTCTAAAATTTCCTATTTGTTCATCTTTTTTAAGATGGAGTACGTTTAATAACAATGATTAATTTTTGTCAGTGGAAGTATGTGAGGTATTTCGCAAATATTTTACGGAAAAGTCATTTATCTCGTGGTCGCGACAGAGATACGTTGTCGGTCTGTTATTTCTAACGAGGTAGAAACTTTATTAAAGCCACGCTTTCGCCCGTGGTCGCGGAGGAAAAACGTGAAATTAACTGCTCTCGTGGCGATGACAAACAGCCTATCGCGCGACGGTGTACGAAAACAAAGTCGCTCGAAATCATGCAGTCCGGTGCAATACGACGGTACCACCGTAGCACCGGCATGTGGAGGCGCGAGAGAAAGGCAGTTTATATACGCGCGGCACCATGTGCACGTTCTCGGAGTAACAATGAAGCAACAGGTTGCCGGCCCCTCCCCCCTCCCCCTCTTATTTCACCCTCACCCCTCCTACCAAACTTCTATGACAGATTGTGCAACCTTGATGGCCCGTGTAACCCTCCCTTTCAGCCCTTCGCCAACTGGCCACTTTACGGTGGCGAGCGCGAGTAACGCGTTTACGACTTCTCTTTTTTAGAAACAAATAGAAAATCGCTCGGCCGATCGTAAACTGTTCCTCGAGACACCCCACGCGGCTATGAGTCCGAGAAACGATCGTTATTTCCGACACGATGTAGCTTATCCTGTCACGATCGATCGATGCTACATGAATACATCTTAGCAATGAATGACAGAAGGACAACGTAGTTCTCAATGGTGAATTTATCGGAAAAAAGAAAATAATGTATGTTTACTGTAAGTTACATATTAACTGATTATTATTTTATATATAATACTTACATGAAAAAACGATTTTGCTGAAGTGTCTAATAATTTAGGTATTTACAGATCTGAAAATAATTTTGATAGACCATTGAAATAATTATGTAGAACGTCTAAGCTGGTTGTGGAGTGTCAATTTTTTTTGCAGTTATATAGCTTATCATGTTTGAATTTTCGACTTTTAATTATTCTAACGAAATTATTTTCAGATTTGTATTTATAATTAAATTTTTACTTTATAATAAAATCATTTCTTCCATGGGAACTTAGTTTTTTGTACTGAAAAGCAATTTTTTCAGCGTTTAATTTATCTTTACTTTTTTTGAATCAACAAATATGGTTAAATTATTTCTTCTAATGATACTTCTAAAAAGTACAGAAATAGGCGTTTAAAATTGATAGTTTCTGGGCCCGTTTCTAGTTGTTTACGATTCCAAGCATTTACACATCGCGAGCATGCGACCTGGCAGCATTTATGCAGAAATCTGAAAATGTCGTGATCCGAAAATCCGCGATGTATTTCGGTAACCGTGAATTTGTCGAGACGAATTGCAATAGTACGTGACATGAAATCAGTTTATCGGGCTCGAATCATCTATACATATTTTGCCGGATCTGAGGTCACGATCAAGCCGCGTCTACCGTCACTTTCCAACGCTGCATCTCGATGTTTCTCATGAGAGAGGAATTAAATAATATCAACTACATCAAAGAAAGAGAAAGAGAGAGAGAGAGAGAGAGAGAGAGAGAGAGAGAAGACATCAGGCGCAGGTATACGTGGTTTGCCCATTGGCCATTGAGGTGTCCGCCGGTGAGTAATGCTATAATAAATTATCTGGCCGTTGGTGCTACCGCACTTGCGCCTCTCGGTCTCTTTCTCGTTCTCCCACACTCGCGCGGATCTTTTTCTTCCGCTTAACTCTCTCTCGTTTCGGTCCCTTTGCTTCTTCTCTATCGTTCACCTTGCGGTTCTCTCGCCCGACGTGCTTGCCACAAAACCTTTGCTCTTCGTAGTACCAGTCTTTCGATCCCAGTTAACGCGCCGAGAACCCAATCCGCGCTAAGGGGAAGAAATCTTTCTTTAGATCACTCGGACTTCTGAGGCGCGATTGCCGCACCTATTTTTACTTGGTGCTCGGATTACTTCGTATAGCATTGACTCACCGCTTATCGTCGATATAACATTACACATGTCTTGCGTTCTCGTATCCGTCAGGTGTTAAATGCCTTCCTCGAAGTCGAAGAGTCGGTTTCGTCATGCCCGATCTACGAACAACTAACGATATAATATTGAGTGAGTGACTCTCAAAACGGAAAATATATTCATTACAGTTATATAATACAGGATACATAAAGCTATATCAAGTTATTGACGACTCGAGCTTAAGTATACTTGTATTTTTTCTTTATTGACACAATCGAGTGGCTATTATTACTCTTTTAGTGTTTTTAAAGTAAACTGTAATGCATTTTTTTTGTGACTATTGATTATTTATAGTACTCGTTATTTACAGTACTGGGTCATTATTCACGTTTGTATCTTTAGAAATAATTTTTTAAAGATCGCAATTACGTATGACATGACAAATTATCGAACAGTATGAAATTCAGTATTGCGCACATTTTTGGTTAGAACATGAAAGTTTTCTTATTTTTTTGCTCGAAATATCGAATATTAAAAGATCAAAGAACTCTGTTATTAACACATTTTTTTATTTCATGTCTTTGAATCAGTTCAGCTTTAGTGAAGTGCACTACGAGAGTTGAATATAGATTTTTATATGAAACCTATAAATAAAAATAGTTTTTCTAAAAACAAAATTCTCTTGAATTAAAAATATTTTGAAATTTTTCTATTTTAATAATCTCACCTTAAAAGCATACTTTTTTAATATTATACAGGATATTGTTATTAATACTGAAAAGCTTGAATATTAATAGCAAAGTTTCCGTAGCAAAGTATGGAATAATTGATTCATCAAATGAATGAAGGAAAAAAAATTTAACATGTTATTCTTAGATACAATAAATCTGGTTTTTGGTTTGATATAAAATTGATGAAAGAATTGAATATTTTTATATGAAAAATCAAGTTTATTAATTATTAGTCTAATAGTAAAAATTTTGCTTTTTTATGTCACTAAAAGATTTTAATAGCCAAGTAGAAGTGCATCGTGGAATTTATTTTTTACTGATCTCAGCGATATAAATTGAGTTATTAGATAATCTAAAGCGTATCCTTTCGGTGATTGAATTTGAGATGGGTGCGTTATTCAAGGTACATCAATCTTCTGAGGTTTCTCTTGAAACAAAAAGGACTTTCCATATCTCAACATGACCCGTACGACGACAATCTTGGCTCTGTTATCAATTTCTAGAGAAAGCCCTTCAAATCAGCAATCGCAGATAGCCGGAGGACGCGAAGTTATACGTAGAACGCATGGAATGGTGCCACACGCCGCGTTCCATTCAGGTCCAATCAAATTCCAACAATTACCAGTCCAGGCTGGTTTACCTCCTCGGGGCGAAAACCGGCTCGTTTTACAGTCGAACGGGGCGCACAGCCTCGCACAGCTTCGTTCTCTCCGCCGTCCTCGATGCCGCCGCCGTAAACCCAAATTGCATTATTAAAATCTAATCTACCTTCAGCCGAAGTACGTGTGCCACGGCCATCGGAAATCTGATACACCTATCCAGCTGAGGGAGACGGAGAGATGCATAGACGGCTTGCGTATAGTGTAGACGCAAGACGTGAGAGGTAGATGGATTGATGTGGAGGGAGAGAAGAGAAAACATGAAGGAACGTGAAGCCAGGCTTACTTGAATTGTAACGGAAGAGAACGGACGGGTGGATGGACAAGAGGGGAAAAAAGGGATAGTAGTCTCTAAACCGGGACATAATGGAAGAGATTTCGAGATTAGGAAAGATTTGAAGGTTCCACGTATCTATTCGTATCCGTCCATAAAAATTTAATTAGACTGTCCCGGTCTGTGCGATTAATATCAAAGCGTCGATGTCACTGTGTCACCGTGTTGCTCGTGTCCTACATTTGCGTCATAATCCGTCAGAAACGGAGAAGAAGATTCGTGTGAATTGCGATCATTGATAAAGGAGGTTTTATGCGGTCACTGTTCAATAAACAGACGCTGATAAATAACACCGAACATCTCTGACCTCTTTTTAATGCGAGAAATAATAAATTTTACGCGGAGGATATTCGATTGTGCGGGAAGGAAATTGGCTCGATATCCGGCGATTCAATTGTCTTTCGATACGATAATAATAGACGATCGGATAAATAATTTAATTACTACAGGAAGCACAGGGATAATTAAACTGAGTTTGCATTTTAAACAACGTTTTATGATATTATAGATATTGCGATGTAAATTAATTTAGGAAATAGAAGATTTCTATTTATTTCTTACTATTCATTTGACCATTCTAAATATGAAAGAGATATTTTTCAAGCAGAATAAAGATTTAGCTGGTAACAAGTTAATTTCATCCGAGTATTATCTAAGAAGAAATTTATATAAAGATTTTAGCAAAAAAATTAATGAGTTAAATTTTGGATGTTACAAATAATACATTATATTCTTTTATCAATTTATTTCAGATATTGTATAATTGCGAGCTGATACCATTCGATTTCAACACAATCATTCTGAATATTTTTCGCAATAAATTTCTTACTTTCTTTCTTTCTTTCTTTCTACTTTAATTTAGAGGAGATTATTAGCGTTTCAGAATGATTATGTTAAAGTCAAATATTATCGGCTCGCAATTATATCTGGAATGAATTGAATTTAATAAAAGAACATATAGTATAATGTATTATTTGTAACATCTAAAATTTGACCGATCTTAGCTTTTTTTATTGTATTTAATTCATATATATGGTTGTGTTTAAAATTTTTAATATGTTAACGAGTTAAATTATAAATAGATGCCATATTTAGCGTTTTTAGTAAAAAAGAATCAAATATTTCGAATGTATTATAAAAATTTTCATTATATGAATATCTGTTAACGATTATTATACCTACATATATAACCGTTCTATGATTGTTATACAAAGATCGATGCTCAATGAATCGGGAATTCCGCTTTTCGTTGCGTGCGGCAATATGTTAATTTTCATTTTTTGAAGACTTTTCCTTCCGGAAAATAAAGAATAAGTGCATGACAGACGCGATACTTATCTACTATAATTTATGAGATTAGATGAATTGTCATGTATGGACCGCAATATATTTATTTCTTTGCAACAGGTGAGAAGCGGGTTCGCCTGCCCAATGTAATTAACGAAAAAAGATGGAGCATGATGGCCGGTAGGCTATTTAGCGAACATCCCTCATGTGCCTACACTATACTTTAAACGTAGACCGCAGTTAAGGTAGGCAGGATATTTAGGTAACCCCGGGACGGGTCTAGCGGGGCGGAATAATATTTTTAAGTGCTTTTGAGAGAGAGAACGGTTCCGCCGACGTTTCTGAATCCTCAGTCAATCCACATTTCAGCTCTATTCGATGAAGTTTAACTATTTGTAACTCGCGGATCATTTATGGACAGACAATCCACGTTCATTAATAACGCATATAATTGTGCCAGATGTGCATTATAGGTATAATAAAGTTTACAATTTCAACGATCGTCTCATAAGAAATCGTTGCCCCATAATTGACATTTTGATTGTTGAAAAAAAGAAAGAAATTTAATTGAGTACTTTCATTAAGCCGGTCGGTTCGTTTCATCATTCACGAATTAATGTTCGAAAGTGGATTGGTGTAAAAGAGATTAAAGGCATACTGGTGGATCCCCTTTGCGGTGTTTGATGTAGCCAAGCTGAATTAACGCCGATGAATAATTAATGCGAAAAATTTCAAGCGGCGGAGTGAGGATAATAAATAGAAGTGGGCTATTTAAAAGCAGTGAGAAAAGTTGCGACGATTCATCGGGCGACCGTCTAAAAGTACGTTTAATGGAGCTAAAAGGATAATAATTTAAGGGAAATTCGCCTGACGGATGCGGACGTATCTTTAAATATTCATGCGATTCAATATTGCCGGCAGCTCATCCAATAAAGTCATGCAAACGAATCACATTTCAAAGGAATTTTATTTCGCGTATATATGGCGGGAAGAGCTTCGAGTAATTCCACGTGTACGTAATAGCGAATGGAACAAGCGATAAATTCCACTAAGAAACCGACCACATCGAAAAATCGACAGAATTCTCACTCGAACGTGCAACACGAGAGATCGAAGATACATTTATTCGTATTTAATTATTTTCGTGTTGTAATACCAATATTTGATAAGCTTTCGAGATAGCGACACTTCTGTATTCCTAATTTATTTATTTAAACGTTCTGACGTATCTTACAATCTCCCAACGAGCAGCTGTATTTTTTCGGAACGAACGCTGACTGAAGGATTCAGTAAAATACGTCCGGCGGCAAATAAGAGAGTGTCGTTGGTAGAGAAATTTCCACTGCACCGGTCCGACGTTTGATCTCAAAAACTCTATATATCTAGACCAAATTGCAGAGTGCAGGACGAAGAAGGAAACGCATTATGAGATTACACGTAGGAAGCTTCTCTTTATCCATTCTTTTTTTTTCTTTTTTTTTTTAAATAGTCTAAAAAATTGCGTCAGGACGCGCTTGGAAATTAAGTGGCGCTCGGAATCTGTAATTTTTGTTTCTTCCTGGCAAAAGTCACCCTCGATGGGGGACGCATCGATGGGTCAAAGAAAAATGCGGCGGCTTGTAATTAGAAAGGCTGGTCGAGTAGGTGGAGAAGCCGAGAGGGACGAAGTCCCTCTCGAGCCAGTTGGAGAAATGACAGCGGCTTTAAGGAAGAATAAGTTAGGCGTGGCACGACCATATTTCTTGCCCTAAGCGGGGAATATAGACGAAATATCCGTTCATATTGTTAGGCAAATTTACAGCGAACTGGCGCGCGCTCGGCGCTTGTATTACGTTGTATAGATATATGCGTATGCATAGGTATACCCGTACAAATTCACATGCGTGTACAGGTGAGTAACGACGTTTGTTCTCCGCAAAAAGGTTTCCACGGACGAGAATATTTCACTCGACACGAAACGAGGGTGAATGGCGTTGAAGGGACGAGGGAGGAAAAAATACTGCGTAAAAATCATCCGATCTTGCTCGCTGTCTGAAAACTTTACGAGCGGCGAGCTGTCGACGTTCGATAATGAAAATACCCGTGTATTTATCGTGTTACGAGTCGACTCTCACATTGAGCGCCTCGCACTAAATCCAGTTATTACGACGTAACGTAACGACGTACTATATTTCAGATATCTGTTTGTCGTTAATGTACGATGCGGAGCGTGAAATTTCAAGAAGCGGTGTTTCTTTTCATGAACGCGGAAATCCGCGCGGATGCGAAATTCCACGAGGTAATACCTAGGCACTCGTCCCTTAGAGTTTCTTAGATCGTCGAAGCTCTGGATGATTTAGAGAACTTCCTTTCACGTCGCGCGAAACCATGCAGACGTTCTTTGGACTACGATGCGCAGATAGTCGTCTTTTCAGCTTCCTACGTGGGCAGCATTGAGTCAAGCGACCGGTATTCAGCACACGAACGAGAACGTAATTAGCGTTTCATCGTGTCGGTCAAGGTCTCGCCGGTCGAGAGAAACTGTCGTGTCAGGACTATCCCACAGAGAAGATATTTTACTCAGTCCTGTCGTTGCATGCAAGCTACGTTCTTAGACAGTATCTTTATTCTTATGCTGTGTAGCGACGTTGCAGTTTTACATTTACGCGAATGTACAACTGCAATCTTCTCTAGAAGGAAAGTTATGATAAATATAGCGTAGAAATTAACTATTGCCAACATTAGTATACATTCAGAAGAAAAAAAATTCTTTCTTATTGTTACATTAGTTAGAATTATTGTATACGTTTGTTTCAGTGCATGACTTAAAATTTTTTTCGTATTTACAGTATCGAAAGTTAACTTCATGTAGAAATATACGAGGATTCTATATCGAATAAATTCTTATCTTTTATCCGTTCCATTCATTCGCCTTAGCCGTATAAGTCATTGATTTATTTCTTTTTTTTCTGTTATAGTAATGGTCGGTTTAACTGTATCTCAACATTTGCGTTCATTTCGTAGATTCCTCTTGTGCACCATCACTTTCAATTGTTACTTTTTTCTCGTATCAGTTGGTCTCGTAAAATCTCAAATATAAGGTACAAAGGGACTAATATGTTCACCTTTTTTTAATTATACGATGCAACGAAACGCCATCAGCATTTTTCCATATAACATCACTCTTTGATTTGATTACAAACAGATAATCCTAGCCACGGGTCACGCCCGCATGAAATTTATGTTGTGGATTGTTATTGCTCGGCGTGAACTCCATCAGCCAAGGAGCTACATGAACGTTGCTATCGAGGAAGAGATGATAAAGGGAGTCGCTAACGAGATTGGTTTCATTAGTACCGGAGGAAATAGAGGTCGATCGGTATTCGTGGCTCGGGCAGCAAGATAAAATTTGTTGGCGGAAGCTCGCCGGGGCTGACTGGGTTAGCGATTTTTCTCAAAGGCTTCGATTTATCTTCGTCGTTGAATACTGGCCATGAATGCCAAAGAGGAAATCAAAAAGGGAAACGCGCGAATCATACGGATGGATAGCGACGATCGCGTTACTGAACGAACGTCATAAAGCGCGCATTCTGGACATCAGCCGGCTGGACATACGACGGTATCGTATCACGTTAACGTTCGGCTATCGCTTACTCCGGAGCTGCATGCAGATACATGCTGCGAGCGCATACTGCGAGCGAGATCGCGAGACGGAGGCGGATATCATTGTTCTCCGGAATTTCTCCCTGTGATCGTCCCGTCGTGTCATATGTTACACGTGTCGTGGGATGTAAAATCCGACGGAGTGTAGTTATACATTCTTTTTTATCTTTATGGAGAAGCACAACTCCTAATGCTCTCCTTTTCCTTCTCTCGAGTAGCCAAATAGCGTCGTTTTAACAGCGTAATAAAAGGACTTTGCCAAAAAGATAAATGTGGTTCTTCAACGCGTTACGATCTGCTAGAACTCCCATTTTTCCCATTTCTATGACTACGATTCTCTCATTGCGGTTTTGTGATCAGTGTCGTGCCGTCGCGATGGCATATTAATTTCCTATGGTAAGGTGAATTTTCAGAAAAATAGAATTGACTGTTCATTTTTCTAATCAGTGTCATGATATAGTAAGACAGGTATAATATTACGTATAATATTACGTTTATATTCAATTGAAGAATTTGAACTCAATTTAATTGGCTGTTTCAGTATGTTATTGTTATTATGCGCATCCACAGAAATATTACACCTGCTTTATTACACCATGATCAATGTAACAAAATGGGTAAAATAGTAGTAAATAATATACATACATACATACATAATATACATATATCATGAAACATTTTTCTCTGTTAAACAACGTATGGAAGCTGCAAAATAAACGAAACCGGAGATCACATTTGCCCAGCCAAAGAAGAGTTAATAATAATTCTAATGTCAGAATGTTTGTAATATTTTTTCATCTACTTTTAACCACTTTTTAAATTACAGGGATATTTCTATCCTGAATTATAATTATATTACGAGAAATATTTCATATTTTATTTCAGCATTCATAAAGTCAGCAACTAATCCAAGTCTGGATCGATAGGAAATTGGTCAAAACTTAACGAAGTAATTATACTTATTTTAAGAACATCGATCATTTATAGCCGCATGTTTAGAATGGTGCAGTGGTGTAGAAGAGATGTCTTTAGATTTGTACTTATCAGCCAAGAGGACTGTCTTGCGGCGACATTCGCTACCCGACCATAATTTTCCACAAGTGATCGTCGCATGGGACGTGCAATCCGGCCTTTATAGCGGGCGTCGAGAGCAGGTTACACGAGGACGGCGCATTTATCTCCGTATCGTTTCGCCGATCGAGTCAATTTTCGACGAAGCTGTTTCTCTCTGCGACGACGGTCGCGGCGAAACAAAAAGAAAACCGCTCGGTCCCTCGGTTTCCCGTAAATCACAGCGGGTCACATTCCGCGGGACGCCATTAATGCGGTTATCTGTACAGTAGGCGACACGTACTAGGTGCCGTGGATCAGATAGCGCGGGAGACCCATTGATTCCGTGGAACCAGTTTCACTCGACGGTTACGCTATACTGATTCCGATTTATACACACGTATAAGTTGGTCACATATGCACACGCGCTGCTGGCGAGGTCACAGCGACACATTCGCAAGTACACGAATGTAATAGGTAAAAGCGCGCACCACGAAAATTGCGATAAAGCAATCTCCTCCATAAATACGTATAACGTCGCGTATTTTGCGCAACGTTCGATTAAAAAGTTTCTAAAATTGTCTGTTTTATCGATTCGGAAAGACCTACATACGCGCAATATATGTGTCATTGACATTACTACATACGACAGCAGTATTGTTGCGCGCACATATATGAACAAAATTTTCTAATAATTAATCTTTCATATTAGATATCTGGGAACTCAACATTGTATTCGTTCAATATTGTAATTTCTAGTCCAAAGATTGTTTTATACGTACAAAGTACAAAATTTCTATATAAAGCAAATGTTACGGGTCGATGCCGGAAGTCGATGTAATTTTTTGTCAACCATTTGGACTATATTATCGTTTATACTTTAATTGTAGAAAAAGATTTTTAAATATTGTATGTATGTAAAGACAATTAGAAAAATATTTATTTGAAAAATAATCTGTTAAACAGATGACTTTAGGATTCCCTTAAGGAGGTTCCCTTCTATGTGTTTGGATTTAAAAATTACAATAATGTTTTAAATTTTGTTTTTTTAAAAAAGTTTAAAACTAAAACATCTTTAATGTATGTGTGTGTTTAAAAAACGAAGACAAGAATGAAACATTTTAATATCTTAAAATTAAATATTTCTTTTTTCAGTATAACTCTTTAAAATTCTTTTAGTTTACAATTAAAACTCTTCTTCTTATAAGAGTTTAAGTTAAGTATTTTAGAAAATTACTCAAAGAAAATTTTTAAAATAGTTAAGAAAATCAGAAGAAAGAAAAGATTTAGAAAAGATTTAGAAATACCTATATTAATCACAAACTTATTTTCAATATTTGATAAAATCCTTATATTGTGTTAAAAATATTGGAGTATCCTCTTAAACATCGTCGTTTACGATCGCTTCATTTCTAGAAGTCTTTTGTTCTAGCCTTCGAAACTTCTCCCTTCGAATCGTTGACGCGATTGCGATAGACTCTCTAGGAGCGGCTTTCATTATCCCGGTGTTTCGCAAAGTCTCGTGTCGCAGACTCCCGGATCGATTAGTCAAAAGCGACGCGCCAGAGAGTCCCGCATTTCCGATCGGTGATATCGTGTATCTTTTCACAAGTCAGACGATCGTTACCGGTTATAGTGGCGACACCCTTTCGGTCGACAACGATCGGCAACTAATTTCCGCTGGAAAAAGTCTTGGCATCGCTATCGTTGTTGTTGTCGTCATCGCCATTCGATCGCGAAGAAGCGGAATATCCGTTACTCGCTACGCTTATAACGTAAAAGAGTAAACGATCTCGGGCTTTCACGTAGCTCGTGCACGTGCACCATCAGGATAATGAGAGCAAAAGATATCGAAGGAATTGCCGAGGTTAACGAGGATAAAGGAGACCGTCGCACGATTCGAGGTCGCTCGAAAAATCGTTCATGCGCCCGACATTACCCGTACAATTAACTTTGTGCTCCGTATTTTTTTATCGATTACTCATCCCTCTCTCCTTCATACAATACATCCGCGTCCTTATTATCGGTCTTGTTCCCTCTTTTTTTCTCCTCTTTTCTAAAACGCGTTCCGGATCCCGGCGCGAACCGATCGCGAGATCGCATCCCGGCCATGGTCGACTTTCGAAGAAATTTATCGTCGGTAAATTACAGTGTTTCGACAATTTCTTGCCGTGCCACGCCGCAGTCAGCGCTGCTCCTCGGCATAAGCACCATGATTGCGGTCGTAAAGAGCACGCGTTAACGCAAATTTTATGTCGGCTAAAACAAAGATTCGGATTGTGATCGCATTGTATTACGCTCATTGGAAGTCAAAGAGAGGTTTTATTTTTAAGAAGATTGAAGCCGCATACTTCATGTTACTTCAGCTTTTGCCTCTATACGTAGTTATATTTATCCTGTCTTTGTCAGGATATGACACATTCTGATAAAAGATTTTATTATTTATTTTTACCAAGATGTATGAAAATAATTCAGAATATATGATAAAATGTAAAGGTTGTAACTATACATCATTCTTGTCTTTGACTTTTATTGTGTTTTTAACCTCCGCCAGCAATATTGACCTTCAAAGTCACAATCGATTTTTTTATTGCGAATTCTGATAGACAAATTTAAATA
>Ga0157364_1001617_pt1 | contig 19523 bp, 23 predicted proteins | sample AttsexASBM2_FD_111476 | JGI IMG/M metagenome (GOLD analysis project Ga0157364, IMG submission 111476) | Fungus gardens microbial communities from leaf cutter ant in Ribeirão Preto, State of São Paulo, Brazil - Atta sexdens ASBM2 | ecosystem: Host-associated > Fungi > Mycelium > Unclassified ...
GGCATATTGTCGAGAAGACTAAGGTTGATTGCGATGTATCGTCGATTTTTTTATAATCATGTCGAAGGTGCATTTAGGTGATTTTGCGCACAACGTTGGTCAATGGATTATACTAAACTACGCGATCGTATATGATGAGACAATAGATTGTTGTACTTGCGGGCACATTCTCTTCGCAGTCAAATTCTATGTGTACATCCACAGTGGCGCTTTTGACTCATTTATTTTGTCGCGAGCAGTCAATGACTGCAAAAGGTCCTTTCTCAAACGAGAGTATATTGAGTAGCGTTTCGAAGTAGTCGTAATAGAGAAAGCTTTCGCACGACAACATGTATAAATTCTGTTATTATATAGATATTCTTATCTCGTCGCTGTACCCAAACGTTGTGTTAGCAAACAGATGAGTCTCAAACTTTACGATGCGATAGTCGAAGATCGGATCATTCTTGATGTTCAGGATAATCTCGAAAGTTGCGTACCGTGAACCCCAAAGATTTAAAAAATTTATCATTCGACGCATTGAACTTCTTCTTGCTGATGCAGTTAAATGAGCAAGTGTTATCGAGCGGTGATGTTATTGGCTTTGTAAAGAATGCGTTCTCTCTCTGCGTGAACTCCGCTTCGTTCAATATGAACTTCACGTTATCGATATCGCTGTCGCACATGTAATCTAACGGTGATCTCTCCGCGAAAATCGAGCAATCATCTGTTCTAGTCGATGACGCGTATCATTAGATCCGTAATGCTCCGTGCGATGATCGGCAGGTAAATGATCTGCGTCGGCCTCTCTGATATCTTATATCCTGGCGGCATGTTCGGTGAAAATTTGTGTGTCGTATGCGCGCTTTTGCCGTTGCTGTACGCGCCCATGGTCACTCTACGCGGATAATGTTTACGTTCATTATGTTGATCGACAATTGTCCAATTCGTGCCATCTTCGCGACCGCATACACTTCGACGAGAATCCTAGCGATCCAATGCTGTTGGCCTTGCCAAAGTTTATTCTGTATGCACTCTAATCTCGCATCTCATCGGATTGTAATTTGCGCGGAGCGTAATCAGGTATTCTCCACCTTCACCATTATCATCATCGATGTTATTGTTGTTGTTATTGTTGTTGTTGTTATTGGCACCATGACTACGTCAACGGTCATAGTTTCAAGCACATGGTATGAACGTTTCCGTAAAATCACGCGTTTCAAAAATTCATTTATATCTCACACTTCATACGAACCCTCGGGAATTGTAATTTCCGCGTCTTCTTTGGCCAAATAAAATTTGTTGTTCGATTCGTTCACGTTCGATATCGTGTGATAAGTCTGAAAAATCGCCAGATCGTAATCTCCGTCACTCAAATCTATGGAAGGAAAGTAGTTCGCCGCGAGAATGGTACTCTTCCCACTCAGCGTAAGCGTCAACGACATGACGGAAAAAGCGTTCGACTAATACTAAAGATTTCACAGCTCCTCATCGAGCTTTTTAAATTCACGCGCGTCTACCGTTTGTAGAAACCGCAGACACATCTGTCCACAGAAGTTCTGATCGTATGTCTGATAGGATATGCGATTGTATTCTATCGTCGTAACACTGTTCCCGAAATATCGCACCAATTCCTTGGGCGAAGATTATCGAAATTGTCAAAGTATACGATGTGGTTGTTCTTCTTCGCTACCAGATTCCGTCGCATCGTCCAAATTCACGATACCACTTTCGTTTCGGCGCGCGTCGCTCGTCGGTAACGTGTTACGCATGAAAACGCTTTTGAAGTATGGTACGCGCATAGTCTCGCGAGCTCGTTCAATTACACATTGGTAGTTGTACCCGAGGGCATTTTTATCTCTTCTAATCTCTTTGGCGTTTTGTTTTTCTTTGCTACTACGCCCTGTCTACGTTTGTAGGGGCTGAGATACAATCCGTATTTGTGTGGAGCGAGATACAGTCCGCGGCCCAGTTCTATCGCGCGATCGTGACGTTGCAACTCCTCGAGCTGACTCCGTCGCGCGGTTTTGCTATCGTTTACCGCCTTCATTACGCTGGCCGCGCCGCCAATCAAGGATCTGAGTGTGCCTAATATTAGCAGAAAAGGTGACGTGCTGCCTCGTTTCGCCATCGATAATATCTGTTTTTTCGTTGTCTTTTTCCTCGTTGTCGCCTCGTTCTTCGGCTTCATGCTCATGCCAATCTTGGTCTTGCGCAAACAGCAGCAGCGATTCTCTCAGAGCTGAATCTCTCGCGGTAACTCGCCCTAGCACTTTATCGGCGAGTACCTTGTCCGCCGCGTATCTATCGGTGAGATTATTGCTGTGCGAATACGCAATATCGTGTTCACGTCCAACAGATGCCCACGTCATCTCTGGCTAATCGCTTCGTAAGCCGAGTGCTCGGACCGCAAAACTGGTAGCCCAGAATATGTAACTCGAAAGGAAGCGCGTTTATCGCTCGATTTAGCAGATCCGTCCGACGCCGACATTCGCTAGAGTCTTCAGTACGGAACCGTCGATATGAGTCCGCTGTCATGGATGATTGTAGTGCTCGTCGCCGCGACGACAGATTCGAATCTTCCTTCGAATCTGCCTTCACGTGTTCCGGAAGCTTGTCCCAGACGTGTTCGATGTAATCCCCGTACACGCGTAAGAATATACGATCTTCGGTATATATTGCAACTCGGCACTCAAGTCTCAAATATCGGAAGGATGACATAGCGTGAAATACATTTTGCTATTGCGTGACTCGTAGATTCGTGCGCCTTTAAATAGTTCGAGAGCGCGTAGCATTTTAGTGTGAGCATGCAATTCGTGCTGTAACCGCTGACGATACGCACAAACTACGAAATCACGAATGATGAGAGGCAGCGCGGAGAAGCGCAAGCATGGCGAAATGCTGCCGAGTACTTCATTTACAGTCCGTCGAATTGTAAAACCAATCATTCTCATAAGCTTACTCGAGAACCCGAATGGCGTATGTTTCGAGAACGTGTACGTTTACTAGAAATCATTGCAACAATCAGAGTATCAATATCTCGAAAATTTATTTACGTCTATCGACGAAATCGGCTACTTTACGTTCTCCAACAACAGCGACATCGTTTCACCGAGCGAGGCGCGTCCAAATTCTATTTTTATCTTTGATGACGTGGCATGTGACAAGCAGGATACGGTGAGAGAATATTTTTCGATGGGTCGCCACGCGAACATCGACTTCTTCTATTTCTGTCAGACGCGAGGATAATTAAATATCTGATATGCGACAACCTTCTGATCCTGTTCAAACAGGGCGGTACCAACTTGAAATACGTTTACAATGATCATGTGAATACCGACATGTCGTTTGTACGACGAATTTTGCGTGTTGTGCCGCGACTGTTGGCAGCAAAAATATGGATTTCTAGTAATACACAAAGACAATGCGCTCACAAATGGATGATACAGAAAATGATTTAACGAGTTCGTAATATCGTAACGTGACTAGTCGTTGCCGATACTTAGCACGATCGTGGCAGATGTGCATGAAAAAATCGCGAGAGAGATCGGAAGACAAACGAGTCGATCTGCAAGAAACATCGCGCTCTGAAGACTGATAGAATCGAGGAGGGCATCGCATTGGACATTTTAAATCTCTTATCGAGCCGCTGAAACTTTTCGTCAACAATCCTGACAAAGAGAGAGCTGCGCGACGAAGATACAGCGTCTGTCTTTAAATATAAGAGGAAGGAAGAAGAGAAACAAGAGGGGGGAGAAAAAGCGAGCGAGATGTTCGAGCGTTCCACGACTCTGCAATGATCGCACGATCGTGTACAGCTTCCGCATACCAAAATCATACCAACGATAGAGTTCTTGGAGAACATTTTCGAAATGACGAAAAACTCGCTAACGATGAAGGTTCAAAATCAGCTGCAAACGTCGGAAAGTCGAGAGGTATTACGAGCCGGCTTGGGCTCGCTGGGTCAAAAGTACGTCGAGGCTATCCTGAAGGGCGCAAGATAAAGAGAGTGACATAAATCACGTGTACAGCGTTTACCTACATAAGGATGGGCTGATGTTTGGCAATAAACATTTCGATGCGGACAACTAATTATCGATGGCGTACGAACGGTACACTCGGTCTTTACGAGTTGATTTTCAAGAGAATTCCCGACGGTCTCCTCTACACGGAAGACGATATGAACAAATATAAGAGCAATACAAAAGATGCTGCTGGCACGAACGCGCATAATACAAGCATCAATTGCAGGGCCGATTATTGAACAACAGGGGATACAAGTACAAATATATAATCGCGCCGTTGATGTCGATCACATCTAAGAAAAAAGAAATCTGGAAAGAAGAAGAAATCTGGAAAGGGATTATTTCTCACAATGATATTGAACGACAACGATCATTACTGGGATGATCTCAACGAGCTGGTGGATTGTCTACGATTGCTCGATGCTTCGCACCGAGCGACAACACTCACGATAACGAAATGCTGTCGAGGAAGCCGATCTTACTATAAATTAAATCGGTTTTCCATTAAACGAAACGAATTAATTGAGTGACATCGAGAAAAAATGTATTATTTTCTTGTACCCTGTGTGTGTATTACGCGTCGAATCATGAAAAAGAGAGCTGAGAAAAAGAGAGAAAAAATTAGCTCCGAGAGACGTCGACTCATCGAAGAATTGCACGCTCTGGCGAGAAAAAATTTTCCGCGAAGACGCGTCATAGTCCAGGGATACGACGATCTATGGCTAATATCATTGAAATGCGCCCGTACTCAGGCTTCAATAAAGACCACTATTACATACTCACCGTCATCAATGTGTTGAGCAAGCGTGGGCCGTACCACTCAAGATCAAGAAGCGAGATGACTAACGCTATCGCTGAGATCGTTCGAGAGAGTGGAAGATGTCCGAAAAATTTACAAACGGATATGGAAAAAGAGTTTTACAACGCTGATATGCAGAAAATCTTGAAAAAACACACAATGTTAATCACTATTCCACGTATTCGAAAACATCAGGGGTCGAACGATTCAATCGCACGCTCAAGAATGACATGTGGAAGATGTTTACGCTCAATGGCACTTACAAGTAGGTCGACGAACTGCTGCGTCTCGTGTTAGATTACAACGCGTGCAAGGATTGCATCATTGGCCGATGGAACTCCCGCGATCGCCGAAAGACTCTTGGACCCAATACAGCACGATAAAGATCGCAGGTCCTGCAAAATTCAAAATAGGCGATTCGGTATGCGTGAGCAAGTACAAGCCGATTTTTGAGAAGGGTTACACGCCAAATTGGATCACCGAGGTGTTTACAATCGTTAAGGTGCAGCATATCAATTTCATAACCTATTTACTCGAGGATTATCGTGAAAAATCCGTTGCTGGAGCGTTTTATGAACACGAGTTGTATCGCGCTATTCATCTGGTCGTGTATTTCATGGAAAAAGTACTATGCAGGAAGGAAGACAAAGTGTACGTCAAGTGGCTGTGATTTGATGGATTACATAATTCAAAAACAATGTTATTTGATAAAATTTTGATTCATGTATTTCATTTCTACATACAAAAAATATACCAATATAAATATATAAAACGTGTAAAATATTTTTTTTTATTATCTTTTCCATCTTCGTTTTGGAGTATACAGATATAAATGTACGATACATGAAATGAAAAATAATAGTAATACGTAAATAGTACTATATAAAACGTAACAGTAATACTTATATAAATATAAAAACATGCATTACGTGTAAATTATAATGATAAGATAGTATATAATACTAACATGTATACTGTATGAAAATATTTAAAATATATATTATATATATATAGAAAAATATACATGAAGTACAAATTAAGATAATATATTAGCAATACATAAAGCAGTAATACATAAAGCATAATAGTAATAGCGTAATAATATGAAGCGTAATAGTATGAAAATATAAAAAAAATGTAAAAAACATAATAATAATATAAATGTTGATACATATATTACAAAGGTATCTGCCAATGCTTCCACGATATCGTCTCCGTCGAGTCCGGTACGACATATCATTTGTCGTCGTATAAACTCAGAGCGATTCGGATATCGTGTACACCTCGTGTAATTTAGATCGTATATACGATTACGGCGAGTCATTTTTTTTCGTTCAAACATCGCATATAATCGTCGAACGTTATCGTTTGCGTTACGACGTTACTCTTTACGCCTTTCGCCTTTTTAATTTCTTTCTTGCCGTGCACCCTCACCGCGTATATCTTCGCTCTGAGATCAACGAATTCAGTTATTATCGCACCGTTATTTTCATCCTTCATCAAACTAGGTATTTTTTCATTCGCGAGAGGCATACCGTATGCGTTGTCCGTTGGATAATCGTTCATGTCGAATTTTGATATCGCGTTTCATAGTCTCATAAATATCCTCGCATTTTATATGGTAAATGAGACTATCCGTGTCATAACATATTTTACATTTGTCGCGAAACAATGGTAACATATATACTCGTGGTGAAATTCATACAAACAGACTTTCGATATGTCGAGTATACACATACCTACGTAAGTCGGCTTGTTGAACTTCACTTTGTGAGTTTGTGCAGTTCTACAGCGATCAAAATTTCCGCGTGATTTCGAACATTCTCCATAGTTTTACCGAATACCGCATTTTTATTTATTAATTTATATAAATTTTTCTCAATCTTTTTTGCGCAAGTTCTGAAATTTGTATTGAGTTCAATATACTCGCGAAGCCATGGAGATTGCGAATTGTAGCACTCGATGAATTTTTGTTACGCGAAGACCCTGACGAATACATTGCTGCAAGTTTCGATAGTGGATGATGTAACACTGCTTATCGTACAGCGTCGCTAGAAGTTTATCCTCGCGTTTATCGCGCGTCGGACAAAAAGATAAATCAGTGTGTTGATCGTGTAGATACTGTGGATATTCAAGATCGACCTCGAGAATGTAACCGGTAGATTAATCCGGAGCGATCGCGCTCACATCAAAATTCACAATATCATCATCGAAATTTGGCGTATGGCAATGATTGACACATCACACACCCGTATAAATTGTTAACATCATAGTATATCAAGTATGACGACGGTTGCGATGAGTTCGAACATCGTACGAACGCATATACTTGCTATTAGTTTGTATATATTTGCTTGAACATTGATTAAGGCCGCGAATACTGCGCTCAATGAACAAGATCATATTGATGTCGGTGAGTACCTCAAACTTTACGCGCATATATTTTAACATCGCGTCCCAAGTGAAACAAAGCAATGTGTAGTAATGCGCGGGATCGAGACCGTAACTCACGATGCAACTTTCGCGGAAATTTTCAAAAATGTCAGCCAATAACAAGACTGGTTTTCAAATACAAATCACTGTACTCGTCGAGCGTTCGGATGGAAAATCGCTTCCAGACGTTCGCGGAGTGAGCGTAATTGCTCTCGAGTACTGTATCGCCTGTCAACGAATTGTAAAATGATTCGCGCGGTGATAAGAGCGTGTCTTGCAATTTTTCGACGCAGTCAACGTACTCGTACAGAAAGACACCTTTACAAGTCAGTAATTCAAATTCTTCATCCGATAGTATTGAAAATTTGGAACGTACGATTTTTAATTTGTCTCTGCTTAGAAACGACGCTAGTTTATCGAGGCTTGCATTTAAAAATTTGAAAGAATCAATGAATCTTAATTTTACACAATTTTTCTGAAAATTCTTTTCATTTTCGTCTTTGGTGCTATCGACATGTTTAGTGAACGAAATATATTTTTCTTTGGTTATCGGTAATACATCTACATGTCCATCATACGCGGTAGCAATTTAATTATAAAGTGGGCGTCGTAGCCCAATAAATTGTGAAAAACGATCGGAATATAATGAATTTTTATAATTAAGATTTGCGCTGGACCACGGTATCTACCGGTGAGATGGCAATGATCGCGAACTCATGTCCTCATGTCGTCCGACGCGAACAGTTTCTCGCAAATGTGGCAGCGCGTCGCGTTACGATATGCCTTCCATTGTTCTTTCGACAATGTTTCCATGGGCATGTTAGTAGATACGATATTTTTCATTCGATGCGCCAAATCGTGTTGAGTTTTCTCGCAAATACAGTCCACGCTATACAGTCTTCATCACGACGGAAGTAATACGACGATAACGCGTCGTACGCGCATCGCACGTATCCTATACTAATACCTCGTCCTGTTGATACGATGACGCATCTTCCATGTTTCGTAGTAATACTCTTTCGTATAGTGGTAGGTTTCGTAGAACGTACTCCAAATCAGCGTAGACGATGAATAGGACGTGCTCTTTATTGCAGTGGTTCCCAAATTCGTGCCATTTGTCATCCACGCTCGACAGTCTGATCGTGCAGTCGTTGATCTTCTGGCAGTCCATTGCGTACGACTGCAATTTTTTGTTTGTACTGAAGTAATGAAGGCACCTGTAAATAATAGAGAAATCATTTTCCACTATTCCTTTTTTACTATTTTTTTATTAGCTTTTCTTATTATAGTTACCGATCGCAGAAAAATTTCTTGTTCTTTTTCTGACTAATTTGCGAGCTCACGAGATAGAATAGATTTTTTATCCATGCAAAATGCCTAACACCATCGTTGCGTAGATCTTGATGTACAGCATGTACATCAAGATCTACGACATGTTTCTCCTTCTTGTCACTGCTTAGCCGCAGAGGAAGGATTTGTTTATTCTCGATGTCGTACACGTTGATCGACACCGCGTTCAACCGTTCGAATTTAGAAATGTTTTAAAGTTATTGGAAACTCAATGTCTGTGAGATTCAATACTGTCGTATAATGCGGATACGACGATTCCCGATCTGTATTTCTTTCAACCGGGTACAGAACGGCGATCACCGATAATGCGAAGCACGCATTCCGTCGTACACTGATCACCGCTCGTTTCGTCACTATTTCTCGTGGAACTTTGATATGACATCCCGTGCGCATGGGATTCAATTTGTTCACATTGATAGTCAAATTCAATATACGTGACAATGCCCACCCGCTGTCGCGTTCTTGGAACTCTTCGAGCGATGCTAGGATAGGCTCGATGACGTGCTGCTCGTACCATACGCACAAATCGGTGTATCAGTATATCTCGCTGTTCTTTGTACTCTTATTAGCACGTTTATCCTTCGTCGCGAATTCACTTGAACGCGGTGTTTACTTTTACACTGCCGTGTCTTTCTATAGCGTCTCGCACTCTAGAGTTACATTTCCATCGTCTTCTAAAAACCGTTGCGGCTCGATGTGATTAGAGTTTATCACCGCACCTGTCAATATACGACTCTCGAACGTCGATCTCTCGCCAGACAAGAGATCGCTCGTTGTTACTCGTATACTCGCGTACTCGCCAATGTGCACGAAACGTCGCTCCAATTGCGATTTTGTACCCGCGAATCACGCGATCCTTGCCACCACGGATTGTGTCCAACTGCGAGGCGCGGACGTTTAGCACGATAAAGTTCTTCGAGCTGCTCGATGCACTCATCGCATCGTTGCAACCATACGAAAGTATAGCGACCTGGTCGCATTCAACAGTTCGTGTTCCACTCGCTTATGATTTTCCATGTCTTTTCATAGTTTTTAGATCACGTCGCATTCTTTCATAGAGCACTTGCACGTGACTCGTTCATACACGTTGCAACATCGTGATATATTTAGAATATCATAACGTTCTAACACCTTTTCATTATGTTTATTTGCGAAAGTGCACTGTTCGCACTCATTGTTCGTCACATCTGTTGAAAAACAGATTTTAGTGCAAGATTGCGATCACGAAACTTCATCCATATATTCTCAATAATCAGTTCGACACACTTTTCATTACCCGCGGGAATCTTAATGCACATGCACCAACCTTGGCTCTTATCTGCGATTTTCTTCGCCCAATAATAATCATCCTTTATTACATTGACATTTCTATTCCATCAATGTCTTTTTTCATACTCATCGTCCTCGTAACATTTGTCTCGTAACTGTGGGTACACTTTCTGTCGCGCGAGTAAAGACCAGTCAGAAACGGGCTCTTTAATAACTACTTCATGTTTTTCATCACGTATACCTAATTCTCGATCGCGTAGGAATTGCACCGGCGATATTAGCACATCTCTCTTTTTTGCGGTTTACCGAGAACATACAGCACATCATCTACATTATAGTCTTCTCACATATTTTCCAATACTGTTCACAATAGTTCTTTTTTTCAATGTGTGCAGAGTAGGACATGCACAAGAATATACTGTACAAAGATTCTCTGCAATTCGTGCACGATTTGCCGTCTAGTCTACCAAAAGAACCAGTCTCCCTGACGTGATACATTCCTACATCGTTAATGTCAGCTATATGAATCATGCATGCTGTGCATACAGTTAAAGCATCACCCGTTATATAATAATTGTGGATCAGTGTTTAGTACGAGCGTTCAACGTATGGATTTCCGAAGGCTGTACAAATTTTTCTACGCGATCGATTTCATACTCGCTCATATCACTAGCACATCCACTATCGTCGGATAGCATTTCTTCGTCAGATGATTCTTGGTCCATTATATTCTCAAAGTCTACTTTCATTTCTTCGAATACTTCAAACACTTCGTCTCTGATATTCGCGAACTGTTCTGGAAAACAACTTTGTCTAAGCTAAAAATTATGCTTTTCTTTTGGGAAATTGGATGATTTGCAAAAAAAATCATCTCGTATATTGAGAAGCAGATTTACAATGACTCCTTCAGCTTACAAATACTTGAATGTAGGAATTATCGTGGGACCTGTCTTTTATGGAAATTGCAATTGGCGAAAATCAAGTTAACAACATAATCTTACAATGTGACGGACTTTTATCGAAAGACGCATGGTGCAATCGCATTTTCATCTAAAGTCTTGTGATAAAAATCGTAAAAATGTGTGATATGAATGTGGTCAAATTAACACTGCGCGATATATATCTGTATATGAAGTCGTCAACCGTTCATGTTCGAACTCTGGAATTGTGCTAATATATGCATATCGTTAACGAAAAATTTAAATATTTTGTAACACTTTTACATAAAAATTGTATCAATGATAAATGTGATGCTGTAGATTTTTGCGCAAAATTTTTAATAAAAAATCAAATATAGAGTATAAGTTAATAATTTATTCTTTAGGTAGTATTGTAAACAGGGTGAAAAGTAAATATATATTTTATTGTTAATCAGAAGCAGATGCTAAAATTCGATTTGAAATTAACTAAATTAAATTAAAGTTTCTACTTATAAATACTGTAAGGAATATATTATATTATTAAACTACTATATATTATGAAATTAAGTAATATATATAAATAAACGCATATTATAAATAATCTATATATCTGGATGTATGATATTCATTTCTTTCTTATTATCGCTATCACATTATGCGCGCTACCAGTATCGCGCTCGATGGTATTACGACGGTCACGGCCGTATTAAATTCTCTCTATTTAAATCATTAATATGTCTGTTTAAATAGAGTTCTCTCCATTTAAATTATTAAATAAAAAACATATGATTTTTGCGTGTAAGAAGAAGATACAACGGAAGTGACAACGCGGCAGAAAAAGTGAAACATAAAAGGAAGAAAGATGATAAGTATATGAGGTAAGTGTATGCAAGCCTTTGTTACCGATTTTTGGGGAGGACGGCGGAGGTGAAAAATATAAAACGCAGCGAAATCTCATCACGCGTATCATGTTTATGTAATTCATCAACGGGATTCCTATGTTTATGTAAACAGTGATGCCGCGGGACCTTTCCGCACCTACGAGTACTCCCCACGTCCCACGTCTCCCTCTTGCCCCATGGATTAGAATCAGCCTAGTATACCTACTCGAATGACTGCGTCGAAAAGTTGGAGATGACAGCCGATACAGTACCTGATAATGCTTATACGTACGTCGTCAACGTGTGACAGCGGTTCTTCATCCGGACACTCGGTGAATATAGCGACTTGTATCTGAAAACAGATGTTATGTTGTTGGTTGTCTTTGAAAATTTTTTGCGACAGTTACATCGCGAATTACGGGCTAGATCCCGCGTACTACCTTACCAGGCTTCACGTGGGACTTTGAACACATACGTGTAAAATTTGAACTCACAGATATCGACATGTAAATGTTTATCGAGCGGTATATGCGGTGGTCTGAATCAGTGTTCAAATAGATACGCGAATCAACAACAAATATATGTCGTCGTTCATCGAAACTCTCATTGTACTTGATGTACTATGACGTCGACAATTTGTATGGCTGAGCAATGTCAACCATTACCTTAAGCCGATTTTCGATGGGTCGACGATGTGCAAAATTTTAACTTTACGATCATCACATTAGATTCGGCAACAGGCTCTCGAGATAGACATGGAGAATCCATTATCTTAATGACGCGCACACTGATCTATTGTTCTCTTTGACGCGCGAAAAACCACCTGGCAAGCGCGATGACAACTCCTCGCAATATTATGCGATAAGCAGCGTTACGTCATACATTATCGCAAACTTCAGCAGTGTGCTCGTCACGGTTTTTATATCGCAAAGGTTCACTGCAATTCTGCAATTCTCCATGGCTACGCGAATATATTGATCAGGACAAAATTTAAAACTTTGGCGAAAAATTATTTTGAAAAAAATTTATACAAACTTATGAATAACATATCAAAATTATACATTAAAATCATGGAGAATGTGCGAGGTCGCGTCATCGTGCGTCTACTCATGAAATGGGAAGGCAGATATAATGTAATGATCGCTATACCAAATTTCCATAGTCGAAGCGTTTTCTCGGAGAATGGTCGCGATAGAACTGCGTAAGCTCGAAGTGAAGTTTAATAAATGGTACGTAGATATGTGCATCTTCGACATATCCAAGACATATTTGTACGAATTTCATCATGAATACGTGGCGTCGCTCGTGGTTTTCGCTTTCGCGAAAAATGCAAAATTATATACACTGGCAGTCTCATATATCACATAGAATGCGACGTGTGTACGACATCATGAAACGTGATATCAATTGATACGAGTGATTACTCGAGCGACAACGCATACAGTATTCCGCTCGAAAATAAAAAAATTCCTGATTTTATGAAAGATGAGAACAACGGTGCCATCATAATTCATAGGGCTTAGAGCGAAAATGTATGCCTTGCATGTAGAAGGAAAGAAGGAAAGAAATATGAAGATAGCAAAGGACGTCAAGAGCAATGTTGTAGCTATCTATAATGTTCAAGCATTACATGCGGTGCTTGAATGACACAATCGAAATGATGCACAGGCAGTCGTGCATAAGATCCAAATTGCACAATGTATACATCATATCAAAAACAAAAATCGCTCTAAGTCCACACGATGATAAGCGGTATATTGTTCCAAATTCCATCGACACGTTGCCATACTGGGGACATTACTGATGTAAATAAAATACATTTTTATTGTATGTATAGTATATTTAATAGGCTCTTAGCTTTGAGCGGCTCGGTTCATGTTTGCTTATTCATCGATACGGTGAGAATGTAATAGTAATCTCTATTGAATCGCGTAATAAGGTGGTCACATTTTGACCACATCCGCCTACCATAGGTCATCGTATCCGTATACTATGACATGTCTTCGCGGAAAATTCCATCTCGCCAGAGTGTGCAATCCATCATCAGCAGCTGTTTCTTACACTTTGCAAATAATTATTCGGCACGATATACTTCTCGAATCGTCTTTTCAAATTCGTTTAGCATAACCTATTATTTTACAAAGCTGTAATCTTCCTCTCGATTTCTTTCAGATGATCTTTCAAATCTTAAATATTCTGCTGTACGTATCGTTTCTTTGCTGCATCAGCATCCACCGGTAGCGCTAATCATCGAATCTTGCACGACTTTGCGTCAAAGTCGGCTGCTGGTAACACAAAGAGCGCACATTTATCGCATTTAATCACGCACGTAATTTCTGAGCAATCCGCGCCACTGATAGTGCGATTCGCTTCCTTCTCCAAGCGATAATCCGAACTTGTTGATTGGCATTGCGATATCGACTAAACGATAACGTGTAGAACAAGATTAATTTATAATCAGACCGATTTCACGAAACTTCTCGATAATGGAATCAGGATAACAGAATCTCATTGTCATTGTGCCTGGCTTGGCGCGAGGCCTCGAGCAATCGCAGATGACCCACAATTTAGGATTGTCCTAATTGATATAGTCGACCTTGTTATCATTTAATGTCATCGAATGTGACAAATCCACTTTTTTTTGTTTATTCCCTGTTCTAACTTTTTTACCCAACACCACTTTTTACCCAACCACGATGCTATTATGTTCTTATACTTGTGTTCTTTATATACCTATTACTTGATTACTCGGGCTATGACAGCGCCGATGAGTATTTGTCAGCAGAATGCATCTATAGGTCTATACATTATCATTTTTATGGATACTTTCGTTCGAAAATTTCATAAAAATTATTTGGTACAAACCATGTTCCATCGTATCTTTTCCCAATTATAATATCATTATATTGTTTTTGTTCAAGGTGAAACGTTTCACCAAGCATCGTTCCCTCGTCGCTGAAATAAATTCCATACACAACGTCTGTGTTGATGGGTTTCTTATCGCTCAGGACCGCTTTCAGATATTTTTGTCCCAACGGACTATAGTTAGCAGCTTTTCTTGCCTCTCGGATGTTTGAAGCAGATGTTGAATAGATGTTACGAGCGATTCATCGGCACCTCGAAAATTTCTTCGGCGGTGGGAGCGTGATCATACGATAAATCGCGCGATTGTGTTATTTCAGATACTTCGTTCAAATGGTTCGGTTTTCGATTGACTAAACATTGATTTTACAGGCGTGGAAGTCTGTATAGAAATTATCGCACAAAGCACTCAGTCGCTTTTTTGGGGTTTTGGTTCCTTGTCTTCTTCCGAAAAATGTTTCAGTCATAATAAGATCCTTGGAGGAGCAACGATGTTTTCGACAATCTGTTTCAACGGATTGATGATAGGTTTGAAATGTCTCTCCAATGTGATATCTTCCTCTATTTTACTAGTTTTCAAAGTGCGGTACTATTTGCAAATCGAATCGCTCGTTTTTGCAATCTCTTTAGTTCTCTATCTTCTGGTAATCTTTGCTGCTGTTCATATCAATGTATCGCTGTCAATTGATCACATCATGGAATCGGAAAGTCTTATTAATTTCCATTAAATTTTCTGTATCACTCATCAGTAACCGTATTATCCTTGTTAATCACTAAGAATACTTTTGCCAACATTTACACCAATTGCTAAAATCCTCATAGGACATATCGGTATTCACGTGTATATAACGAAAATTGGTACCATTCTGTTTGAACAGAATCAACAGATTTGCATTGTCGTATATAAAGTATTTTTCTGCTTCGTATTCTTACATAGACAGAAATAGAAGCAGTAGTCGATCCCATTGCAAAGTATTCTCTTATCACATCCTACTTGTCGTATGCCACGTTATCAAAGATAAAGTAAAAATTTGGAAATACCTCAGTCGGTAGAATGACATCTTTGTTACTGGCGAACGTAAAACAACCGATTTCCTCAATCAATGCTAACAAATTAGTCAGATATCTCGACTGTTGCAACGATTTCGAGTACACGTTCTCGAATTGTACGCCATACGGATTTTCCAATAGGGTTCATCAGAACGTTCGTCTTGCCACAATTTGACGGTCTACAGATGACAGCAAGTATAAATGTCGCCATACTTGCACATCTTTTTATCAGTTTGCACTTTGTCATCAAGATTCGACACTTCGATCGTCTGCGATTAACGCACAAACCGCATTTTTATCTTGTTCCATAAAATGAAATCGCGAGCGAGTCAATTTATAGAGCCGCGTAGAGCGAAGTCAATCAATAATTAAAATGTTTCTCATCGTGTCGGATGATCTGCACAGTTTAACCTCAAAAGAGTTGGAATATATAACAAAAATTGTACTACTGCGAGAGTTTGAAAATTGTATAGATCTGTTATTGGGGCAGATTACCAGAACATATATAAGCAGAAGTAACGATGCCGTCGATGCTTAAAGCATTACAATTTGTTGAGTCATCAAACGCATGAGTCGATTCGGCGCTTTTGATAAAGAATTGCGAATGTCATCGAGAAGTTTGTTAAATCGTGTAATAAACGCGCTTTCTTTCGAACTATATATTCCCAAATATCAGTTTTGCGATCTAGGAACACGTTTAGAGAAGCGATTGGCTAGAGATGATCAAAGAATTAATTCATTGGATGCTACGTGTCGCGAGCAGGACATAGCGTATTCGCAACGATCTCGCTGAACGACACGCGGTAACAATATACTCGCCGAGAAGGCGCGGAAACGCATTATTGCGAGTAATTCGACTCTCAAAGAGAGAGCCCTAACCACAGCAATTTAGGCAGCAATGAAGGCCAAAACGAAGATATGCTTGAAACCGAGAAGAAAAAGAAGAAAAAGCGGATACTTCCGATAACGAAACGCGGCAACGTCCTGCCCATTCTACTGCTGCTCGTCATTCTCATTGGTCTGTGACGCGGCGGGAGTCGTCAAGACAGTAAACAATATCAAAGCGGCGTAGTGTCAGATGGAAGAACTACAACGTCATAATTGCGTCATGGAAGGCCGCAGCATTTATCTCGCTTTCTACAAGCATGGACAAGATAGCGTAGAAAAAAAAACGCCGATGAAACGTTAAAATGCCGAAGAGAATAACTACCGACGTGCAACTGCAACAACTTGTAAACCGTATGCGCATTCCGTATTTTAAAGGTATCTTTATAATACGCACTACATTATCGATGGAAGAAGCATGTCAAAACGAGAGTGCAAATCTGAGACAAATCGCAAATTTGGACAATGCCGAGAGATCTAGTACGCATTGGGTATGCGAAAATAGGGAACTGCGTCGTCTATTCTGATAGTTTCGGCAATCTTCGACCGCCAAAGGAATTTGAACGATATCTATGACAAACAGTGTAATCGAGTACAATCGCACGTTTCATGAGCATTATAGTCAGAATAATTGCGGGCAGCTTTGTCTACAGTTTCTACGAACGGTTGATAAGCAATTTAAGAAAGAATATTACGCCGTTTAATTCAGCTCATTCGAAACATGTCGTTGACATTTACATTGGCCGGCGAGAGTAACATCCTCGTCGTGAATTACTTTCTAGTTGTAGATTTGTATGATGGGGACTACGAGCTCGGACTGACGGACTTTGAAACATACTATATTCTAGCTAATGTAAATAAATTCGACAAACAACAAGTTTCACTGTGATGAAGAAATTGTTATTCTCGTAGGACCGTACAAACTGCACGATATAGAGTGGTACCTGAAGCGCGAAATTTCACGATGTGAAGAACAAGAAGAACAAAGCGTTCCCTGGTTATTCGCAACAACAACGATGAGAAGCGAGATCATATGTGCTTATCAGAAAAAAATTTTACAAAACCTCGCAACATTGGTTCGCTGTTGGGATTTTCGTCGAATCGCATACTGGAACCGCGATAGTGGCATAAGTCGGATAAATATCATCAATGTGAATATCATACATATCGAATGCAATCATCGGTTCGTATAGCAGCTACGTGCGATACACAAGTTTTCAAGCGTGCCGGATATAAGAAATGCCGAAGCAGATCATTTATCTTTCTATCGTCGTATGAATCATTACGGATCTAACGATTCGCGTGGTAGACCAAGACGATCGATTGCTTGATTTTCGCATAGAAGGAATCACCGTTAGATTGCAGCGGTAACGTGAGATGTTTGTGTTGAATGAACAGCCGAAGCAGACGAAAGATCATCATCTTTTACTGGAAAGAATATACCTGGAAAGAAACTCACTGCGTCCAACGTTGTATTTGTAAAATCGTTGGGTTTCATCGTACGAAATGATATCTTGAATATTACCGGCGAGCCGGTCTTTCGCGACCGCATTGTCAAGATTGAGACTCACACGTACAATCCGTACGTCAACACTACGTTTGGATATAGCGACGATACGGATACCCATACAGTAGCAAGATTTGTATACGTTGCCATGCAAAAGTTTTTCTTTACATCAAAGAAAGATTGATGATGAAGAAGAAAAACGATCAGATTCGACGAAATGAAGCTTGAAAATAATTTCGTGGTGTTCATGCTTGATGAAATTCGATATGACTCAACGGTGTGGAGATTGACTACAACAGAAACATCGAACTTACCAGTACCATCAAGAACTATGTGTCGATGATGTACGAAAAATCTTAATTGCACTAAACGCTGGATGGAACTTAAGATCCGATACGGAGGAAGGACGTTTTAATTTTTACGTGATGTTCAACATACTTTTTGCGAGGATTACAAACGCGTGGTCGTCAACGCTCGCCACGAATTGATTTTGATACTAATGTGCAATTGCTTGGTGGGAAATCCTGCGACGGAGTCTAAGATTGAATTATTCAAAGTGCAGTGCCTCGTTGTATTAAACAAGATCAAAAACTGCGATCAATACTGCGAACATTAGAAAGCGGTCGTTGTCTGAACATGAGTTTTCGCTCGTGGAACCTGTACGAGTATCCTCTGTTACACAATACGATCAAGCATTCATGTGCGTCAAAATGGCGACTCAATTTGAGAAAACGCTATGTTATCTTTGTTGCTCCGCAGACTAGTCGAAAGAATGTCATGTCACGAGATGTTAGCATCTTCGAGAATTGTAATTTAAATATTAACGTGAAAGAATCAAAATTTTCAAAATTTAAATGATCTAATCAATATACATTACCATGAAAAATAATTGATATATTATTCAAGGTCCCAGTTCAAAGTAAACATATATAAAGCGTATTCTCAAAAATGTAAATCTTTAAAAATGTAAATGATTATCTGATAATATATTACCATGACAAGTAACTGATATATTAAAGGTGCCACTTCAAAATGAACATATATAAATTAAAAAATTTAAATGATTATTTAATAATATATTACCATGACAAGTAATAGATATATTATCCAAGGTGCCAGTTCAAAGTGAATATACATATAAAGTATATCCTCAAAAATTTAAATCTTTAAAAATTTAAATGATTATCTAACAATATATATTACTATGACAAGTAACTGATATATTATTGAAGGTGTCCAGTTTAAAACGAACATAAAGTGTGTATATTATCTAAATTTAATATAATATATTATCATGAAAAATAACTTATATGTTATTGAAGATGCTTTGAATACAGATCTCAGTCGATTATATTATTAGGTGTACAAAAAAGTTCTGAGCTTTTTTTTGTAAAATTCAATCTTTATTCGTATGTAATCGTACGGAAATGGCTTGCTGCGTAACGCCGAGCTGTTCTGCAAGCTCCTTTTCAGTTTGCGTAGAGTTTATATCCAGCAGTGCTTGCAATTCGTCCGTTTCAATCTTTTCAGGGCGTCCAGCACGCGACTCATCTTTAAGACTGA
>Ga0157364_1001618_pt1 | contig 19520 bp, 5 predicted proteins | sample AttsexASBM2_FD_111476 | JGI IMG/M metagenome (GOLD analysis project Ga0157364, IMG submission 111476) | Fungus gardens microbial communities from leaf cutter ant in Ribeirão Preto, State of São Paulo, Brazil - Atta sexdens ASBM2 | ecosystem: Host-associated > Fungi > Mycelium > Unclassified ...
CTCTCTCTCTCTCTCTCTCTCTCTCTCTCTCTCTCTCTCTCTGTAAGAATGTAAATCATATAAATTACAGGAACCAATAATTAATTCGTATTAAAAATATTACTTCTTTCTTAACCAATATTTAAAATTAATAACCAATATTTAACCAATATTTAAATTATTGGTAAATAACCAATATTTAAAATTTAGACAAAGATTTCATTAGAAATACATATGTCTCGCTGTAAAATAATTACAATAATAATATATATTATAAAAAATTAGAAAAACTAAAAATAATGTACTAAAAGAAAAATATTAAAAAGTGTAAGAAAAAAAGAGAAATCGTATAAATGTTTTGCCAAAGAATAATCTATGTCAATGATATGTAATTTTAAAATTATTTGAAACTCATTAGAGTTTTCTTTTGTCTTTAAGGATGTATATCATTCGTATAGTTTCTGCAAAAGGTATTAAATTGAAATTATATTTATATTTATATTTTCCACATAAAAATAAATCAAAACTCGTATATATGTGTGAGTGCGCGCGCGCGCGCGTGTGTGAAAGAGTTATATGTGAATAAGATTATTTTTATAATTTATTCACTATTTGCTAATATTTCAACTTTAAAAATAATGACAAAATTTCATTTTTTTTAAATTTAGTATTCAAGACAATTTATGTAAAGTTTCATTATATTGCAAAGATTTGTTATTTTATAAATACAATTTATTTATTTATTTACAGTAAATAAAAATATATTAAAAATAATAAATAATAAAAATAAATAAATGACATTCTTCACACAATTATTTTATATGTACATAATTTTACAATTAGTATTCATTTTTGTATAGAAAGTATAAATGTTAATATTAATTTTGTATAGAAAGCATAAGTAATAATATTTCCAATATTATACTTCTTACGATGACTATATACGGATGATACATCTTTAAGTGTGTTCCATTTGGCGCTCACAGTGTTCGCAAGTATTTTTATCCTTGCTTAATATTATATTTGATAAATAATAAAAATAAAATAAAAGATTCCATGAGCGTTGCGAGAATTAAGTGGAACACGCTTTAAACAGTGTCTGAGATTGAATCAGTATTTCGATTTAAACCCGATACGTAGACAAACGTATCTCTTACCTTTGCACGGACAAAAACCTTTACAGGCGATGTGGACGGAGGTATGATGAATGCAGTTGTGGTATTCGAGTCGGCACGGCGAGCTGTACGTGCGATTGTCGTTTCCGCAAAGGAATGTAGGCTTCACCACAGGACATTCCTGGCACCTGTAACACAGGAAAAACACCGACGGTGGCTTTAAACTAGACGCTTGGCTGTCGACACGCGTGTTTCTCGAGAGATCGGTTTGGCAAGTGAGAGACAAAGGACCGGACTGCCAGCTGCTCGAGTGCGAGAGAATATCGATATTCGATGCTCTCTCGCCGTGCACCGTGCACGCCGCTTGTGAATTTTGTTAAACGACGTGTCACTGGATATCGAGAACGGCGAAAACGAGATGACGTAGGCCCCGTATTCGCGTATGTGTAGCCCTGATATGAAGCTCATAAAACTTTTCATAAAAATTTATGAATCCTCATAGGAGACGGCGTGCACTGAGCTTTACAAGCTTCAGCCATTCTGGCTGAACTACCTTGACGACATGTCGTTACAAATTGTCAACTGTCTGTTTGGAACAAAGGATCGTACAAACATTGAAGAGAAAGGCAGAATTAGTTATGCCACGATTAATGAAAAGTCAAGAATATATAGTTGCGAATTATAGTTCAGTGAAATAAAGATCAAAGGCATCGCTTCGCGTAGAAAAGTATTAATCGGTAGAACGCTCTTGGAAGTGACGAGAAACTGGAAAAGTCTCTGGCTCCTTCAACACGAGACTGAATAATGAAAAGCCAAGAATGTGCTGGGAAGTCAATTACAGATATGGCCGGGTTTAATCTCCAGAATTGCTTGCCTGCTGCCGTCTAAGCGCACCATTGTATGTATTATTCTCGACGTGCTCTCGCTTCGACTGGCGCTTCATGGCCGCATGCGCTCGCCTCGCCTCTTTTGTTCCCCCGTTAATTCCGATACTACAAGAGAATCTTCCGATTTCCTCGTAAAAATCTCACCGTCGGCGCGGCGAAAATCTACCGAATTTTTACCGAGAGAAAATGGGAAATGTTTTGAAGAATTCTAGAAATAAGGGGAGAATAATACTATAGAGGAAACATTTTGGCTGATTGTGCACTTTTAAAGATTGTATAATCCACGAATATTGTATTCGCGTTTAAGTGTTCAAATGTTGATTAAATCTTATATTTTCTGCACTATAAAAATCAAATCTATCCAGCAGAACAAAGAATCTCACTTGTCTTTGGTTTACTTACATCCGCTGTTAACAAATTAATTCATCAAGATTTGTTTGTAAAACAACACACATGTTGAATGTGGACAAAGCAATTTGCGTTAACTGTGAAGCTCTTGCGTAAAATTAGTGGAAGTTTTTTCGCACGAGGCTACTTGCTTGTAAACCGAGACGCGTAATATGACGGAGCGGATAAACTGGGAAAACCGCAGGGACAACCAAGATACGAGACTATAACATAGGCAGTGTCGTCCGCTTCACCTTGTGATAAAGGAGTTAAATCGGCTTAATTACCACGTTACTTGGTTTAAACTAATTACGCGTTTGCGCACGACCACAAATTCTCGAAGGAGAACGCTACCTACTGACGCTATTGTGGTCGAATCCACCTTGCGGGGAGGACGGAAGCTCCGCGCAATCTTCGTCGAAAAGGGGAACTTCCACATTATGAACCACGTTATAACGTGTCGATATTAATTGTTCCATAATTCAACAGCAATTTTCGACGTGTTGTCGTGGTCGCAGCAATTGTCGAGCGGCCGAGTTTTGCGGAAACGGAAATTCGGCTCGTGTCGAATTAATTGTGAGGTTTATGCATGCTCGGAGTATGCATCGGTGCGTACAATCATTGGCGATCTGTGCTTAAATTTCATATTTCACAAGCATATTGTGTGAGGGAATATGAGAGCGGTAGACGTGACATGTATTCAATAGGAAGAGAGTGAATAGATCTAAAAGATTAATGACGAAAGAAGAATATATAAAGAGAAAAAGAAATAAAAGTTCAACGATACTATAGATACACTTTTTTCTGAATAAAATATTGTTTTTTCGTGTGCAATAATATTGTAATAATATTGAAAAATATATGAATTCCCACGATTCAATTCGCAATATTATAGATGTAAATAAATTTCAGTGAAAGCATATATATACGTGAATACCACGAATCAAATGATTATGGAAACTTTTGAAAGAGATATTCAGGACATTTCAGGATCGCGAACGTCTTTGCAATCAAAATAGAAGTATTGAAATTTAATTTACTTAGCTCAGTAAATGTCTAATCATGCCTGGCACTTGCACTGATTGATAAACCGCTATTTATTGATCGTTAAATGGCAGGTCGTTCGCTTCTCCTGAGAAGAAGTTTTTAGTTAAGCTTCAATTGCGCTTGATTCAATGAGACGTCGATGGTCCTCTTCTCGTGATAGGATATTCAGCGAGGGAACAAATCGTATAACTGGAAAAACGAAAAGGCGTGGCAGGTGGTAATGCACATGCCAATCCACCTTTAATCCACCCTTCTATATTGGGAGACCTGGCCGCCTGAGCGAAGCCGCCTGTGAGAAGCTCGAAACTTTCGTCAGGTGGCACTTGAACTTTATCGTGTCTACTTTGGATGTTCAGGATAAACCATTACCTTCCTCTCAAACGATACTTCCACCAGTACCTAAATCCAACAATCGAAACAAGATCATAGTGCTGCAGCAGACACAAAAAAGTTATTTTAAAAACGGATGGATCCCACAAATGAACTTGTAGACCATATAAAGCTTGATAAATTGGATGCCAGAGAATAGCATTACTTTTGTATGACGAGTTGCAGCTATTACGATGTGTAATTAAAAATTCATTGAAAATTAATATCGCAAGGCAGTGTTTAATTAATCGCCTGGGAAAGTTCCTCCCATATAATTCATCGCCGACGAAATGAAAACGTAGAGTGCACTTCACTCCGAGAAGTGCAGCAAGATATAATTAACCGACGCTGATTATACTGATATTCATTAAATTGGATTCTCGTTTGGGATTCAAATCAATTAAATGTACGGATTATTAATACGGGTTATTTACCAATGTTGAATTATCTTGAAGCATGAGAGTGACTGTTTGTTTTACAAATATAATTGTTTTACGAATACAATTAATAATTATGGTACTATGATAAACTTAGATTACTAGACCCAAAATTACTTCTCTTCAATAAGTAAAGAAATAATATCAAAATACATTGCAAAAAAAAGATATATTATTTCTATATTTTAGTGAAAGAGTCTACAAAAATATAAATAATTTGATATATTATAAAATAAAGATAATTTATAATCCGTATCAGAATTCAGGATAAAACATTTATAGAAAGATCTCTATTATGAGATGTTCCGATGTTCATTTTGGATAAATGCTAGAAATCTATAGGCAGAATTTAAAAAAATAATAGGTCATTTTGAAGGGAATTTAGTAAGCTTTAAGATAATGTTATATAAAATTTAATTCAAATTTTATTTTTTTTATAAAATTAAAGAAATGTAAAAAGTGAATAAATCGCGAAGTCAAAAAATTGTGCTCCTAATATGAGATGCCTCGAGAAATCGATAATAAAACGCAAAGAATATCAGTATTGCAATTAAAAAACTTTATTTAATGTTTCTAAAATAAACACAGCCAGTGCGCGTACAAAATAAATATGCGATGCATTGTACCTAGCTGACTCGTTTTTAGATAGTTGGAACCAAGCATCGCAGAAACAGGCACTCAATATTTATTCCGATTGTTCTTTTTATTATTGTACAATAATATTTATATACTTTACTAACGATTTTCACTGTGACATAAAAAATTATTTCATATTAGAAATACCCTGGGTATCTCATGTTATGATTTCCACGCCTTACGATTTTACGATCATTAAATTTAACTTCTGTAATTAAGTAATTCAATATATCACGTATTTTTCTATTAGTACGATCTTATTCTATCACCACATGAAGAATATGTTGTCAAATATTTACTTATTAAATAATAAACAAGGTTTAAAAGCTCAAAGAAATTTGAAGACATCCAAATTCTAAAATCTTTTTTTGCAACGATTACAGGCATGCTCTAATAATGAATTTTGCATTAAATAGTTTTCAATCCAAGAATAAATTCATGGTGAAACCAATAGATAGTATTTATTAATTTAGCAGAAACGCCGCTATCTCATATATTAGACGCCCATCTCATGATGGGGAGCTTTCCTCTATAATAAAATTTATATAATATAAAAAAATACTAAAAAAGTCAAAATATATGAGTATATAAAACATATATGCATATTAATATAACATAAGCGCATATCAAAAATTAAAATTAAAATGTAAAATTACAAATAGAATTTTATCCTGAAATTTCAAATGCAAATTATAAATTATTTAAAATAAGTTTAATATACTGAAATAAAATAAAAAAAGGTATATAAAGTACGATAGATATAACTTATAAAATATGATATGCTGTAACAGCAATAAACAATTATAAAAGTAAAAATAATCATTTATAAATTATAAACTTCTAAATTTATACTAGAAATTTGAAATAATTAATTTAAAAATTATTTTTAAGCAATTTTCCTTTGAATTGAAAAAAATTAAGCGCATAATTTTGCTAACTAGTTTGAAACATCTTTTCGTGTATGTTAAAGAGCAAAAACTTTTAACTTAAAATAAATTTCCAAATGAATGAAATGTAAATATAATCGGCGAAGATTAAGATAAAACGATCCTTTCTCGCTCTTCAAAAAGAATACATTAGCTTTTAGTAGAATAATTACATTAATAAAATATATATTATTTTATCACAACGAAAATTTCTAACAAATAAACGTTTTGAAATTTTTCAGTACAATTAAAGATAAGATTGAAAACTTTTACGCCATTTCTCATGATAGCCGGCGCCATCGGCAAGTTAAGAACTTAAATCCCAGAGGAACAAATAAAACTCCCCTATCTGTCTCGAATCTGAAATGTGTTCGTCGGCGATACATATAACGTGAGTACACGTCGTCCACTTTTATCACACCATTGTCGCCATTCACGATTTTTCCCCCGCACATTCTAACTGTCACAGTGATATTGCAGAGAAAACGGGACTGGGGCACGTGATGATGCGTAAGCAATACGGAGAGGGAAACAATCGCGGATTTTTCTTCTCGGTCTCGGTTCCGCTCGCGCATTTTCGCCGCACACCGTTCCGTTCTGTTCCGTTCCCCGTCGCTGCGCTTATATACGCCCCCGAACTTTTGATTTACGTGGCCTCGATGGAATTCCATGAATGCGAAATGTAATCCCCTACACAACCCCTCCCGCTCTCATCCCTTTTCCCGGCCAGTTACCTCGGGCCATCCCACCATATCACCATCCCACGTCCAATGTGAAACTTTGCGTTTCAATCGTGCCCTCGAAGTAACAAACGACGGCAGCTGCCTACGGGAAATATATTTTCAGCGAAAGGATGGGCGATTTATTTAGAGAGGAAGCGACTGGACACGAGCGGCAGCACGGGAGAATCAGAATCTATGAGAATCCCTCGGTCTCTCTGGCGGAAAATCCGTGGAGTTACTATAAAATGAAAGAAGAACTGTTTATTACCCTCCAGACGCTAACGACCTGCGAGCGTCAATAAGAACTTACGAAGAAATATTCTTCGTAAGATGCGCAATATCGTTCAGTATAAAATCTTGAGGCCAGTCCTTCTAAGATGTACTGAAATGAAATATTAAAATAAATTACACCCTTTGCAATCCTGTAGTGAGTTAAACTCTCTTGACGTAATGTTAATCTTTCACATATAACTTTTTAATCATTTAAATAAATGTATATATACATATACATATATATATATATTTGATTTATAATAGAATCGTGAATTAGATTAAGACACAGACAAACTGATTAATGCCCGTTTCTAATACGTTTAATTTTAATCTCGGTTCAATTAACTTTTCATCTAGTTTTAAGAATAAGAAAAAGATGAAGAATAAGTTGAATCAAGATTAAAGTTAATCCACATTGATAGAAATAGGCATTACTTTCACTCATTTACGAAAAATAATTTGGTGTGTAAAGATAGCTACTCTCTGTAGAGTGTCTCGTAATTATCGTTCTCGTTGATTTGTTATGACAATAAGAGTGTAAATTATTTGTTATAAAAAAATAAAATCAGATATAAAATAATAAAATAAACAAAGATATTTTTATATAAAAACAATCAATATTTTTATATAAAATTTTTTATATAAATAACAATCAAACTGACCTCAGTAAAATGCATATTCCTTTTGTCAACTTGTGGGTGGCAGTCGAGAATAAAAATAAGTTTTTTTAAATAAACAATAATATATGTTCTAAATAATCTTTTATAAAATAAATAAAATAATTTATTTATTAATAATTTATTTAATATATCTGACGTTATTAATGTTTATTTATTCAAATTGTTTTATTAAGTTTTAAAATTTATCAATTGTATCTAAAACATATATTTGTCGAGTGTTCCATACTTAAGACATCATTAATAGACATTGTTATTCTTTCAAGAATATTGCACATTAAACTCTCATGTATAGTTATTATTTTTATGCAGTCATCATATCATTCATTCATCATACAAAAAAAGATTTTAATTTATATTGCAACATGATAAAAAATCAATCTCGATATTTTTGTAAAATTTGCAAGGAAGAGTATCATTAGTTTAAATTTTATTTTTAATAAAATAACTTGAAAATTTTTTATAATAAATTGTTCTCCGAAGAAAAATGATAAAAGAAGCCTTTACAGATTCCGATAGTCAACATAATACTTCTAAATAACAATACCCATTGCATAACAAAAATGTTGTGCAACTCGCAGTCACGTGTATCGTGATTCGAAGCCATTTACATTTTTAAATGTATCAGTCTCAATAAATTGTTTGATATTGACACTCGAATTGCCTTTCTATAACAATATATCTCTCCCGTACATATCAATTGTTACGCAACGCATAATTAAAAAAGTGTGGCTAACATCAATATATTGCGATATATATCAAAATGTCCAAGTATCAAAAGCTGCCATATAAAATGTTTCATAAAATATATTTAAATTTAAAATTCAGATTCCTCATCAATTACAAGACATTTTCATAAAGCATAACGCGCGTACTCTTCCTATTCAAACTTTTAATTATTAAGTATCTCAAAAAAAGAAGCTATAGTGTTTTATATAGAATAACGTTTAGGTATATAATAAAATTATATAAATATTAGTCTATATATGTATATGTATATATATATATATATGTTTATATATATAAAAGATACTTGATGTACAAAATATATTTCTAGAAATCACATGTGAATATCTTTAAATATCAAATTTAAGAAATTAAGAAAAAATAACATTTAAAATTTTAATATTTAAATATTTTCAATAAAAACGAAGTTTTATTTAAAAATAATTAATTTAAACATGAAAAAATTGAACATAAATAACAAAAAAACTGCAAAATTTTATGCACACGTTTCAAGTTAAAATTTACTTATAAAACAATACCATGACATTGAGGGAAAAAAGTCATTGAAAACATCTAAAATAAAATTTCCGATATTCGTTCGCTTAGGCATATGTCTGCTGTACGCATTACTTATGATAAAAATTGTAATTGGCATTTGTAATCGTACTTCGGATGCAGTTATTAAAATTTAATTTATTAAAATGATAATCGAAAAGAGTGTATTTTTAACAAAGCAATAAAGCAATAAACAAAGCAATAAAACATCTAGTTGTATATTAATATAGTTAAATAAAAAAATTCTCTATATGTATATATTATTATATAAAATATCATAGCAGATTAAGACAACGATGGAAACGAAGATTTCTGTTTCTGTACATACGTTTACATATTTATTTAGATAATATATCATAATATATAGATAATATATCGTTTATATTTTATATCGTATCTATTTAAATAGTAATAATAATAATAATAATAATAATAATAATAATAATAATAATAATAATAATAATAATAATGATAAAAGTCAGTGAGAAAATATCATATCAACTTTTCCGCTAGGGAAATATCGACGTAAATTGGCAGAGTCTCAAACTGAGAGTTAAACTTCCACCTGACACGAGTCTGTACATCGACTTTAAAACTCCCTTCGCAGGACCGGCTCTTTGACGAAGACAAAGCATCGGCTCGCGGCGCAACGTAGGAAAAGCTGACTCGCAAAAAGAATCCCGACGGACGCTTGGGCTGTCTTTGTCAGCGCACAACGATTTTTCTTGACGATCGACAGGAGGAATCGCTGCTATTAACGACCCTGTGAACATCGCACACCGGAGATTGAACCTCGTAATGAACGAGCCGACGCGACATTGCGACGACAACGTGACGATGCTTATAGGATCCATTGTGCATTTCCCATTTTAATTGCAAGATCGTACTAGCACTGTTTGCTTATAATTAACGATACGCTAAAGCACTTTAGGAATTAAAACTTTTACCATCCTCTTTCTCGCTGTTTCTCGTCTCACGTCTGTTTCTCGCTCTCTTCTTTTTCACGGATTTCGATTCACTTAACGTACTTTTATTCTCCATTCCCTCGCGCTTCTCAGTCGCGTAATCACTTCTCGATACCATACGCGAATCCGAGAGCACGCGTACAGCAGAATCTATTTTTCAATTATTGGATATTCCCGTGGATCGATCGACGGAGAGAAAGAAAGCGGTGACAATGAAATTCTTGTCAGAATTAATCGATTCCCATCTAGAAAGCAATGTGAAATTCAATCGTTTCTCTCAAACGTGAATCTCATCGCGGTCCAATGACGGGTTCAACAATCCTTGTAAACATTTGTTTAGCTGTTCTATTCATCAAAATCGTATATTTCATATAAATTCTATCATCTAAATTCCTCTACTCACATTTCACGATATTTAAACGATTATTCAATTTCATTTTTAATTCAGACGTAAAAAAAGAAGAATATCGGCAAAAAATAAGTTTATTAAAATGCTATTCTAGAAAATTTTATTAATTTATTTTATTAATTTATTTTATTAATTTATGGGATTTATACATAATAGCAGCGGAATATGATTGTAAAATTAAGTGCATTAAATTTATATTAAAATGTTATAGAAGTTGTAGGATTCTTTCGCACAGAAAAACATTTTCAGTAAAATATTCACTGATGATTCAACTAAAGATACATAGAAAACCTTTGTATAAATGCAATTTTTAGAAATTTTATGAAAAAATGATGCATAAAAAGTTACAAAAAAGTAATTTTATCAAAAATTATAAATAATTTTTTTAAATGTCTTTTTTTTCACAATTTGGCAAAAATTAAACCAAGATTTTTTTTTTAATTTCAACGATATTTTTTTCATAAATAATAAATTCCTTGATTATTTGGTATAAATAATATTTCCACGATGAACTTTTAACATAAATTAAAAAACTTTTCTTGGAAATATCAATAAAGAACTTTTCAGAAAAAAATATAATATAATATTAATTCAATAAATTTATTAATTCAGAAAAAAGTTTTTTTGGAGCCTTCATAAATATGTACATATCTTTAAAGTGCATTTAAAAAAAGCTTATTTTTATGTTCGTTTCTAAGATATCATGGCAGAAAAATGAACGTTTTTTAAATTGTACAATACTCTAAAAAAATATGGGTGCAAATTTAACATCATGTGGTGTTTATATAATTCTCACTCATATTGTTATTGATACTAACATCAACATGATGTGGATTTAAAAGCCATATTGAGTGGTGTTAAGTCCATTTACTAGATTATATCAACAACGATAAAAGTTATTATAAACACTGCAAAATGTTTAATCCATACCTATATTTTTTAAAGTATTTAAAAGTTACATTTTTAATAAAATTTCTTTTTTGCAACTTTTTATGCATTATTCCCACACAAAATCTCTATCGATTTAATATATAAAAAATTTTTTATATATTCTTTTAGTCCTCAGTTAACAATAAATATTTTACTGGTAGTATTTTTTTTTCGTAAGCAAAGATTCTATAATCCCTTAAGCTGATATGAACTTTGTTTTAATAAAGAAAGATCACGAGTTTTGATTTACCACAAGTTATATGTACATCGAAAAATTTGGATACACTTTACTTATCTTAATAAATACGAAAAAATTCCATTGTAGAATAGAAAAGTTTCCATCGAAAGATGACTTGGATTCACATGTGAAGTCACAAATCGAAATTGCTCAGAAATCTTTGCCTTTTGGACAGTCACACGACAATAGAAAGAAGAAAGAACAGAAAGATCCCGCGAAGAACAGATGGAACGAATGTAGTACAAAAGAGAGAAAAAGGAGAAGAACACGGACTTAGTCAGACGGGAATCGTCAAAGCATATCAACTGCGCGACCAACGTCCAAATTTTGAATTAAACATGAGAAAGCAGCGGTTGCACGATAATAGAACGGAACACACGGTGGGACGCCCGAGGCAAATGGGACGCGCATTTCTACTTCATGTAAAATTCCGTCCTTGGTTACCGTGGTTGCAAACCAAACCCGATCTCATAGCCTGTAACGGCTATCGATAACGGCTTATGCAGACTCAAGAATCGATGTAAGTGTGTCGATGGCTTGTTCATCCTCTGGAGAAGCTTTCGGAAGAAACGGAAGAACGTGGCCCGTCGTCAAAATAGCGAGATGATATTCGATTTAGAAATTTACGATTGAATTAATTTGATCGATGCAAAAAAGGTGATCGGGAAATTAATGAATAATTATTCATTAAACAAAAGTCACTCATTCGAAGAACACCCGCTTTCTCGTCTTACTAATTACGACAAAGGCAAACGAGCGACAACAGCTGAGGTTCTCGTTGCAAACAGAGCAAATGGCCTCCGTATCTTTGAATGCGCGCTGCAAATTGCAGCCATCGAGTCGCACGCTTCTTACCGAAGGAAAGAAGACTACTATGGTGCAATCCGATTTCCAGCTAGATTGAAGCCGACAACGTTATATGAGTTGTACTGAAAGCCCTCAATCTTAATGACAGCTTCTTTAACCAATTCGTTGTCGACTTTTTCTTACCTGAAATACCGAGATACCAATAGTCTCTGTGTTAGAACTAATTGAAAACAGAAAGCTTTTCGTGAACGTTGAGAGATATAATTAAATCTATTGTTCGCCACAAAATTTCATTGTTCTCTCTGAATGAAACTTGATTATTTTTTAAAAGGAATTTCATTTTGAGATTTAATGATTTAAAAGTTTCATGTCAATATGAAAAAATGATTTTGCTAAGATACATGGAGAAAATTTTGTCTTAAAATTTACCTATCTCGAAAATATAGTAATTGTGGTATAATATAATATTTAAAAAATATTTACCGTGCACTTCAGTAAAATTAATCAAACTTATTTAATATTTTATTGTAGCTTTATTAAATGAGCTTTATTATGAATGAGAAAGATTAATATTAAAATTTTTAGAAATACAATGTTGTTCTACGATATTTTCAGAATAAACTCTAAAAAAAAAATTCTTTCCATGTATCTTAAAAAATTTTATAGGGAAAAGAAATTTTTTAGTGAAAATTATTGGTTCATCATATCTTTGGTTTATCATATCTTCAGTGGAATGGAATGGTTTTTAAATGGGGAAAAGAATCATTTTTCGATTTTATTTTTAATTAGTTCTTTAAATTTTTAAATAAATTTTTTTAAGAAAAAGAACTTCGAGAGAAGTCTTTATAATTTCTATTTAATAATTTTCAAATCACAGAAAAAACAATTTTGCTAAAATATTTAAAAATTTAGCTTATCAGATCTATATATCAGATCTATATCTAGTTTTTAGATATTTTAACAAAACTGTTCTTTTCGTAATTGAAAATGAAAATTATGAAATGGAAATTATATATAAAGGCTTATAGTTTTGAAGGCGAAAAAAATCGAATTTTTTCCATTTTTCAGTAGACTTTTTCGGTTCTTTTCCCAAGGATAGAAAAATTAATTGGAAAAATTCACGTTATGTTTGTAAAATTTCCCACATTTGTTTCTCTTTCCATAAAAAAAATAATTGTATATTTAACTAAAGTTAATATGTTATATCTCAGACAGCACAAAATCCAAAAGATATAAAGATATTCCTAAATCTTTTAGACATCGTTTGGATATTTTTACATCTTTCAGACTTTTGTGCTGTCAGAAATATTAAGAAAAAATATTCAAAAAATTATAATAAATATATTATGGATAAATAAATAATAATATTATCAAAATATCATAAAAAGAGTCACTTTGACAAAACATTTTTCAAAATTTTATATAGCGAGCTTATATTTACTGTCACAGAAACCGTGATTTATTATTAGCTCACAATTTTTTGTGACAGCAATAAATATACGTTATAAAATTAAAAATTGAAAAATCGTTGTATCATGGTGACCTCCGCCAGATTAAATCCACCTTATTTTGCAGTATAAATTAGAATAATATTAGAATAATATTAGAGATAATGTATTAAGAATAAGGAAAATAAAAAGCAAACAAAAATAAATAAAAAATAGAATTTATGTATTTTAAATAATATAAAAACGCATGTCTCTTGATAATTGTTAAGAAAAATTCTTAAGAAAAAAAACTTAATAAATATATTAATTTAAATTAGTCTTTAGTTAGGAATGCATTTGTTCTTAAAACAATTTGTTTAATAAAATAAATAATCCTCTCCTCAAATGATATAATATCCCAAATATAAATATAAAAATTAACTCAATATTACTTCCAACTAATACGAGGTGTCTCATTTCAATAATACTATAAAATACAAGAATTGCTCGTGAGCTTATACTTAATTTAAATAAAAAGCTTATACATTTTGTAATGAGTATTAAAACGAATCATATAAGTCTTTGGAGTGAAAAGAATTATAAATTTTTTAAAAGCTTATCTTGATTCGCAGTTCTATTGTAAGAACTAATGACTCTTTAACACATACATTAATTTTTAATCGCTCTCCTCTTTTAAGCTACTCTCAGAGTTCCAATCAGAATAATTGCAATTACTATTATCACGGTTATCCGAAACTGACAACAATGAAGTGTTATCTTCATTTAAATATTACATCTAAGGATATAGATTTTACATCATTAATATAATAAGTACAATTTCCATTTTAACTAGGCATTTCTTTGTGTTTGCGAAAAAAGTCAAGAGTGATAAATTGCTGCAAACAAATACTAATTTTTCCACTCTCTTAAAGTGGTTGAGACAGTTTCTTTTCTTAGAATAAATAAATCAGTCCGACCTTTCGCACGTACGTATGAAGTTGGATATAACTGTAGTAAACGAAGAGCAATTGGCGTAATAGAAACTCTGGATCATATTAATATGAGGGAGGACATTAAAAATTAGGTAACATGTAATTTATATAACGAAAATAGCAATTTTTTGCTATTTTCACTAATCAGAAAAAAAGGGATTTTTTTCTGATTGATTCTCAACAATGTAAAAAAACGGTATTTTTTTAAATTACTATAAAAAAACTTCTCTTAATCATAATGAAAAATTTACTTCGAGAATTTAAACAATAATATAATTAAAAAATAATTCCACTCAGACATTATTATTCCATTCTTTCTAATGAAAATATAATAACAAATCATTAATGTTCATTAAAAATTAATTTTCCCAACAAATAATTTATTTCGTAATTTTCATTAAAAAATACACTATTGAAAATAAGATAAAAATTAATTCCATGGAAGATACGATAATGAACCAATCGTTTTTATGAAAAATGCAAGGTTGTTATCGCATTTCTCTAAAATATTTTTTTAAAGATTACCATATTTGATGAACGATCTCGTTATTACATCAAATAGATGTAAATAGTAACAAAATAAAAAGTATTAATTTTCCGTACTTGGATAGTAAAAAAAAAATTGCATATGTTTTTATCTGTTTTTCAAAAAAAATTTCCCGCTTGAAACATGCTTTTATTTGATCATTTCATTTTTTAAAAAGCAAGTTTCAAATGAACTTGCATGATAATATAGAGTTAAAGTCAAATCGCAACTGTAGTAATATAATTGGAAAACAGTACAATGACACGGAAGAGTTCGTTATAGAATTACAGGTTAACGACTGCTTCTTGTCAATAGTGTTGCCACGCAATTTCTCACAAGATACTCGCAAAGTTGTTCGTAAAGTTATAACGCGAGAACTTACCAGAGACGTCCTCCTACAATTCGCGAGAAATAAATTTTGATTTCGCAGCTTCTTCGAACGCGATAAACACGCGGTGACCTCGTGCGAACAGACTAAATAGACCGAAGACATACAAGAATTACCGGAAACATTTTAAGATGCAAGCTCGCGAGCGAATAACATTATTAAGACTGCGTTTCCGCGATAGTATGCAAATATTATGCGAAGACATAATTTCGGGAAACATTAATGTTAATACTATTTCACAAACTGCTCGCCGCGACCTGAAATGCTAAGCGACGAATGTCTTTTCGACGCCGACGAAGTAACTTCAGATAATAGAAATTGCAAAATTTTATAATATGAAAAAAGAAAATGTCGATATTTTTTTGCAAAGTTATATCCGAGTCAAAATTTCAATACGTCGTGAAGTACGATAACATTTTCGGATAATTGAAATCGGTATCTATTTTCTCAGATGAAAGTTTCACTGAGACTCCTGCGCGCGAGTCATTTCGCGTAAAATATATCCACCGCATATTAAGAAAGTATTGCGATGAAAAGTTTCTTTATCGAAAAAAAAAAAACGAACTATCTAACTTTATTGAGAGTATAAAACTTGGAAGCAAAAATCCTTTTCCTATAACATTTTTAATCGTCTCTAATATGTTTTTAAATATGCAACTGTACCGCTGCAAAACATGCTGTATATTTCATGGATAGAAAATGCACCGCGTAATATTTTATGCATTTTATGTTCTCGCATGGGACTCTTTGATCCCAAAATTTAATACGTCTGTTCTATCTTATTTTATCCAATTGTATTATACTAGGTTACGCTTATCCTACATTACGGTAACACGGAAATAATACAGAAAGGAGACTTCCGTAAAATAGAATGTAAATGTAATGTTAAAGAAAGACGCTGCACTAGGCTAAACAAGAAATATTGAGTGAGTAAAATTGTTGAGAACAATAATTTCGTGAAATTGTGTAACATTCTTATTCTTTATATCGGACATAATCTTTTATTATGCGTGATGAATTTCCAGGGGAGCATGATCGAGCCAAAAAAAGGTAAATGGTTCCTGCTCGTGCAAATTTAAACAGGAAGAAACTTTCCATCAGTTTCGACTCGTTGCGACTTGTATATATATATATATATATATATATATATATATATATAACCGTTTCTTTCTCTGTCTCTTCCTCTTCTTCCCTTTTAGAGTTTTTATTCCTTAGGGAAAAGTATTAGACGTCTGCAGAGTTCTTACACGTGTCGTTAACTTCAGTTTGACGTGCCAAAAGCGAAAATCAAATACGACGTCTTCGATTATTGCCAAAATAAAATTTTTCATGGGATTACACAAAGTTATATTTGTCTGATAAAATTGAAGGCGGCAAATGTTATTCTTGTAATAACATGTTTCATATTATTATAATATTATCTATAATAATATTTAATTAATATAATACTATTATAAAATTCTCAAATATTTTTCAAATTTTTGCTATTAATTGATCCGTTCTATTATAAAAAGCTGTGTTAAACGCTATTATGTCAAAAATATATTTCAGTATATTAGATACGCATCGATGTAAGTCAGAATCATATATTCAGAATTAATTTCGTTTTGCAAAATAGATTCGAGTAGTTTAATATAAAGTTGCAAAAATTCAAGCAAAGATTCAAACGATTTCTTCGTCAGTTGATGCCGCCTGTGCAATCGGCCAGAAAAATGAATATGTAAAAGTCATAAATTTTCAAAGCCGCCAGCAGGATATAAAATACTTTGTTTTCACAAGAGTGTAGTATTTTATATACCAACACATTCACACAACTCTACTGATGATTAATCCATTACGACGAACAATAGAAAGAATACCAGTTGTAAATTGTCCTGAAGCAACAATGGTTCGATCGCAAAAAATCATTAATGTTAATCATTACAATCATATTCTTAACATCCAACACAATTAGCTTTATATACAATATGTATCTCAGACTAATAAACCAGCTAATTCTTTCGTAACAATAGAGATGCAATTCGACATATCTTAGGTACATATTTTAAAGAGATTTGCGCTTGCAAATTTCTGGATTAGTAGTGAATTAAGCGTAATTTTAATAATCGCCATTTGAAAGTATAAAGGCACGCGTCTTTGAAAATGTGATGACGGCGACAGTGTTTTCAATTTCGCGCTTGAGCGACTTTATTCTCGAGGGAAAAGTGTTCGATCTCGCGCTCCTCCAAAGCGAACCTGCGAGGTCCATTTGACGCATCGTTTGACAAAGGGATAAAAAGAGTTCTCCTAGTTTCTATAGAAACGATGCTACCGTCGTAATTAATTATTTGCCTGGCTATCTGAACGCAGACCTCACTAAATCCAAAGTCGATGAGCTTCTCTTTGGATGAGATTAACGCGAATTCCTATCCACGCGCGCGATTTTTAAGCCCTTGATCTCTAATCAAGACGAGCGCACAACGGAGATAACATTTTCGTAAAACTTTGCAAAATAAACTGTCGAAACGGAAGGAAAGTTACGTTCCTTTTGCCATTTCTTTCGATACGCGTGGAATCCGCACAAATCCAAATGGAAGATCGAATTTCGAGCGAGAATTGTTCGATACGATAATCCTATCCCCTATTACAATTCTATTGCGACGCACGATTCGGGAAAAATTCTCTCCCGTTTTACCGTCTATACAATATATATCGCAAAAGGATTACATTGCAAAATGAAATTCTCAATTCCGCTTGGGGAATTTTCTTTTCACAGAGAAGCCACGTTTAAAAGTTCGTGGGGCTTGTGCACGAACTGATAATGCCCGTTTGACGTGGCTTGCGAAATATAAACATGCTGCGGCGCGTTTCCCGAGCGCGCAATGTTACCTCCGGAACTAATTTTTCCTGAAACTTTACCCGTCGTATTAAACAGAGACTGCGCGCGCAATGCAGCTTTTCCAAATGAAGTTTCGGAAACTATTCAAGAAACCGTTTACAATCCGCATAAGAATCATGTCTTATTCTTACCGCTCGACTTTACGCTAATATTAATAATTTTGCGTTTCTATGGCGTCTATTCAGAATACCTATAAGAACGTTGTTAAAGTTTTGAGCATTCTTAAACCAAAAGTTTAAAAAAATTGTGTTATTCAGCAGGTTTATAGAAAAATCTATATATATAAGGGTGAATATTACGTATTCTAAAAGATTTCAAGGAGTGATTCTTCACAAAAACGAAAACTTGATAATTGTGTATTCGAAATGTAAAATTTCGAAAACCACTCGAATTATTTTCATGAAACTTTATATGTTTAAAGTTTGATCAAGATAAGTTTTCGGAAAAAACAAAATTTTCCTTTCAACTTTTATACATCTTTGAAATTAAGCCATTTTGCTATGATAAAACGGTAAGATTATAAAAAATAAATAAATAAATTTGAAAAAAATAAATTTTTTTAAATATTGCAATTCTAAAATTAAAAAAATTTTTTTAAAAGACAATTTTTTGCGTAAAATATAATTTGGTGATTTAGGCGAAATGTGTGTTCGTGTCTCAAGAAATTTTTGCATTTTACTCGAGTGTTTAAAAGCAACGAATCTGTGCAATACGAATCTGTGGATTAAACGGATAATGAAGTCCGTTGTCACTTACTTTGATTCATCCTGATCGTCGTCATCGTCCTCGGAATCAAAGAAGGCGTCGTCGTCATCCGAATCAACTGAAGTTTCAGTCCTCATTCGTCGCTGTTGAACTGCACGAGACTTTGGAATTACTATATCTCTGAAAATGCATTGTAATATAATTTATATTATTAATTTATGTTATTGTAATTAGTACTGCACTAATTATTGGTTTAATGTTAGAAATGTAAAGAAATTAATTAGCTTTAAATGAGCAACTCTGCTTTATTGGTTACTGGAACTCATTTGTTTTGCAACATTTCACTATTTTGTATTAAGAAAAAAAATATTAGGTATACAACTTTGCTTCCGCTGTTTTTTTTCCGAAATTCGAGGCTTTATTGTAAAAAACTGGTTATACATTTATGATTCAAAGTATTATCCATCGCTGGCCACTACTTTCTCCCATCTTTCGGATAGCGTACGAATCCCGCGTCGA
>Ga0157364_1001619_pt1 | contig 19510 bp, 14 predicted proteins | sample AttsexASBM2_FD_111476 | JGI IMG/M metagenome (GOLD analysis project Ga0157364, IMG submission 111476) | Fungus gardens microbial communities from leaf cutter ant in Ribeirão Preto, State of São Paulo, Brazil - Atta sexdens ASBM2 | ecosystem: Host-associated > Fungi > Mycelium > Unclassified ...
AAACATTTGCTTCATAACAACTTTCCATTCTCTTGTGCTCTTTTCTGTATGCAACCAGACTTTCTATTCTAGTTTAACAGAAACTTTCATGTATTTCATTACACAATATATCATTAAATTTATAAATTAAAATACAGTATACAAATTTATTGTTCATAGCTTTTTAATATCTACAATCGTGATACTCGTCAAATATTAAATATCAAAGAATAAATAATAGATTGTGATAATTAAAACAGAAAATATAGGCCAGTATTCATAGTCCGTTCTTATTTTAACATCGTCTTAAGAATGTCGTAAGACTGCTAATACGACCCTCTAATTGGTGATATCTTAAGACTGTACTTAAGACAGTCTTAAATATGAGAATCGACTACTCGAATATTATCTATAGTTTTGATTTCTACAATTACAATAAAGAGATAACATGCGCCTAACTTTACGAGATAAAGCGCGCGTTCGTTCATTTCATCTCGAATCGAACTCGACGAGAATAATCGAATCCGACTCGATCTGAACTTGGCATGAGTACTCGCACATCCCGTCATGCGATCCGCGGCGCGATGAGGTGCGAGTGCGGGTGCTATCAGTCGCCATCTTAGCGACCGCGATCGGTTCATTCTTCGTGTCCTCAGGGGACTGGTCGAGCCGTCGAGGTTCTCGTCGTATGTTCGGCGCGACTGTGCGCAGCGTCGTCACGGTAGGCAGCTAGCCCCCCGTCGTCGATAGTCAGCTCGGTGCACCGGGAAGCGAGCGGGGCTTGCCAACGGTGGTGGCAGCGGCGACGATTTGCCGGTGCACGAACGGCCGGCGGCGCGGTGCGACGGCGACGAGAGAGCGGGCCATCGGCGGCGGCGGCGGCGGCAGCGGCGGAGGTGGCGGCAGCGAAGCAGCAGCGCGTCGAAGGTGGGCGGCGGTACGACGCGTCGAGCATTCCTCGTTCCTCTCCTGTCCCCGACCCCGACTTTAAAGCCCAGTTACAGCTCCGGCTCTAGACTCCTGCTCTAGCTTCTGTCCCCGGTACCCGATTGTTGCTCGCTTCGGCTCTGCCCACGCGAGCAGAGACTTCGCGAGAATCCGTGACGTGTAACTATAGCGCGTGACAATTCGGCTGTGCTGCGTGAAGTGCAGAAACTCGAAGGCTTCCATCGAGCCCCAAAATTCGGAAGCGAGATAAAACGTGCAAAGGAAAGAGAGACGTAAGGAAAGGACGTTTCCTTGGTAGCTAAATCGGCGATCGCCTTCGGGGGAATAGAAAGATGAGCCAACGTAACGCCGGCAAGATCACGGTGCCGGACGATCTGCGCGACGTCCTGCTGGAGTTCACAATCAGCTACTTGCTGGAGCAGCCCGGCGACATCATTGACTACGCTGTAGACTTCTTTACGCGGCTACGTGACGCACGGCGTACGCAGATTATTAATACGGATCAGATCTACCCGACCACGCCGGATGAGTTTGTCGATGAAGGTGAGTCTTGGGAGAGGGCGAGATGTCTTTCTCTCTTTCCTGTCTCTCTCTCTTTCTCTTTCACGCTCTCTATCCCAGTTTCCGTCTCACGGTATCTCACGATCAGAGGCGATTCTGTTAATAATGCTTGTCCACAGGAACCGACGGTCTAACAAGATGGATAAATCCATAAAGGTCCATTCCGAAGCTTTATGACCAAAATGAATTGTACAAATTATGACTGTGTTAAATTTTTCAAGTAGAAAACTTTTCATCTTTATAATTCTTTATGTGAGAAAAATTGATCAAATACATCTTCTAAAAAATCTAAAATGAGAAGAATGTTTTGCATATTACAATCAATGCTCCAAAATAATATCAATCGATATTTGATTCCTTAACATTTTTCTATTTTGCTTATAACAGTGTCCCGTTAACTTTTCTTAATTTAATTAAATTAATAAATTATCGGCAGGGCATTTATTGAAAAATTTGTTTGATAATAAAGGGTAATGCAGGGCATTTATTGAAAAATTTGTTCGATAATAAAGATTTCACTATCATTAATTTCTCGAATTCCAGAAATTAAGCGATTTTCTCTCTTCAATTTATGAGAAAAAAATCAGACATTGTTTATACAGGTATAGAGTGACGAATAGCTTGGTTAACTGATTGTGATTAGTGTCAATCATGACGTTAGTAGAGGCAAGTTTGAGCTGGTCGAGAGCTGTTCCAATCGATATCAGTTGTAAGTTAAACGTGCAGGGTCGATTCTACCAACGTCAATTGACTCGTCGTCGCGGTTTCGATTCTCACTTTCCTTCCGGGGTGAGTAAAAGACGGAGAGGTGGGCGGAGAAAAGAAATGTCGTGATTCCGGATATAATGCAGCATATATAATATCAGTAATTTACCAGTAATAGACGGTAATAATAATTTAATAAAATTGAGCAATCGATCATTTGTTCCATGTCGTATTCTCTGTTTGTCCTTTTTCTCAATGGCTGCGTTCAACAGAAAAAAAACATGCGTTTAGATTCAATGAAGAATTAAGAGGAATTAAAAGCAAGAATTATTTAAACCCATTCTATAATTGCATAAGTGTAGTAAATGGTTGTACTTGTAAGAATTAACCAATCACAGTCAAATATTAGGAAAATATTCGACTGTATTTAGTCAATTCTTACAATTATAACTACTTACAATTACAACTACGCTTACACAATTGTAGATTGGGTTTTATATTAAAAGATCTTACAACAGTCGTAAAACTTTTTCTGCTGAACGCATCCATTGATCGATCTATTTAGCGATACCAGATGATCATCCACTGAATGGATGTCTAGATTCGACCACCGATTAATTGCTGATTAATTCCGGAGTTAGTTGACCAAGTCTCCTCTTCCCCTCAGGATAGTAACGTTGGTGATGTAATATGGGCAATTATGTGGGATTAGTGCTGAACGATATTACTGGAATCTGTTTCTAAATGAGCCACGCACGTAATGGTAGTGCGAAATGTATGTCTGAATAAACGCTGGGATGTTCCACTGAGAAATGCATGCGATATTGAAACGCTTCTATTCGCATGTTTCTAATTCAATATCAAATTCAAAGCTTAAATGTCTTTCTTTCTTCTCTCCTTTTTTTCGTTCTATAATATTCTTTCTTTCACGAAAAACAATACTTTTCCCTTTTTCCCAGATTGATTCAATTTTCAATCCTTTCTTACCCAATCAAGGAGAAAGTTCTTTAAATCTCTCGGAGAGACTCGCGATAGAAAGATAAATGCTTTTGGGATATTATTGGATCCCTCTCACTGTCGAGCAGGCGAAAAGAAGATATTCTTGATTCCTGCCTGAGTCACACGAAGTATCCTTTTTATAAAATTGCACGGATTATTAAACTCCCCAACTATTACGTCTCGGCGAACAACTTCACTACGGGAGAACGAAAATAGATGTTCTAATATTTTTTCTTCTTCTTTATCAATGTATATCTTTATCAATGGCTGCATTCAGCAGAAAAGAGCAGCTTTGCAATTGTTGTAAAATTCTTTAATATAATTGGTCTCGTTCTTACTCACTAGATCAAAATATAAATCAGTCATATTAAAAAATTTTACAACAGTTACAAAGCTGCTTTTTCTGTTGAACGCGTTTTTTTTCTCTTTCCTAATTATTATTTATACAAATTGTCTTTCTTGTTGCCACATACAAGGAGTTTATTACGATTCTTGGAGCGAGATGAAAATTACAGAAGTGAGTGAATTTACTAAAATATTTATCACTTCATTGGACCTATATAATAAATTTGCTTTCGTAATTTTCACTTCGTTTTAAACAATTAGATTTTGTATCACTACATAATTCGGTGAAACTTACAAAAATTATTGAATTTATATTGGAATATATTTATAACTTCATTAAATCTAGATAGACAATCTAGTCAACATCTAATTTGTTCATTTTTTAAATTTTCTTCTCGTTTCAAAATACAAAATTATTACGTTTCAGGAATCGTAATAAACTCTCAGACTCCTTCGTGAGCAAATTATTTGGTCGCAAAGATCGCCCTTGCCGTTCGTCATGATACCCTCAGTTAACACATCATTCATGAAAAGTTCGATTCGTATTCCCGATGTGCCGAATATTCTAAAACAGTAAAAGAATTTTCACAGAGAGTGTTCAAATATTAATGAAATATTCGGAATATTGTATGAACTTCTTTTATGCGAGCAATACGCATCCCCGACGGAGGGTCGTAATAGCGAAGATGCATTAACTCGTAAATAAAAGGAGAAAGAGAGTGTAAAAAGCGTAGAGATGCGTTCAGAAATTATTTCTAGATAACTCTAGACTATAGTTTACATCGCTATAATTTGTGTTACATATACTATAACAAAAGTGCATATCAGAATTATCTGGATATAATTTCTGAACGCATCCTCCTGCATTTTGCTTATGAAGTGAATCCTCCAAAATTAGATTCTAAGATGAAAGCATATATAAAATTTCTGATAGTACAATTTCATTTAATTAATTCAGAGACTTCCGAATATGGAATTTCTGGGAAAAGTGTGATTTCATGAAATATATAGCGTTGTATGAATAGAATATTTAATGATTATTTGTGTTCTAAATTTTTGGGAGTGAAGTTTCACTTCAAGAAAAGTGATAGTTGCAGTCTGGCAAGAATGAATTTCACTTCACTCCTTCAAGGAGAGAATTTCCTAAAAAGTCAATTTTAATGATTAATATTTTGCTTCGCGAGACAGAACGACTCCTTTTTCTACTAGATTCATTCTTTTTTCTTTTGTAAAGACACATCGAATGAGCTTAATTTCGTCAAGATTGGATGTGGGCGGATTAAACTTAACATTTACCTTTAGTCTCTCTTTTCAGAGAATGAGATTATTCAGAGATTAAAAATTGACTCTCGCTTGAAGTTTTTTCTTTACTCTCTAAGAATGAAAATTTCATTCCTGGACTGACGCAACTACCATTGTTCGGAAGTGAAAATTTTATTTTCAAAAATTTAGAATGAATGTTGCTTTTACATTAACTCGTAAATAGGAATCATATAGGAAAGAATATAAAGGTCATAGCATTTTAACTGTAAAGCGAGCCATTAAAATTGGGCTCCAAGGTCAAAGTAAATGAAATGTGTTTTTGTGACAGTACAGTTTCATTTAAAAATTAAAATTAATTCAGAGACTTTCGGACATGGAATTTCTGGGAATATTAATTTTATAATTGTATATGGAATATTCTCTGAATATGTAACGAGTATGAATGGATATTTAACGATTTTTTGATTGTTGCTTTTACTACAATCTGAAAGTATTTCGAAATATTCCGAAATATTCTTGGAATGTCACATTTTACGAGTACTTCAGGAATATTTAGCATTAATTGGGGTCCGTTTTATATCTCACTTCGAGTAATACATATTAATAAATTATCTCAGACTCATTCTGAACTTTCGTGACTCCCCTTTCATTATTGTTCAAACGTTTCTTAATTCGGATTGAAATTGCGGATAATCGATCGAGATCCCCCTCCCCCTCCGGAAATTTTCTCACGTGTGTGGTTTCCGTGTTTTCCACCATCCTTTCCTTCTACCCCCAGAACGAAAGCCTGGACTCGGTTATTATTGTCACGTGAGGCAAGGAAGGGGAGTATCGCTTCGATCTCGGAGATGCGCATCCGAAGAATCTTGTAGAGGAAAAACGCACGCAAAGTGGAGCACTCACAGTCGTTTAGTTGGAAGTTTCGCTGAAGTTTCACCAAACACATCGCTTCAGATCGACTCGATTCATACTTTTCGAGACCTGCGCGATTTGAGGAACCCAATTGCACCAACACGGGTCCAGTCGGGTCCGATCAGGCACTGTCGCGAGATGAGATTCTCGGATGCGCGGTGGTTTCGATATAGTTCAATATTTGTTCGTGTAGCGCTTTATACAAGCGCTTAGCCGGCGACCGCGGTCTCGTCAGTACGACGCGATTGCACATCCCGGACGCGATCCTCTTCGTCTGTGCTTCTCGTCATTTATTTCATCTTTTCATCTTCGAAGGAGAAACGCGAGCGTGGATCAACGCGGATACGAATCTCGTAAATATATTCGCGCATCGGGGAATTCTTTTCCCAGCAGAAGTCGTAGCTGAAATAAAAAACGGAGCAACCCCTTTGATTAGTTTGACTGTTTAGTAAAGTTTACTTACGATCGTTGGATAAAATGCTTGGAGTAGAAAGGAAGAGGAACGCCTGAATATTTATGACTGCATTACTCTGTACGCGAATGCTGTACGTTCTGGAGTTATTTACCGCGCGCCCCGTTTACTTCGTATCACGTCGAAATTTCTTACCTTAATGTAATATTGTGATAAAATCGTCTGTGAATTAGTTGTTATAGTAGATACAAGGTATTGTCTACGATATATTTCTTGTTTCGTGACAAGTGAGCGTGAACGTGTTGTCAAGAAGAACGAACGTGTTCCTCGTGCACGTTTCTGCCGCGTATTTCTTTCTTCTGCGGACCAAATGTCGCTCATCTCCGTCATCGAGCCAGTGGATGACAGAGGTGCGAAAAAACGAAACACCACGGAGTTTCCGTTGTTTAAATTAATGACGAGATATAAGACAAAACTTTTGAGTCACTATGTACACTGAAAAAAATATTAAATTTTTTTAAATTTGGTTGTTTGGATAGTTTTAAGTAAATATTTATTAAATATAAACATATATATTTACTTGATACAAGAATCGCTGAGTTAATTTGATTTAACTTATTTTTTATTAGTAATTTTTTTTCAGTGTATAACAGATTTCGCGACACTATGAAAACTTTGTTACATTTGAAAGGAGTAATAGAAATGTATAAATTTGTCCCGCTTGAAAAAATAATAGGTTTTTTAATCGCGTTTAATTGTGTAAAGTTGCACTGCACGGAGAAAAATTTGAGAAAGGATTGGGTGATTCAGCAAAGCTTGCTGCGCGAGTCTAACATTTATAATTAAAAAGATTCGATGGTTTAACACGAAAAGTCTGTAATTATTAATATGATAATTTAGCTAATCCTTTTCTGCAATAAAAGTTGCTAATATAACAATAAAAATTGCTAATATTTTTTTCATAGTAGCAAAAATATGTGTTGCCTTAGCTAGCATGTTTCGTCAAAAAATTTTGATCTATATATTAGATTAATTTTAGAAAGTTGTTTTATAACAAATATGATTACCTAATTTCATTCAACTATATAACTAATTTTGTTGCTTTAACATAGAAAACTGGCTGTTAGTATATTATGACTGTAGATTTGCTGAATCAGTTTTCAGTTGTTTTAACAAATCTTTTTTTTTTCCATGTATTTTTCTCTCATGATATCTTTCATTGCGGAAGAAAAAAGAAAAAAGACACCATTAGTTTTTAAAAAAAGTTTTAGGAATAAGTTGTTATTAATCTTTGAACTTTGAGCCCAAGATGGACAATTTTCATGAAGAACTTTCACGTGTTGCACAGCGGGAAAATATATTTGTAATTGGGATGAGGTAAACCGACGGAACAGAATTTTCATCGTATAAGGAAATTCGTGTCTCTGAAAGAAAGATAGTACGAATTTGCGTTTAATATCCGTATTCGATTTATGCGGAATATTTCAAGACGAAAGGTCAACACTTCAAGAAGACGTCGACAGTATGTCATTAAAGGAAAAAAAAGTTTCAACGAGTCTCTATCACAAATTGCAAAAAGATCGAAAATGAAACTTCAGCAAAAACTTCTGTCGCATAAAGTTGTAAAAGGATATGATATTTCTCTCTGTGACACCACTCAAAATGCTAATGTTAAAACTCCGAAAATTACTGTCTATATTCCCCCTTCGTTTATTATCGCGGAGACTGGATTTTGCTGTAGCTAACTAAACGAGCCAGCGTTTCGCATTTACATAATTGAACGACAGATCATTTTTTACACGACGGCTTTTGCAATCCACATCGAATTCTTGAAGACTGTTCTCTCGAAAATACAATCGTCCAATTACGTAAATGTTAAACTTAACATAGTAAACATGCATAAAATTGTTATCTATAATAAAACATGGGCTTTCATTTTATTATCGCGATAATTCATTGTATATTTATAGATTCAAACTGCAGTTGATCAAACTAAAAATCATTTCGTATCAAACGATATTGTCAATTTTTTCTTTTTCTATTATCGTTAATAAGGATCAGAGTAGCTGCGCCATTCTCTCCTTCAATTATACTTTATTTTATATTTTAATTAATCGACATTTAATCAATTTAATTGCTCTCCGTATATTTTGTCTTTTCTTAGTTTAATAGTAATTTTGTCTTTGTTTAATCGAAATGTCTCTTTTGTATTTTAGAGCCACCAGTCAGTCGATTTGCTTCCAGAAGGAAGAGCGTTTTCGCGGAGACTTACAATCCCGAGGAGGACGAAGAGGATGACGGCTTCAAGGTATATACAATACACATATATATATATATACGTGTGTTACTATTACTATTCCACGAATTATTACGCACGTTCCCGATAACAAGACCGCACGAATGACGCATCATTTGCGAAGTCCGCGTCCATATTTTTCCAAAAAAAAAAAAAAGAAAAAGAAAAAGATTGAAGAAGTGTCAATTGATTGAACAAATTATGTATCGATGCCACGATAAATTCTGTTAATGCAATCACGTCAATAGTACGCGTAATGATGTTTTATTGGCTTGATAGTTGCTCAAACGACGGCAGATTTGCTCGTCCCAAAGTCGTTTGGCCGTTTCTCTTCTCGATATGCGTCACATCACGTTGTCGTCGCTTTTAGACTTTGTATCATCAGATGTTGCAATAGCTAATATTTTTTCCCAGCAACGAAGGCTTTGGAAGTACACATTTTTTATGCTTGTCACGTCCGTCGAATTGGCGAAAACCGATGCGGCAATTGTAGCTGCGTAAGTAATCGCCGAGACCACAAAAATACGTGTTCAGCCGAAGGAAAAATCATGTTGACGTAAGAAATTCCGCGCGAATATACTGAAACGTGATATGAAAGAATAAACTTAGCTGACTTTTTAATAAAGTCAATATTTTCGCTTAGAATTAGATTAAAATATTGAAATCGTCCTGTCGGGTGTCGGGTCTCTCACTTTTGGCGTGATGCTAAATCGAAAGCGCGCTCTTACGCATTTCGTTAATTACTTATTTTCTTGGAGTGGGCTACGAAAATCTAAAATCGGTCGACCCGAAGACGTGACGCAAAGTAACCACGCAAGTAGAGAACGGGTTTATATAACACATTCGCACTATAATGCATTCGCACGTATTCGTTATCGCCGGTATTTCGCTTCGACGAGAAGTGGCGATGACGAACGTTCCGTCTTCGATACGGAGGTTTAGGTTTTTTTTTTCGGTAGTAGCAGAAAATAGAGCTCCTCTCTCTCTCTCTCTCTCTCGTTACGAAATGTCGTTATACGCCACACGTGTATATGTGTGTATATATACACGAGGTACATAATATATATCACAGTCTATTAAAGCATAGCTGATGCACAGTCTCGCTCTCTCCTCTCTCTCTCTCTCTCTCTCTCTCTCTCTCTCTATTCGCGGCCGCGCGAATGACGAAACGCGAACGAAGAGTTACTTTGCTCGGCGATGCGAGATCGACGATGTACCTTTGTGACGTCAGGCCTCGTGTTCGATAACCTGGCATGGACGTGATTTACACGTATGTATGCAGCATCGTCATGTGTATGTATCGTATATACGCGCGTGAATGAGGGAGAAAGGAGCGTGTACGATGTATGTGTATGTACGTATTTGTAGGGTAGTAAGAGGTTTTGCGAGGGGTTGGGTTCTCGACGAGAGAGAGAGAGAGAGAGAGAGAATTTTCACAAAGATAGCCCCGGTGAATCCGATTATCGTCACTCCGTGATAGCTGGTTATACGAAGAGGAAAATCGGCTCTCTCTCTCTCTCTCTCTCCCCCTCCCCCTATAGGCCAAGTCGACCGATCATATTTTCTCTCTGTATGTCACGACAACTAGAACAATAGCAGAGAAAACTGGGACACTCGCGATTTTTAGAAAGGCCGAGACTAGACAACTTCGACGTATGTGAAGCTTCTTAACCGATAAAAGGTACATCAGATTTACTCGTTTTTCTTTAACGGTGAATTTCTCGGTCAATTTGGAGTCGATTTTTCCTTGCGTTTATAATATTCGCGTTATGAGCAAAAAAGAAGAGCTTTACGTGAATCAAACTTTAGGACTCCGAATAGAAAAAAAATCCACACTCAGCTAAATTCTTCAGTTAAAAAATAGAATTTTTAATTTTAGGCAATTGAAAAAATGCATGAAAACACTGAAGAGTTGCGAAGATAGAAAAATCGATTTTAAATTGTGGCATCGAAAGCTCTATCGTTAAAATATATTGCGCGCGCGATGAGAAACAGAACACCATGCGGGATAGAAAGGATAACGTGCCAAACATGCGATGAAATAACAGTTTTGCAAATGGCAAACGTCGACAAACGGTTGACCCTCGGTAAAGTTTTAATCATATACGATACACGCGGCCCGGCTGCACAATGGTGCGGCAGATGGGACACGTCGGTAATGGGAACGAGTAGGTTCCCTGCGAAATTGATCGTTTCTGTGTGCAACAATTGGTGACGATAACGAAACAAAAGAACCAGCCGTTCTTATGGATAGACCGATTATCACGTATGCACTTGCTGCAAACGAGGAATATTACTGGTCGCAATAACGACGCAAATCGCTAGCCAACGTACAGACGAGAGTGAGAAGTTTTAAAGGCGAATAATTTTAATGGCAGAAGCGCGGCTTTTTACGAGCAAAAGAATTAAGATTTAAACGAATAACATTAACAGCAGCTTCGGTGAGGGCTCTCTTGAAGAATGGAACTTTTTAACTCCAGGGCTGTTTCCCTGTGTAAAAAATGTATAGTATTATAGTAATTATGCACTTCGTAAACGTTTCTAGACATTAAAGGTACCATATAGACGTTAAATATCCTGAACTTTACGCTATTATTATATTAAAAAATAACAAGGCTTCGTTGCGTAACTTTTATGTGACCTGTGACGTTTTTATTATTAATAAATTTGCTAAGAGTTCTATGCAAAATCGTACAGCTTGATAATCTTTAAAATCTGAAAAACGATGCATTCTATCTCTAAAATAATAGCGAGCGTGGGAGAGGTCAAAGTTCACCGTCCAACATAAAGGGCAATATCTCAAGTTCTAAAATCTAAACTATTGAATTTGCTTGTTGTAACTTTTACAGAGAATTTCGGAACCTTATTGTATAATTTGTAGAAGTTAATTTAAGAATAAGCAGCCAAAATTATTAAATATATCGATATAGCAATTAAACGCAATATATATCATTCATTTATCGTTCATTTATTAAATAATAATATCGCTTCTTGCACATAAACGAGAATGAACGCTATATATTTCATATAGTTTTCATTTATTCAGATTACATCAAACCGTTTTCTAATTATTCATCAAAGAAAGAAATTTTCTCTAGAGACAACGAAGTGACGATGTCACAATTATATAGGCGCCTTAATAAAGAATTTAGAAATTTTGTCTATAGCTACATTTTATCCAAACTTCATTTTGTCTTCATATGGCTCATTGATTTCAGATGGTCCATCCAAAGAGCGACGAGCAGCGACAAAGGCTCGGTGAAAGCGTTAAGAACATACTCCTGTTTCGCTCTCTAGACGAGGTAAGTTAAACATAGTGCGTTCAACATGATCGCAAATAGGATATTGATATAACAGCAACTTGATACATTTGCACCAGTTGGGCGAAATATCAAGAAAATCACGAATAATCTCTCATTAAAAGCAATCGGTTTTGCCAGCAAATCGATTCGCATAATTGAGATAATTGTTCTTTCATTAGCGACGCATTTAAATATAAATTACTGGTCATCACTTGACCAGTAGATAATGTTAAACGTTATAGTTATCTTTTTTAATGTATTCTATTTATTTTTAATATATATGTATTTAATATTTTTATTTTTCAATATATTTATTTAATGTGTTTTTAAATATATTTAATATTTTTTTATAAATATATTCATTCCTCAATTTGTTTTATAATCTTTAATTTTTATTCAATAAACAGTTACACACATCAATTTATTCAACGTCGCAAATTGAGAATCAACGAAAACAGGAGAGATCTAAAAATTTTCACGTAATAAAAATTGATTTTGTGTTGGCCAAGAATCAACTACGTTAGGAGGAAATATGTATAATGATGAAAGACCTTTATATAAATGTATTTATGTACGTAGAAGCACGTACATCGATTATCACCGCAATATTAACGTTACTCCCCCTGCTTGCGTACTACAATATTAAAGCCGATATTTTAAATCCCGGACGATAATATTGCGCTAAAACGTATTTAAACGTGTATAATAAAATTACTTTTGCAGGAACAAATGGCGGACGTACTGGACGCAATGTTCGAAAAAATCGTTCAACCGGAAGAATTTATTATCCGGCAGGGCGACGATGGTGACAACTTTTATGTGATCGAGAGGTAATACTTTTTCTTTATATATTACAGTTAACGTATCGATAGGCTTCTCCCTTCAGCGGGAAGATCCAGTGAACCAAGAGGGGATGCACACAGTCGATCAGTGCTTTTATTCAGAGCTGAAAATATTCAAACAATAATGCTTAGTAATCTAATTATTTTTTGATTGTTCATTTTATTGGAATTTAAAATCATTCAGACAAAACAGAAATATACATAACTGTCTTATAATCTTTTATGTTCTATTTCCGATTGTCTCTATTTGTCGCATTTCGTGTTTCAGAGGAAAGTTCGAGGTGTACGTCAAAGATTCCGCCACAGCAATAGAGAATCATATTCACACTTATGATAATCGTGGTGCTTTCGGAGAATTGGCTCTTCTGTACAATATGCCTAGAGCAGCCACTGTCAAAGCTATTACGTCTGGCACACTCTGGGCTATGGATAGGCAAACTTTCCGACGTATTCTCCTTAAATCCGCGTACAAAAAGCGTAAAATGTATGAGAATCTTATTAATAAAGTGCCGATGTTAAAGTCTCTGGAGGTAAGTATTATATAACTATTTATATAATTACTTTTAAAAGTTTCGAATGTGTTTTTTTTTTAAATCTTAAGTAGTTCTCGTGTTTCTATTTTGAGATAAAATATGCATTGTATATACATTGTATATCTTCTTTATCAAAAACACCTCTTCTAGTTCAAAAAAAATATTTAAATAAAAACAAGAAATAATTTTTAAAATATCAACTCCTACGAGATTTGCATCGTATTAAATTCTTCCAGCCTTACGAGCGAATGAATTTAGCGGATGCCCTTGTACCGAAACATTATTCCGATGGCGAGCAAATAATCAGGCAGGGTGACACTGCAGATGGAATGTATTTCGTCGAGGATGGCGTAGTCAGAATCACTAGACTCGGCGAACACGATCGTGAAATTGAGGTACATTTATATTATACGCTAATCTGATTTCCCGCAAAACGATCCGATTACGTAGAGCGCCAAGAAAATTTTCTTCTTACTTAACTCGGGATCTTTAATATCCTACAGATTAATCGTGTTCCGGCTGGCGGTTATTTAGGCGAGCTGGCACTCGTGACGCATAAACCACGCGCCGCTTCGGCCTACGCTGTGGGAGACATCAAACTGGCATGTAAGTTTATTTCATTACTGCCCACATTTCCTGAATTGATAGATAATCAATAACATTGTGCCGAGTAATTGCGAATATCGATATTCGTCGCAGCTTCGGCTTGTTGATGGGAGATAGTCGTGATATCTTCTCTCTCTCTCTCTTTCTCTCTCTCTCTCTCTCTCTCTCTGTATATTAAATTGATTCTGAAATGTTCTATATGTAGGATGCCATATTTTAATGGACACAAATAACAATTTGCTTATCTAAAATGATTATTTCGTTTACTGAAACTGTCCTTACGCTTACAGTTTTGGACGTTGAAGCTTTCGAACGTTTACTTGGCCCATGTATGGAACTTATGAAACGTAATATCGACGATTACGAAGAACAATTAGTCAAAATTTTTGGCAGCAAAACCAACATCTCTGACATTCGATGAACTGTTTCTGGGCAGAGCCACGTCGCCATATTGCTGTACTAAAGGACGCGACATTTTCGTACAGCATATAATATATAACAAGCACAAAAGAACTTGTACTACCTACTTCTGAATCTCATCCCGCATGTTTCGGGTATCATTTCGGAATCAACTATTTCGTATGACTGTTCACCTAGACGTATACCGATTAAGATTCGTCGATAATAGTTACCAAGTTTATACCTATGACACACATTGAATAAAGCTGTAGGCTGCTCGATTATATGCGCGTGTTTAATGTAGCAACGGTATTAATGACTATTCTCTAAGACTGTATTAGATCAAAAAGAGAGTATTAGTGCATTCTGTTACGCTCGATTGTTTGCGAAATAAATATTTTTATTTATTATTGCCCAGTGAAAGACCGCAATATAACATTTTGAGGTCTAGGACATACAAGCATTATTATAGTATTTAACTTATCCCCGGAATGACTCAAGTTTATCTTAGTGTATTCAATCTATATGCTCACATACATAATTCGTGCATTATCCATTTTTAAACAGAGCGGCTACATTTATAAGACATAGGAGTCTAAAATATTCGAAATCGAATGCTCTTCTAACATTACTCTCTGGCAAAAAAAAATAGATTACAAAAGAAATGAACCATTAGTATTTGAATATTGACATAAATCTTTTGCAAGGTTTCTATGAAATACCTATATATATGCATATCACTCTTGGAGAAGATAATGAAAGTAACATTGCCATTTTTAATGAAAGAAACAGAATTGTACAATATTCTTTGATACATCCATTTAACAATGTAATATCTTGATAAAATATCAAATCAGACAATCAAGATTTTGTCTATGATTCGCGACAAGTAGTAAATATGTATTTCGCGAATAAATATGCACATATACATACACAAATATGCATTATACGCACATAGTGAAAATAGTTTTTTAATTTATAATGTTATTCTACATAATTATTTACGATTAAGTTAGTATATTACACACATAGCAGATTTTTTAAAAAAGTAATTATTTTTTAATAAAAGTAAATTTTGAAAAGAATTGTATATATTTCTTTATTAATAAAAATTGATAAACGCCAGAGTATATAAATGCATTCTATTTCGGATATAGAGTACTCTCAAAGATGCATAGAAAGTGCAGATCTAAAGGAGCCTTAAAATTGACTTCAATATGCGGATAATGATGCAAAATAAATGTGTACATTGCACGTACATGTACAAAGTAATTTAAAAGAAAAGTTATATAGCAACTTGCAAATGTTAAATGAAAAGAAAGAAGCATAACATTTTCTAATTACTTTGTACTTGCATGTATCAGATTAGGTGAATTTTAGCGTAAAAAGATAACCGCGTGTTTAAGCCAACGTTAAATTCAAGTGTGTCTTGCTGATAAATAATGGTAACTTGAGGATTGATTACGAGAATCCACTTATTTTTATTACATGTGTACAAGACACGTTATGTATATGACGATATACATCTATCATGGTGATAAAAGTCCAGTCGAAAATCGATTCAATTATAGTATGGACAAGTGCGAATGCTAGTCACTTTTTATGACCGTGTTTTGTCACGCTTTCTTCTGACAATTATATCGGTTGAAAAAAGAAAAGATACTTTTTATTATGGTAAACCGTGTATTTATACGACTGAATCTCGCGACGAAGCGGCAGGGCTTTTTAAATAATATCACAATCGTGTGAGGGAGAAAAGGGAGACTAGTATGAAAGTAAAACAAAGTGAGGATAGCATAGGAATTGTTAATCAATTATTTAGGAGTTTTATCAATTATTCTTCACTTATGACATTGACACCTTGCCTGGCCTTAATTTTTTTCTTTTTTTTCCTGTGCACGACTTATTCTTTTATTATTAACAGCTTAATCAAATCTCGTAGAACTCTTTATAAATAAATATATTTTTTTTATAATTAAATTGATTCAATGGATATCTCAATCACAATCTGAAAATAATTCACACTTTAGAACGTTAATAATTGAAAAACAGCTTATTTGAAATATAATATCTTTAGTCTTCCACTGAATCTCCAGGCTGTGATATTATTTTCGACTGAGTATTTCATTCCTTTCTTGTAATCTCTTACAAGAAAAATAAAAGAATATCATAATCATTATCGAATTCGCGAGGCATCAAACTGAATTTATTTTAAATGATTCAACCAACGTATCTCTGTATATAAGTGAGACAGAAATTTTAATGGATTAACAAAAGTGACTCGACTGTTGGATACGAGAAACTCTACACGTATCACAAAAGAAAAAAAAAAGAAAAAACAAAAAAAGAGCTAATTCGCATACTGAGTAATTCAATACGCATAAGTACTTACTTGTGTTAGATTACATTCGCTAAATTAAGTGTGAAGTATTGAAGTTAGAATCTGTCCAATTCGCATTGCTGTATGTATCTATCATGAGATTTATCTATGTTGCGTGTTGTCATTTATGTATGAGCGTGAATGTGTTTGCATGTGTGTATATGATGATCGAGCCAGTAATTAATTTATGTTATTACTATTAATAGTTGCTATTAATAGTTTACACTCTCCAATAGTTGTATAATTCATGTTATCGTCATTAAAGGCAATATATCGAAATATCCTACGGATAAATATTGTAACAGTAGTATGCCTTATTGTGCCACTGGATCTTCGTCTTTCTGCTTTCAAAGGAAGAAAGATTTGTGAAAAATCGAAGATACAGATTTTGTTGTATATCTGCAATCTACACTGCTGGATAAAACGATTAGACACTTTAGTAAATTTTCATAAATGCCTTTGTAAGTCAATAACGTTAGTGAATTAAGAGTTTACGATTTCACATGGGCGACAAGACATTGACAAGTATTACTTATAAGATAACTAAGTAACTTACTTAAAGATTTATTCATAATAATTTCATAATATTTTATTCATAATAATTATAATCAAGAAAAAATATTACAATTCTATTTTCATTTAGAACATTTTTCAAGAAAGTGTCTTGTAATTAAAGTCCTATTGTTTCTCTTTCAGTTAGAAATTGATTGACAAATATTTGTTAAAATATTTGAACTTTTTTATTGTCATACATTTAATATAAATTCTTGTCCTAATTTTTTCATGGTGTTCTGTCATTGTGTCCAGCAATGTATTATTATGTATTCACGTAAATATATCGATGGGCATTCACTTCTCTTTCCTGCAAATTTTCAAACAATTTAGGTAACATAAAATTTCGAATGATTTCGAATATTATTGAAAATTATAAGTTTTAAATCTTTACTATCTTGAAGAACCAGTCTTAAGAAATCTTTAAAACGAATTCCTAAAAAGTGGTTTAATAGATAAAAATTAATTTTATATTTCAATATTTAAACAAAGTACATTATAACTGTGAATTACTGTTTAAGTTAACATTAACATGATTTATATAAAAAATAATTTTAACTATTTTCTTAATTTAAAAATACACACATATTTTATATACATTTCATATATATTTATCACAAAAAAAACTTTTAATAAACGCAAATATTTCAAAATTTTTAAAATTAAGGAGACTTTAAAGTTATCTTCATTAGTCTTTCAAAAACTTTTATTTTAAATAATATTCGAAATAATTCGAAACTTTCATAATGATTCAAAGTACTTGTTTCAGTCCATCATTAGCTACATCGCAATTCTAGTCCAGAGCGATATGCGACATAGAGAAATGTTTCCGACCAAATAGCATGTATCGAATCAGAGAGATAACGAATTAATGGCGGATATATATCCGTAATGGCTAATAATGTGCCAGTAATAACTTTTACGTTTGGCTTATGTTTTTCCTTGTGCAACGATATTCCTAATGTTTTTAATTTATTAAGTATTGTTAGTAGCTTATGTATGTATTAGCAATGCATCATTGTGCACGTAACAATGCACTTTACATCGGACCAATTTCAAGAAGCAGTTGAGCTTGCAACTATTTTCTCTTACTTTTACTCCTTACTTGTATTCCTTCTTTCTATACATCTTCAGCATATTCTTCGCCGATGTAAAAATCTGCTGTATATTTCAAAATGTCATGCGCACTAATAACTTTACTGCCCCTGCTGTGTGTCACGGTAATTTTAAATATTATTTTCACGTGTGTGCACCGTAAAACTTTATATGAAATTATATGAAAGAGCCCTACACATGTGCGGTTCGACAAATATCTGCATAAATTTTTAAGTAATTCTTAATTCCTTGTATTAATGCACTTAAAGAAAGCACTTAAGCAATACGAATCTCAAACTCGATTGCGTGCTGACAATCATCCGGTTATCAAAAACATTTGTACTATTAATAGCATCTTGATTCTTTGCCTTTATTTCTTCTTAGAAATCTTTATTGGCATGTAAATATCAAAATTTCTACATTTTTTATCCACATTTTATCCACTTCTTTTTTCATAAATGGGTACTGTTAATATTAATGTTCCGAGAAAAAGAGATTATGCTTTTAAATTCCTTCGACAGTATACAATGCGTCACAGATGCTTATGTGCAATTAGAATAAAATAAAAGAGAAGTACACTTTCTATGCGATTAAATAAAAACAATCGAGCAAACATTCGGAGTGCCCAGAAGTATATACGTCTCTCTCTCTTCGCGTGTGCCCATTATGTCCCATTTTCCATTATGTCTTCGAACCAAAGCATGATAAAGAGGAACCTCTCTGATTGTATGTGAATATTGAATAAATTTAGAATATATAATTAGCCTTAAAATGTGTCTATGTACACGTTGCTTGAAACGTATTATAAGGATATTATATAGCGGATCAGAATGGTTCTCTTTGTGTTCCATTAGTAATGTAAGTCTTTTAGTGAATTTCTCGGATGAGTTTTATACGTGCCGTTTAAAGCGAACCACGTCGAAGCTTACTTCAAAGTATGTTTTTCATTTTGTAATCCGTTCGACAACGTATCAGCTTGATGTGTCAAAATTCTTAATATCTTTGAAAGAAGAGAAACGATGAAAAGAGAAAAGTGACACACATTTAGATACGTAATTGTTTTTTTAAGAATAATTGGTATATCTGTATACATATCGCTTATTTTATATTTTAATAAGACTCCGCAAAGTGTTTCTTTTAAACGTGCGTATATAGATCCATTATTACTGTCCGTATTCCATAACACGTTTGATAACATTGTTTGGAGTGCGGCCCTCTCCCCCTGTACATTTAATAGATTTTATACACGACACATGCGCATACGTAGGAACGTTTTTAAGTATAACAAACTGTTGTAAATTATAAAATGATACGTACTTAACGCCCCTTCGTTTCGCAATGTGTTATAGTATTGTATAACAAAATATGTGTATATATACAT
>Ga0157364_1001620_pt1 | contig 19509 bp, 8 predicted proteins | sample AttsexASBM2_FD_111476 | JGI IMG/M metagenome (GOLD analysis project Ga0157364, IMG submission 111476) | Fungus gardens microbial communities from leaf cutter ant in Ribeirão Preto, State of São Paulo, Brazil - Atta sexdens ASBM2 | ecosystem: Host-associated > Fungi > Mycelium > Unclassified ...
TATAAATATTATAACTAAATAAAATTAGGTTTGTTCATTTTTTATACTAATAGCATCTTTGTTTTCTCTCTTTTCAGCGCCAAATATATATCTATCTCTCTTTTTACGTGTAAAAAAATGTAAGCAAGTCGAACAGATCAATGAACAGATTATGAATATCCTAATAATAAATTTACTCGCTTTTGTAAATATCATCTCGTTTCCTAAGGTCTGTAGATCAATTGTGGATTTTGAAATGAGGTGAAAATTACAAAAATGAGTAAACGTTACTAAGTATTGACCAATTAAATTATAAATATTCTAGTGAATTTGCTCACTTTTGTCCTTTTTATTTTATTTCAAAATACATAATTGATCCTCCGTTCGAAGGCTGCATTCGGATTTCCATCTGGGTGCTCTTTGGATGTCATATCATCCTTGTTTAACATTCGGTAAACAACAAGAATAATATGACATCCGGGAAGCATATCGACTGAGAATCGATTGTGTATCTTGAAATGAGGTAAAAATTACAAAAGTAAGCAAATTCACTAGATATGGATCAATTAAATTATGAATATTTTAGTGAATTTGCTCATTTTTGTAATTTTCACATAATTTCGAAGTATACAATTGATGATTTTTTGTTCGCATTTCTTGAAATTCCCAAAAATTTTTGCACTTAAAATTAATAATATATATATATATATATTGAATACAAATATAGTGAATACAAAGTGAATACAATATATAGTGAATACAAAAAGTACTTGTATAGGAAAATTTTTTATAAAAAAAAACATTATTTGTAGAAAAGCATTAATTAGCAATTTTATACAATGAATACATTCTGTTCTAACATAAACGCAAGCTTTACATATATTTCTAATTTTAGAAGTCAAATTTCTCGATTGTATCGACGATACACTATTAAAAATCGACATCCTTATGGGAGTTCTTGTAAATATTAAAGTGATTAAGAATTAAAAACTAATAATGTTGTATTAACTTTATGATTTATTAGTTTATTAGTTTATTAGTAGACGTATTTATGCATTTAGAATTCAATAATACTCGATTTTTCTTTAAAATTGTGATTTCAATATTATCGTAAAGTTTGATTATCAACAGAGATGATAATTACAGAGAAAAAATTGTTTTTTGCAATATATAGAATATTATATAGCTTTATAAGTATGAATATTTATTTATGAAACATTTGTGTAATAAAATTATAAATTTAATAATGTATGAGCCAAATGTTTATGTTAACAATAGCAAATTTATATCAATTGTCGATAATATCAGTGTTCTTCAATTATCTTCAAGGGGCCCTTTTTATCGTCGAAAATTTTCCCAAGGTTAATGATTTTTAACAGTATCTTGTCGGTGACTGTACAAATACTGTTTGAACATCCAAACAATTTTTAATTTTCGCTTATTTTTCAGATAATATATTTTTTATAATTAATATACATCTTTTTGGTATTTGTAATTTTAAGAAACATACAGTCTATTTTATTCTTTATGAATAAATTGTTAATTACTCAGCTGAGATAAGAAATGGCTACGACTACATTCAACGGATTCAATTCAGTTAAGTAAGTGCTCGCTGTTATTGGTGTATTTTTTTAGATCATTCAATCAGCATTTTAGATCTGGAAGAATACAATATCAATAGTAGCGAGTAAAGAGCCTCACAAGAAGAGATGGCAAATGCATCACGTGAATGCCCATGTCCAGTCAGAACGGGGGTCACTAATTTTCTTTAATCTCTTTCATGCCTATGGAGTTTTGATGCTCATGTCCAATCAGAGGAAACGGTCACGTGATGCAATTTGCTCTTTCCCTGGGTCGCGATGCTGCAAATGCTTTGAAGCGTTTTTTAACTGGTCAGTTTATAAAATTCTTTCTTTTAATTGGTCCATCAAATATTTCAAAGCATTTATACCGAGACTTTGACAGCCCCTGTGAGGCTCTCCAGTAGCGAATAGAGTACCGAGTATTCAACTATTGAGTCCGCTAAACGCGGCCAATGATCATCAATTAAATGTCGAATCGACATCAAATTGATATCGAAATCATTGTATCAATATCGATTTGTTATTAATTCAATGGCTCATCTCTTTGGATAAAATTTATTTACTTTTTAAAAATAAAGATTTTTAAAAAATATTTTCTCTTTACAAATACTTTTTGGACTCACTGTATATATATATATATATATATATATATATATATATATATATATATTATATATATATACTCAAAAGTTAAAAAGAAAGAAAGCGAAGGTGCTGAATGCAAGTAACTCCTGATGAAAATTTTTCTCGAAATTTTTTATATAATTTTTCAGAATTTCTATATAATTTTAATTTAACTTTCTTACATTTTTTATTGGAACATTTCTCAGAAAATCTTTTCTAGAAATTTTTCATATATGTTAATTATAAAATATCGTAAAATTTCTAAAATGTTTTGTAAGTATAATTTCTGATGAAATGTTATAAAATCTAAAAAATTTTAAAATATTTTTTAAAAATTATGGGATGAGAAATTTCAGAATATTTCAGAATTCACTTGTGTGAAAAATTCTGAAAGCTGTAAACTTTCCGAATATTTCTGAGTATTTCTGAAAAATGTTCCAATTCATATGAAAATTATGAGAAAAATTTTCGTCAGGGATGCGAACAGATCTCTAATTTCTTTGATCAAACTGCATTGCGTCTAGAGACTTTTTTAAATAAACGTTGGCAGCTTCAGCGCGTCCGTGCCGCAGCTGACTTCAGCGCGCGGGCGCGCACGCGGCAGCAACTTCGCTGTGGATAAATCGCCGATGTGGGGGTGTGGGGCTGACACTGCTGACAGTGGAGTTGGTGTCGTTGGTGGTGACGGCTAAAATCGAGGGCGAGGCACTACAAGGAACACCGTGGCACGCATCCTTGCCAGAAAAGTCATAGTAATCGCGTAGAATGGTAGGTGCAACCTAATTCGCTCGCAGTCCATATCTCGAGGAATCTACGTGGCCGAGCATGACATGACACGGCCTCGCCGAGGCTTTCGTCTTTTCTGCGCGTTTACTCGCAAGCGAATCGCTCTCAGAAAGAGATTGACAGCTCACAACGTCAACTACCTGCTGCAATCGATCTCTTCGATCGATCTCTTCATGCATTCCTTTCCCGCAATTTTTACGCGCACATATAAATCTGATTCATCCCATTATAGATGTTTACAGTAGCGCAACGTCGTAGGATCTTTATGGATTCGTTGTAAACCTGACCATAAAAATAATGACTTTTACGTCGTTTTTTATATCCACTTGCAAAGAACTTTAATAGGCGTGTTCTTTTTAACTGAATTTCTTGTACGATTCATTTTTCTGCCTTTTCTCTTCACATTGAAGAAAACAAGAGAAAAGGTGAACCTGTAAAAAATTTAACTAAAAAGATCAGACCTTTATCATACATTGATTGCATGAGCGTTTATTTAGTATTTTTTTTACTATTGTTATATTGATAAGACAATTTTTCTCAAGAATAATTTTTCTATTTTCCACAAATTCCTGATTCAGTTGGATTTAATATGTTGCAATGTTATTGCCTGTTTGTGTTAATTGATAACATCTTTCAATACAGGGAAGATTACAGAGGAATGGTGCTGTGCTGGTGATAATATGCCTCCTGATAGAGACAAATGGCTTCTACGTGCCTGGAGTTGCTCCAGTAGAGTTCAAGAAGGGTCAAAAGATAGATGTTAAAGCAGTCAAGATGACCAGCACTCATACGCAATTACCATATGAATATTACTCCCTTCCGTTTTGCTTACCCAAGAATGGAACTTTCATTTATAAATCTGAGAATTTGGGAGAGGTGTTACGTGGTGACAGGTAAGACATTCCAAAAGAAACACATTTAATTTTGGGAAAAAGTATTAATGTTGTCATAATTTTATATTATATAATATAATTATGTGTAATATATATAATATTGAGTTGTCTGGAAAGTTTGTGCCGACTAACCTATATAATTTCATAAATGTATACTAAAATTTAAATTTTCTGCGTTTCAATTTTTCTTCAATATCGGCACGAACTTTCAGGATAACCCAATATATCATACATTTAGGAAAAAATTGATGATTACTACTCTGATCTTAACCTTCGTTGATACATCTCTTTTTTCGATCGCTTTTTTGATACACTGGATGGCTCACACCCAGAGCAATATTTAATGTTTATTTTAAAAATCCAATCAATGAAAAAGATTATGAGTCAATTCCAAGGTCTCTAGAATACATTCAAATAGGTTTTGATTGAAATTTCATTACAGTTTTGATGAAAAAAATTCTTTCAATGAATAAAGAAAAAACGAGTAAAATTTTTGAAACATTGTAACTTTTAAAAAATTCAATATTAAAAGTTAAAAATTTACAGAATTGTTCAGATATGATATTTTGAAAAAAAAAATTAGTTTGTAAGTTAGTTTTGGATAAAGGATATTACTTAGTATTTATTTTACATATTGAATATAGGCTATTTTAGAAATTGAAAAAACAGATTTTTTAAAATAAACATTGTATTTTTGTTCTACAGAATAAAAAAAAATTGAGTTTCAAAGAATTAAAACAATTTTATGAGTGATTCACATCCAGTCAACGAAGAATTAAATATACTTTTAAAGAAACATTTTCTGATTGAAAAATTAAAGGCTTTGGATTAAAAAGATTAGAAAATCTAGGAGAGCCGATACATTTGAGGGGATGGGTGGAATAAAGGCACAATTTTACTTAGGCCCTTTTTCCGGCGATTAGCTTTTTTTATGTAATATTGATTATAATAGAGAAGTAATGTAATATGTAACTTCTTAAAGACATTACATAAATTCATTTGATATTGTAACTATTTGTGTATATAAAAAAGGAGCAAGTTATTTTTATTTGTATCAAGATTTTGTAATTAGGCCTTTATTCCGTCTATCTCTTCATTTATTAATTCTTGAATGTATTTACAATAATTAATATACAATAAATAATTGTGTCATAGATATTTTAATCTGGATTCTTTTCAATATATTTATTGTACGTATACAAGAAACTAAGGCTAAATAACTAATCATTAAATAAGGATTTATAAATTTTTCATATATAAAATCAACATTGTTAAAAAAATGAAAATGAAATGAAAAAATTGAAAAGTGAAATGTTTGATAGTTATAATTCGTGGAAGAAAAATACAATTAAAGATAGAAAAACTAATATATAACTTTATATAAATTAAACTAAAAAAATAAAATTGAATCTACAGCCAGTATTCATAGTCGGTTTTTATTATTTAAAACTACCTTAAGTCTCTGTAATGATTGAGACTCATAACATTTCAAGATTGTACTTAAAACGGTTTTAAATATAAAAATCGATTATGAACACCGATTTATGTCAATGATAAAAATGAAAAACAATATAAAAAAATATATAGAAATATATATAAAAAAATTATTCAGAAAATTTACATTATTGAATTGGATCTTAGATGAGCCTATTGAAAATAAAAAAATATACAGACAATTTTCATGCTGAAAAGAAGAACTATTCCCATTTATTCCCACTTTCCCTTCATTCGAAGGCTTGTTATATCACTTGTAACAATATTATGTAGAGAATGTAATCAAAATTTATTAAATATGTAATAAACTGAATCAAAAAGCTCCATATCATTATATAAATTAAGTCCATGTGTTTATTTAATATATATGTATTGTAACATTTCTGATATATCTCTGAAATATTTGTTGATATAAACTTTTCTATCCAAAATTATTATTGTTCAATGAAATTCATAAAAATTTTACGGGATGTTTAATTATAACAGATGATTGCATCGTAATTTGATATGTTATATTTTTGAAAATATCGCATACGAAAATGTACGACAATAATATGCATTATAGATTTCCTTTCGTATTTTCGTGCAATATTTTTCAACAATAGGGGCTCTTGTTTTCCGAAATTCTATTTTCATTTCCCAATTTCTGATTATCACGAATTTTAATAATTATCTTTGTTTTCCAGAATAGTGAATACTCCATATGAAGTTATAATGGCAGAAGATATCACTTGCAGACTGCTGTGTCACGACCCATCCAAATTGATGACTTGGGATGAAGCCAATTCCCAACATGTTATCCAGATGATTCAGCATGAATATTTCGTGCATTTGTTAGAATCTTATTATTATACATAAAGCTAGGATCACACAATGCTTGATTTCTTGAAACTTGCTAAACATGCACACATGCTGCTATAGCTATATACTTATTATATACTTTGAGTGCGTTTAAGGAGACGCTATTTTACGCCCGTTTTACCGTAATAAACGATAAAGACAAGATGACAAAAGTGCTAATAATGTCTCTCCGAATAAACCTAGAATAATAAACATAGAAATAAACATAAATAATATAATAATGAACAAATCATATATACTAGCTTATCATGTTTAATTCATACATATTCCAGCATACATCAGAGCAGCTTGCATGCTAATCATTCAAGAAATCGAGTATCGATTCCAGATTAAAAAGAAAATGCGTTTGTGTCATCTATATTTTGGATTTTTTCAGATTGATAGATAATTTACCAGCGGCTACTAGAAAGAAGCACAAAGAAACGAATAACGTGATCGTTTATCAAGGGTATCGCCTTGGCGGAATTATGAACGATCAAGTGTACATCAACAACTATCTTAAGCTAAAATTAAGCTATCACAAACATGGCGAGTTAGTATCTATTCCGTACATTTGCAAGAGAGTTCACAGAACTGAGGAAATCCCACAGAAATGATGAAATGATCATTTTGTTTATAGAAACGAATTTAGAGTAGTTGGATTCGAGGTGGAAGCTCGATCTATCGATACATCTCAATTGACATTCGATGGGAATACTTGTATTTTACCGAGCGAGGCGAGTCCGCAGTTTGTTAATCCGAAGGGCACAAGTCTCCTCTTCCTGTATTCGGTGGAGTGGAAACAGTCAGACGTCAGCTGGGCGAGTAGATGGGATGTGTATCTCGGCATGAGCGACGTAGAAATCCATTGGTTCTCGATTATCAATTCTCTTATTGTCGTCTTCTTCTTATCTGGTGAGAATGCAATAATTATGATTGTAAGCTTTTGGAAAAAAGACAAAATAAAAATTTCTTGGGGTGTTACTTGATCTATATAAAAATGCATTATTATTCGTCAGACAGGTCGTCAATATAAATAATAAAATAAAATACACAGGATCTCAAAATAATCGCCAAATATTTCATGGACAGGTAGAGCGGACTAAACTGAGTCGAAAAATCCTCTATCATTTCGCAATAGTTAACAAGATATTAATTATTAAAAATTGCCGAAAATTAATCTTCAATCATTTTTTACTCAAATACTATCAACTATCAACTTTACAGAAAAACTGCAAGAGACAAAAATTGTTTATTTTTTCTCATAAAACTCTAAGAATTTAAAAAAAATTTTTTAATACCGTATTTTCTCATGTTGGTAAAAATAAGGAAATGCACTAAGAAGTTGATAAAAAATTCTGAAAAAATTCATACAATTTTTAGTAATTAATATCTTGTTAATTATTGCGAAAATTTCAAAATGGTAGAGAATTTTTCGACTCAGTTTCCGCTACTCAATAGTTCGTTCTACCTGCTCATGAAATATTTGGCGATTATTTTGGGACATTCTGTATAACTATTAAAAAATAATTAAAATATAATTATTAAAAAATATAGTGTAAAAAATATAAACATATAAGTATATAATAATAAGTATATAATAATTTTTAAAAAATTAATAATTTTGCTGTACTTTACAGAATTTAAGATGTTAATTTCTGGATATGTATTCGTTGCAGGAATTCTTACGATGATCATGGTAAGGACGCTCAGAAGAGATATAGCCCGTTACAATGCAGGCGAGAGTGATAGTCTGGCAGGTTTAGACGAAACCATCGAGGAGACAGGCTGGAAACTGGTCCACGGAGATGTATTTCGACCACCAAGCAACTCGCGCTTATTCGCCGCCGTAATTGGCAGTGGCATCCAGATATTTTTCATGGCTCTGATTACGATATGTAGGAATACATTGAATCCTATCAATGCAACGTAGAGTATAGCGAGTGTATGTTTGTTTACACCCGTCTGTATTTCTGCAGTCTTTGCGATGCTGGGAATGTTGTCGCCGGCGAGTCGAGGAGCCTTGGGTACTTGCGCGATATTTTTGTACGTGTTCTCCGGTTTAATCGCCGGCTACTTCTCGGCCCGATTGTACAAAACTATGCGGGGTCGAGAGTGGAGAAAAGCCGCTTTGCTGGTAAAAAACATAGACTGTATCTATCTAATAAAACATGACTTATCATGCCCATTTCTATCAATGTAGATTAATTCTAATTTCTCTTTTCTAGAGATTAAAATTAAATTTTAACGTTGGTAGAAACGAAAATTAGTCATATAACACGAATGTATTTTTCTGCGCAATTTTATGTTTTTTTCCAATTTATTAAACGAAACTTATTAACGAAAGTATATCCTAGTTTCTAACGTACAAATATTGATCACAGACAGCGACGTTCTATCCAGGTATAGTCTTCACAACGTGTTTCTTCCTAAATTTCTTCATATGGGGGAAGCATAGCTCCGGTGCGGTCCCCTTCACCACGATGGTAGCCTTGCTATGCCTCTGGTTCGGCATTTCGCTGCCTCTCGTCTATCTTGGTTACTTCTTTGGCTATCGCAAGCAGCCCTTTACGCATCCAGTTAGAACGAATCAAATTCCCAGACAAGTTCCTGATCAACTATGGTATATGAATCCAATATTGTGGTGAGTTTGGAAAGATAATTTAATCGATTTTTCTATTTCTTCTATTTTATTATTAATATAGAAATAGTCACTATTTTTATATTTATGGGGTATTTTTATATTTATGCACTTCACTGTTTGTGAAGTGCATTGACTTTAACGTAGTTTGTAAGTTCATTCTTTAATCACGAAAATTCTGGTCGCTCTCTTATCATCTAGATATACATTTATATATTAGCATTTTTAAAAATTAATATAATATATAATTAGAATAATTTTATATTATTAAATATTAATAAAGAAAATATTGTTTGTAGCACTCTAATGGCTGGAATCTTACCATTCGGCGCGGTATTCATAGAACTCTTCTTCATCCTAACTGCGCTCTGGGAAAATCAGTTTTATTATCTTTTCGGATTTTTATTCCTCGTTTTCTGTATCCTTGTAATTTCATGCTCGCAGATATCAATAGTCATGGTTTACTTCCAGTTATGTGGCGAAGTAAGTATAACGAAAAAATTAATTACAAAAAATCTAATTAATTTAATATTCATTGCGATATTTGATCTTTTTTCTTAAGAATTATTTAAACTTTGAACTCAGTTTTTCTATGTTCTATCCTCTACAGTTTAGAATATAAATATCTCTTCTTAAATATATCTTTCTCGTTTTCTTGATTCACAAAATTTCTGTTCCTTTATATGATATATATATTTTTTTATTTTTCATGCTTTGACGTTTTAATTCCAGGATTACAGGTGGTGGTGGCGCAGCTTTATCGTGAGTGGTGGATCCGCAGTCTACGTGCTGGCGTATTCCGTTTTTTACTTCGTTACCAAACTGAAAATCACTGAGTTAGTGCCGACCCTCATGTATTTCGGCTACACCGCATTAATGGTCCTCACATTCTGGCTACTGACCGGCACGATCGGTTTCTTTGCCGCGTATGCCTTCATCAGGAAAATATACGCGGCCGTCAAGATAGACTAGTCAAAATTATCATTAGTAGAGTAATGCGAGCGAATAAATTTAGACTTTTAATTTAATCAAGCGAAAAAGAGGGGAAGAGAGAGGGGACGAGCGAGAGAAAGAGTGAGAGAGAGCTGATATTTCGTATTGTGTAGAAACGATAAGTGAAATGAACATCTCAATGGATGCATCTCATCTTCCATGAAATTTCGAAATTGTGAACGTTGCACAGAATTTTGTGATTAACGTGTACGAATATTTAATGTATTGACATTAAGATTTCTATTTGTCTTTCTATTCTTTTGCATTCATTATAATAAGTGTAAGCTCCATGTTCGTCGCCCAAGATTTGAAAAATCATCGCGAATATCAAAAATAACAGGAAGAAAAAATGAATATTGAAAACACATTTTCAAGACATCATATTTTGTTTTCCTCTTATTTATTTTCATTCATTTTCCTTTAAATATTGCAGCAAAAAGAAAACTAAACATTTTTATTTAGAAGAAAATTATTTTTGCTATTTTTTTTTAATAGAAGAAATAAGCTTTTTAAAGAAATAAATTTTTTGTACTCGTAAATGTATACAAAATACGCGCATGAGAAAGGCACGAACATGGAGTACCAGTGTATAATAAATCTATTTTATTTATATGATTTTTAGATTTCTTCCTAAGTACTTATAATTTAACACGCGCGCGCACGCACGCACGCACGCACGCACGCACGCACACACACACACACACACACACACACACACACACACACACACGCGCGCGCGCGCGCGCGCGCGCGAGAAAATAATTGATCTGTTCCACGAATGTTGGCTATATCAATAATAATCCTTGTTGAAGAACAAGGAACTGTAAAAATATTCAAGTAATGTGATATTAGTAACAGTCAATGTGCGAAAGTATTATATAGCCGATAAAATGAGCCAGTCTAAAGTGTTATCGTTTTCTTTAATGTAAGAACACAACATGCAGTATCGCAACTGCCTCAATCGATCATTATTATAATAACAAGCGCAGTAAATGAATAATAATATAGTTTGTAATATTTACATTCAGTACAAGTACAATTTTCATTCTTGAACTTTTGGATGTCGTTATCGCAAACTTCCGCGCCCAGTTTCGCTGAGACTCGACTTGTCATTTCTTTTATAACACACGTTGATATAAAGTCCTTTAGTAAATGTGTCTCGAGTTTTCCGTAATAGAATTCTATGTACATCGAGATATTGACATCGTTACAATTTACAATATATCACAAAGTGTTTTATACTATTACTGTTGTAAATAATACGTAATGGCTAGCGTGTATGAAAGATGTATACAGATGTGTCCTAAATTCGACAATTACCCTCCATGGATCTGCATTGTATATAGAATTATTATACGTTCGTTCACGTATGAACGTGTTGTAATAGAGTTAGTCAAGGCATCTTCTCAAGCGCGAGTATGCATGTCGCCTCGGCCTGAGTTTTATAATCAAATATATCAGTATGCATAAGAGACTACATGTATAAATAACGATCACAGTAGATTCCACGGGCATGTAGCACTTGGAGAAGGAATAATTGCTGGGAGTGAAAGTACCCTGAAACAGAAATGATTCATAGATATATTATATCCCAACACAGAGATAATTAACTCATTGAGAGAAAGCTAATGATAATGTAAAAAATTCCAATTAAGCATATTATGCCCTTATCTACTGAAGATCCCAGTCTAATACCGGAATCACTAAATAGTTATTAAAAGAATTTCATACCCGGAAGTCAGATAATAAAAAGTTTGAGGAATATCATTTATCACCAATATTTTTGGCAAATAATAAATAATACTCCTTATAATAATTAGCGATATTTTTGTATCACATCATTTTTATTTCTTTGTTTTATAGCTAAATTTATAATGTTCTCAAAAGTGAAGAATTGATTGAATGAGTTAACATGAAAATCTAAAAATTAAGATTTACCATCAGGAGAGATGGATTGACTTTATTGCGCCAGCTGAAAGACGAGATCGTGAATTCCAGAATGTCATTCCGATGTATCCTCCTGCAGCCGTGATGTGTGTGACCGGCGACGATCAGTCGCGGATTCAATATATCTAAAAGCTAAAAATCGAGTTTCATCTTAATGTGGCTTGAATATGTGGCTGTGCCATTCAATGAAGTTATCAAATGTACCTGCTCCGACGCTTCTTTCGATAAGCATTCCCAACGTTCCCGGAATTTGATGCCCTTCAACTCGTCGGGAGCCTGATCCAATTCGTTGCAGATCTCATCTGATTCTCGATACATCGGATAATGCTGGAGAAGAGATACTTCTGTTAATCTTTCAAACGCAATTTTTTCTTCGATAATTTTAAAAATTAGTCTTGCGATTCTTCAAAATTTCTAGTTCCTATGCTATTTGTGAAAATATTTTATTTACGAATTAGGAAGACTAACTTGCAGTAATATGGGCCTGCTGTATCTGGAAATCGCGCTGGCATTGTAACAATCGTTGCCGATTCTTCTCGCACATTTCAGATCCTCTGCAAGATAATATACATGTAAATTTGATAATTAATCAATTATGACATGAAATGACATGCTACACTCAGAGAAAGAGTTAGTCTATATTAATTCAGATCTCACTTTTATTGATAAACTTGCGTGTTTATTTCTGAGATTCTATAATATATATAATGTAGATTATGTGCTCAATTTATCGTTAAAAAAGTGAGGTATGAATATGAACCATAGTAGTAACAACTTACAAGTTTTCATTTATGCATAGTGAAGCTATTTTATCATTATTGCAACTATATATAAAATATCATATTAATTCTACATACAAAACATGACATTAATTCTATAAATAATTAATTCTAAAACAAAAAAAACTTGTATTATTGTCACCTTTGTTATTACTACCATTATGCTTTTCTCTGAGTGCAGTATAAAAACGAACAGGTGACAGCTCACTAGCTATTTTATTCACTGCGATCTCGGTTGGTCGACACAAAAAACAGCCATCCCCTTCTAATGCCATGCTATTGATCAGCACGAAGTGATTATCTCTTAGACTTAGTCGTCGCACGTTCGGGCTTTTCATGCCATTAATGAAACGCTGATTGCGATACGGCGTAATTGCTGAAAGCGTATTCCAGAAGTTCAGCCAGAAATATGTTATCGAAATATATGTTTACATTTGATTTAAATACGAAGGAGGAATTATACTGGATTTATTGTTGTCCGAGATTGTTCCTTTGAAGATATATTCTTTGCCGTACCATAATGAAATCCCATATCATGGTTTCCAGCGACGATATAGATACGTGTGTCTTTAGGCACATAGAATAGGGAATGGAATCTCTTTATATAGTACTCGAACTCTGCGGAGCCGCACCATTTGCCCTCGTCGAAAACATCTCCTGAATATTAGATAATGAAACAGCAAGTCTTTAAGTTGTATCAGATTAGATATCGAGATTCATCAGATTAGATTCATCAATCAAGTTTAAATTTAATCAATCAAGAAGAAGGAAAAATCAAGTTTAGTCATCTAGTTTAGTGAACTTTGCTTTAATAATTAGTCAAATTCCAATCCAATTTCAATCTCTAGTTTGATATGAGTTTTAGAAAACTCTGAAGACACAGAAAAGGTGACAGGTCATGAACAATAATTACTTTCAGCAATTGTTATAAAATTCAATTGCTGAAAACTCAAAATTCAATTGTAAATTTAAATTATTATACAATTCTTTAACATGATTGGTCTATTCTTAGTTCCTCAATCTAAATATATAAATTAATCATATTAAAGAATTTTTACAACAGATATAAAGCTACTTTTTCTATTAATCAATAATATATTAAAATATTACTCACCTAATACAAAAACTACGTCCATTCGGTGTAATGTCATCATTGTTTGGAATGCTCTGTACATCTGCCATTCTCTGGAGCAACAGTATATCAGTTTTTTTCAATAAACATTCAAATGCGTTATATAAAAAAATCTTTAATATTCAATACATAAGGCCTGTTCTCTTTAACTGAACTTTTTACACAATTTATCTTTTCTCTTTTTCTCCAATGTTGAGAAAAAAGGAAGAAAGATGAATCATGCAAGAAATTCAGCTAAAAAGAATAGACCTATAGTTAATTTGAAAGCACAAACCTTCGAAGTTTATCAAACCAATGGCCTTGTTTGGAACCTAATAAATGGATATCCGCTATAAACATAGCTTTGACAGGTTTGTCTGCTGCATCTCTATGTAAAGTGAAGTCTTCCTTTCGAGAATCCAGAATAGGCCATTCGCACTAAAAATCAAAGCAATTTTCAGAGTTTTCATTAAGGATAGAGATTCTATGTTCCTAAAGATATTTTTGCATGACACAGAAGTATCATAAAAACTCACCTGTATAAGCACCACGTAATATATGAGATATTCGCAGAAAAATAATATAAACATTAAAGCTAAACCCACATTGAGAAGGGCCCTGAGATGCAACATTCTTAAAATTCTTCAAAATTCATGCAAAATTTTTTTAAGTACGAATCTTTATATTATATTTATAGTTCCGGTAACATCATTTTTTGGCTGCCTGTGCACTGTGTAAACCATGTATATAATTGACATAAAATGATTGTATTGCTGATCATTGCTGACGGAAAAGCTGCCGAAAAATCGAAGTACAATGGAGACACTGCAGGTGTAGACAAGTGCAGATACATCAACCTCTCACTTTCAGCACAGGCGTATAATATTTATCTTATAGTTTTATATATAAAACTATAAAAATTATACCAATTTTCGGCAATTTTTGTAATTAATATCTTGTTAACTCGCGAAAATTGCAAAATGGTAGAGGACTTTTCGACTCAGTCGAAATTCACTTTTATTTCACTCTATCTGCCCACGAAATATTTGGTGATTATTTTGAGATACTCTGTATATGCATATGTACAATGGAAAGTTACTTTTTAAAAGTAATTCGTTACAGTTATTACTGCAATTATTGTTATGTAATTATTACTTTGTAAGCGCATAATATTATTTTAGACATATTCTTAAAATATTAAATGTTTTAAGTGTAATGTTTTAAGAATGTTGTACTAAAATTATATAATATTAAATAATATTTTCGAAATATTAATGGAAGATTATACTCACTTCTGATAATATTGCATGATTATTAAAAGTAACATTATTTAATAATCTATATCTGTAATATTGTATCTGTAATATTGTATAAACATTAAAAAGTATATAAAAGTATATATATTATAACAAAATTTACTTTAATTTGTAAAATTGTTACAACTTTAGTATAAGTATACGTTTAAAGACTGAAATAATATTGACTGAAAATAATTTTGATGCGCAATTGTAGAATATGCACTTAAAATCATGCAAAATTGTTTTTTAAGCACAAGATGCAGCATAAACTCAAAAATTTTTCGTTACTAGAGTGTAAAATTCAAATTGCACTAAATTAAGAATAATTAATATTTATAAATATTTTAATAATATTTCAGATATTAAGATATAACACTTAAAATATTATATATAATGGATAGTATAATCTCTATAGAATACTCTCATAATATTAAAAAATATATGATATCTTCCAAATATTATAATAACTTATTTTAATTTTTTAATAATAACAATATAAAAGGAATATTTTGCGCTTGTAGGGTACAGTTACAGTTACTATTATTTGAGAAAGTACCTTTTCATTACTTTTTCGTTACTTTTTTAATGATCACTAATCACAATGGGACAGGAGCTTAGGAACTTTTTAGTTTCAAACGCTGTATAACTTCTCAGTCAGAAATAATTCCTCGAAAAGACATCATTTCGACGTCATTACCAAAGGAAAGTTATTGATTCAAAATCTGCATCGAAATTTTAACATTTTCGAGTGATAAAAAATTACGTATGAAGAAAGTGCAATGATAATTTGATACATTTTTAACATTTTTGGTATAAATTTGTGATCTTATACAATACAATTTCCATTTTCGCAATAGTTTCAGATGTATAGGATTATATTTTGTGAAGACTGGTGCTCTACAATAGAATCATGGTTCAGTTTGAGACAAGGCACATTTGTATGGCTCCCAAAAGGAATAAATGTGACTTGTTATACAGAAAGGTTTCGTCCCAGATGATACATTAAAAGAATATAAATAGATTTTGGGACCTAAATAACATATTCAATATAATGCATTTTAAAGATAGACGTAAATATTAAAGAATACTTATTAGATTTATTACTTTTGTAGATACTTATGAAATGTCTCGAAAAATGGAAAGAAAAGCAATGTATATTTCGACGTCAGAAAACGAACAATTATAGCAGTTGAGTTGTCTATCTCCGGTACAATTAAAGAAAAGACTAATTATAAAATCCCGTTTTTTTGATAACACACATGAAGATACAGATTCTGATGATAATAGTAAGTGATTGTACTCATTCCTACATTTATTCAACATAAATGTATATATTGTTATTAATAACATAATGTTACGTCCAGTGGACTCCAGCAACAATCTGAGAAACGAATTTCCAAAAACGGAAAAATCCCGCCAATTCGAATCGAGGAAAAAAAATAATTCGTCATCTCCTTGTACATATATAAAAAAAAAACGAATTCTTTCTCATCTATTCCTTCATATAAACAGATAACAGGTTCTTTGTTTTCTCCTCCTTTTGGATACAAACAGAAAACGAATGTTTTGTTATCTCGCCGTAGTACATCTAAACAAGCAAGCAGTAATTATCTTAATGGTACAGAGAAATTGAATGGTATAATTTTATTCAATTATATTAATTAATATTTATATATACTATGGTTATGCGTTTGCGAGTAAAATATATAATAATCAACATTTACGCGTATATACTATCAATTGTTTTACATGTTATTTAAACAATAACTTACAGATAACATTATTTAATACGGATTTTAGACCACGAACGAGACAAAGTAATTCTTGCAGATTTTTTGTAGTTTGAAAATGAATCTGTAAATTAAATTATTACGTTACGTTTTTGTAAATACTTTCACTCAGAAGTATCAAAAAAAATGCCATTTTCAACACTTTTAGGTTCAATTTTCAAAATCATGACGTGATAGAGTAATTTCATTTACAGAAAAATTCATAAGAATCTCTTTGTTCCATTTGTGGTTTAAAAAAAAGTTTAAATGTTGGACAGTGTAATTAAAGGAGTGATAATGGATAATTTGTTTAATTTTTTATATTAAATATTTTTACTATCAGCAGTCAGATATATTAATAAGCTTAATAAGCTTAAAGTTTAATTATTTTCTTCTATATTGTATTATCCAATATTATAATATTGGATTGAGGAAAAAGTCCTGTCACAAATTACAGGGGGAGATAGTATATACAATGTCTTCATCAAAAATGAATAAAATTTAAATTTTAAAAAAGAGTTTCAAAGCTTAAAATTTGTACTTTCAAAAGCATACTACATTTTTTGAGTTTATGTGAGTTTGATCATTTTTACATACAGAAAACTACAAACTGAAAATTTTTTTCTTTGTGTTTATAACGTGTTTAAAATTTTCTTCTTTAGGTTTATAACGTGTTTAAAATAAATTTGAAAAAATTTTTTACTATTTATCTCAAAAGCTTGAAGTTTTCCCTACAAAATCATTCTTTAAAAATATTTCTACGATTTTTTGTTACTGAGTTATCGCAGAATAAATAAAAAGAACATTTTGACTTTTTGATTGTTCATAACTCTATTAAAAATCATCGTGTCGCCATTTAAAAAGCAGATTCTTCAAGATGAAACTTTGTTCTATTGAGTGATATAATTGTTATATGTAAAAAGACTTTTCCTCTAACTTTTCCTCTGGAACTTGCGAAAATTTTTTCCTCAATCCAATATTTTGGTTATTTCACATTGCTTGTATTATCTATCGAAAAATCGTGTGAACTGACGTAAACGATACATAAATGTGTAGATATAATTTTGAAATTTAAGGCATAACCCATATAATATATATAACAATATATTGATGTATATACACATAAATCCAAATCTTAAATGAAAAACTCTATATGAGTAGATATTATTATATGCAAAACAGAATACAAATTTTTTAAAGAAAATTAATTGTAAATATTAACTACAATAGCGCTATATTGTACTTTGTAGAAAATATGCAAGATAAAGCACTATCATGTACAAGAGATGCACTTCCTAATAAATGTATCATGCCTTCTTTCGAAATATGTAATAATAATATTGAAAATTCTGAAAATCAATGCGAGGGAGAAGAATTGAATGAAAAAAAAAAAAAATATATATATATATTTTTTTTTTTTATATTTGTGTGTATACAAAGATCATTTATTTACGTAAATAAAAATAAAATATATATTTAAAACTATTTATTACAAAAAATAGAAGAATATGTGCATGAAATATTATAGTTGTGTTTCTTTTGGAGGATTATCAAAAAGAAAATATAGACTCAAGTAAACAGGAATTTGATGGCTTGGATGATGGATCAGAGCAATCTAATATAGTAAATAGTAATACAATAGTAATACAAAGTATGAAAAAAAAAAATAATTTTTCGTTATTTTATGCAAATATTACTTATGCAAATTATGTGAATATTAAATTAAATTTTTAAGTTAAATTTTATCTTTCTCTTCCATTATTTTTTAGATATTCAAGAGGCCTGTAGCATCACAACAAATATACAAGATGGCAATCATAATGACACATGCTGTGGTAAAATGTTTATTACTATTCTTTTTTCTTATTTTTATTTTATATTTTTATTTTAATTTAAACATCTATTACAACAGAATCTTGCGTAGGTTCTACAACATTATTCTGTATCTGTATCTATATCTGTTATATCTAATAGATCGACGGTAATATTACATTGTAATTATGGAAAGACGTTTCGTACAGGTGGACTTTTGCATAATGACTTTTTTTGTATCGTTAACAACAATTTTCTTTTTCTTTTTTATTTTGTCTAATGTATTTTCATTTTTGAAGCGCTAAACGATCTTGTTGCCTCTGAAACAATTCATGAAATGGTTTTATTTTTGTAATTATAAAAATTTGTGTTGTGTAATAACAGCAATCTTTTTTTTTGCAATGATGACGGTGACACTACAATATATTATATGCTATATTATTAGAATATTAACTTATTCAAGGAATAAATGTGTATTATGTCCTATATTCAGAACGAGCTTCGCTATTCAGAGAAGCTTTTATAAATTCGCGTTTTCTTGTCTAAAAATATAGTATGCGTAACATGAACTATATGCTAAATAATACGCGCTACATCGCAAAAGCGCATTCTGAATATACAACTACACTACTCACACTGATCATATGGCATCGCTTGTGATTTTCTTGCATTTTACGAAAAGTTAAATATTTCGGTGAAAAAAAAATCTCAAAGAGGAGGTTTTCGACCACGCATTTTAAAATGTAAAGATAGAATTAAATCTGCATTTGAATCTTTTATTTATGATATTTTGTTTGTATGTTACATAAAATTGAAAAGTGATATCTTTGCAATATTTATATTGGGTGTGGGAAAAAGTTCGTGGCGTTTTTCCCGCTAGATGGCATTAAATGCTCAGCAGTCGGCAACTACTAATCGCATCGGCAACACTAGACGTGCGTTTAAAAAGTGACATTTTAA
>Ga0157364_1001621_pt1 | contig 19504 bp, 10 predicted proteins | sample AttsexASBM2_FD_111476 | JGI IMG/M metagenome (GOLD analysis project Ga0157364, IMG submission 111476) | Fungus gardens microbial communities from leaf cutter ant in Ribeirão Preto, State of São Paulo, Brazil - Atta sexdens ASBM2 | ecosystem: Host-associated > Fungi > Mycelium > Unclassified ...
GTGTGTGTGTGTGTGTGTGTGTGTGTGTATGCACGCACATACATAAAAAAATTTCACTTTTCACGTTTCTGCCGTAAGTAATATGATTGATGTTCCCTGGATAAAAAATTATTTCGATAAAAAATATGTATGTTTTTAAAAAATAAATAAATTATATAAAATATATACTATAGAAGGTCAATTGAACGAGCCAAATTAAGATGTTTAGAATAATTTTATTAATTTAAAAAAAAAATATTATTTATGAAACGTTTCGACTTAACTTAGTCATCCTCAGCCATAAATTAACAACTCCCAAAAAATTTAAGAAACCACATGAAAATTAATAATCAAATAAAATTTGTTTATTGTACATATTACACGAACAGAAATAAATTTTACATATTTTAAACTTTATACCATTTAAAAAAATAATTAAAATAAAATTTAAAAATTTTCATTAAAACTATTAAATTGTTAAATATAAATATTGTATTCTTTCATATGTATGTAACATTCCTTTTTATATAGAAAGTATAAATTTCCAATTCCAGTTACTTTTTGCAGAGACTATATACCTTTATATCCTTAACATCGATTCGACACCGAGGCGAAATAATCTTTTCAGTTATCGATTGCAACGTCATCGATTGCGGATTCCAAATTGCGTATATGCAATTGCAGAGTTTTTTCTCTCCTTCGCTTTATCAAATTAAAACTGGCAAGGTCACTTGGAATTGATAGCGATAAACGTTGGAGACATTTTTATCGCGCACAGATCGTTCCAACTTTCATAATATAATTTACACAATAGAAATGGAAGCGGGGACGCGCGATGCGGCCGTGGCGCATAAATGATAATCACAAATGTTTATTGCCCAGCGAAAAGAGACAGCGACGCGATGCCTCGTCGGTGGTAACCAGCATGCATGTAACATCCAGATGTCACTGCGGAAACTTTCGAAACGACTTGCTGCATAATCGCGCAACATTTGTCATCCGGACCGACGCGCGCGTCATTTCGTTCGCGACCCGGCGAAGCGAACGAAGCGAACGAACGTGGAGCGCAATGAGAACGGACGAGGAGAATGGGGGAAAAGGGGCACGACAGACAGGATAGACGGCCCGTGTAGCCGTTTTGAAATATTCGCCACGGTGATGCCGGAGGCGTCAGTTCCGAAACGTCGGCCAAAATGGATATTGGCGTCTCGTTTATAATCGTGCACCACGGAAATCTCCCCGGCGGCCCTCCACCTCGCATATCATCGCGTGTCGCCGTGTCCGCATAATTGTTCGGCGAAACACGATTAATTCGTACGTGTCGTTGTATCGCCGTAGCACCGATCAACGTCGCTTAGAAAAGTGACCTTAGAGCTGAATCGATTATTACTGGAGTCCCGTAACATTTCTATTTCTGTTTCTGTTAACTTTAAAATACAGTATTTCAAAAAGAGATTTATGATTTTATTCTATGTTTACGTTGGTCTTTGTATTCATAGTTTATTAGAATTTTCGAAAATCTTAAAAATATAGAAACTTTCTTTATTGATCCAAGAAAAACCTTTAACGCATATTAACGTAAGTGTTCAAAGCAAATAAAAATAAAAACACTTTTCCGAGAAAGCTTTCAAGGTCAATACGTAAACAAATTTAAGTGACTAAAGTGAAATGAAAATGATAAAAATTGGATAATGTTTAAGAAATATTTTTTTGCAGATTATTTAATTAGTCAATAATTTTTTGTCAAGTTGAAAAATAATTTTTCTTTTTTAAAAAAAAAACCAAATTTTTTTATATGTTTCGTTTTTTAAGTAAAAGAGCGATATAGCAATCGAATATTGATTTGTTCGTATATTAGTCCATCAATGTTTTCATTATTATATTGTATAAAATTCCGTTAATGGCGATTACGATTTTTACGAGCAATTTTTGATCGCGTTAACTTTATCAGTTTGGAAAGTAAAAACTTTATCAGTTTGGAAAGTAAAAATTGTTGGTCTGCAATTAGCATAATTCCACATAACTTGTCACGATTAAGAGTTTCGTGTTTAGAAATTACATTCTAATATTCCAAAGAGTTAGGATTTACGAGGTATTGTTGCTATCAAAATCCTTGTTATGTAACTCGCGTGTCGTCCCAAATACGTCACGCAAAAGTAGTCAACAATTGTGGCAAACAGTTACGGGTGTATAAACGTTCGTTTAGTGCCAAACGATACCGGCGGTAATGGCTGAGTGAGCAACGTGTTTTGCATAACGATCGCATTTTATCTCGCGGCACGTGTGGTTTGTCGTTTATTAACACTGACAATCGCTGTCATGATATCGCGGGGCAAACGATTATCCGTTAAAGTCGCAAAAATGGTCTTGCGATACATAATGAGCAAGTTTCCTATGGTTGCCATTTTTTTTTTACCGATCCTGGCGTGGAATATATATCTCTGGAATGTCGATCATGAAACGGGCACCGTCCACCGGTGTGAGATACGGTAATCGAGTATCGATAGGCGTAAACGAGCGTGCGTACGCAATGTCGATTTCACCGCGGAATGTAAGCGCTCTAATAATAGTACGTTTACGAGTTTACAAAGGCATCGACATTTTCATGAGTATCAGCAGCTATTTAAACCGATTGTCTGCTCATCAAACGGTTTGTAACGAGTCACAATTGTCGCGCGCCTTATCAACGACTATGCGTCAGGCCTCGAAAACCATAATTATTCGCTTGATAATCCATAACTTGTGTTAGTCTTTGTGACTTATTATATAAAAATAAGAAACAAGATAGTGCATTTCGACATTGTTTAAACGTGTGAAACATAACGTGTATTTGAACCAAACATTCGGAAATAACATGCGATTCTTACACTAATGGCCGTTTCTATCAATGTATTATAGATTAATTTTAATCTCAGTTCAGTTTACTGTTCATCCTTTTTTAATTATTAAAATTAGAAAACAATGAAGAATTAAACCAAGATTAAAATTAAACATTGATAAAAATGAGCATTAGTACAATGCTTCAGCACAAAAAAGTTTTGTACTGCCGTAAAATTCTGTAACATGATTGATTTATGCCCGTTTCTATCAATGTAGATTAACTTTAATCTCGGTACAACTCACTCTTCATCTTTTTCTAATTTTTATAATTAGAAAAAGATAAAGAATAAATTGAACCGAAATTAAAGTAGAAATGGGCATTATATATTTAGATTTAATGAAGAATTAAGAACAAGAACCAATCATATTAAAGAATCTTACAATAATTGTAAAACTATTTTTCCTGCTGAACGCAGCCAATAATCTTTTTTTCTTCTACGCAGGAGAGAAGAAAAGAGAAAACACGGCGATGTCGATCTAAAACCATTTTCATTTTTCTGTTGCAGAATAAAGTGGCGCCATTGAGGGAGAGGTCCTGCGAGGAAGTCTTGCGGCTGGACTGTAAATACGCGCTCCTGAGTGGTTTCGGGATTTATTAGCGTTATCTCGACTTCACGTCAGAGATGGAGGGAGAAAGAAGTGCGAAGAGTAAGAAATGGGTAGAGGCAGTCGGGCAAGCAGGAAGGAAGGAAGGGAAGAGAGAGGAAGGTGGTCGACTCTTCGAGATACATAAATCGTTCCCCGACCTCTTGGAAGGCGCGACTTGGAAAAGACGTATGAGAGGGTAGAAGAGCGACTGTGCGAAGCGGGAGTACGCGAGAGAAGAGGCGGCTTAGAGGAGGATTTAGGAATTAGGAGAATTACGTCAAAGTGCCTGCTTACGCACGGCTACGTACGGCGAAGCGACACCGGAGACCGGGTAAGAAGAAAGTATGGAGGCCGAGCGCGCAGGATTTATGCCCGACGCATTCTCCTCAGCATGCTGCAAGCAAGAGCTGCGAGCCGCCATATTTTCGATCGGTACCATCGACCGCTGACGGCAAGAAGATGGGTTTACGGGGCAGCACGTGTTGCGTCATCCCCCGTTGCTGAAATAAACTCGAGTGAGAAAGAGTGAGAAGATTTTCAAGTTACCCAGGTCGAATGGGCGAACACGAACTTTTCGCGATCGTCTTCGATGTTCGGATGTACCGCCGGTGTACATCGTCCTCACACGTACACTCATACACGCACCCCACACATGTAATCGTGAGTCCTTCTTTTTCGTTTAGTCAATGTTTCATTACCGATCGTTCAGCGACGTCGCGAGATTTCTGGAATAGCATTGCGCGGTGTTGATTTTGTAAATAAAGGACGCGCAGATGCCGATCACTTCGAGAATTCGTATTGATTTCGCATCGAAGATCGTGTACGTGTATACATATACAATACCTCCGATGGAAGAACGAATCGTTTCTAAATATCCTATAAATTGGCGGATGAACGATACGTTCCTTCCGAGATCGCGAAGATACTAATCGCGAATTATATACGGGCAACGTGCAAAATAGCACTAATTTCTTCGTTACGAAGTAACGGAGTCTTTCTTAACTACGGTCATTACTCGAAATCAGTCGTTTAATTCGGCTCAAGAGAGAGAGAGAGAGAGAGAAAGAGAGTTTCAGAGCGCTCGAGCGATAATATATCTTCGACCAAGTCGCGCGCGCATGAATATAGAGAAAAAAAAAAGAGAAAAAGAGCGTAAAAAGAAACACTCGATCTACCTGTTGTAGGTTTAAGATGAAAATAAGGGAAAGAACAGATCGCGTAGCGCATTACAAAGCTACTATCGTTAAACTTACCACTAACTCCTTTAATTATCCGAATGAAATATTAACGTATACCCGAATACCCGCATATAGAGATGGAATGATAAATAGTACACCTACGCATTACACATACACACGGTGACACGCAAGTAACTTTAGGCCGAAGATCTTAAGGTTGTACCTACTACATCACGAAATTTTATCGGGGTGACGCGTCTTAAGGATTTTACAGAGAAAAAGAGAGAGATCCTCGCCGCAGAGTATACATCGCTATATTATAAGTATAAATAAATATATATGGGTAGAGTTGGCGCAAAACGCCTAACAATAAGATTAACAGCGACGAGAGGAGATATGGTGAGAAATTGAATAATAAATCGTTAAGGATCAAATTCGTCCCTTTTCGCGCGACAACCGTGCACTCGCGCATCTCAGGTCAAGGGGCATCAGAGACATAAATTCGTATATGTAGTACCATTTTTCCTATAGTACGTGTTGCATTCGATTGTTGCCTAATGCTGTATTTTGTTGTATTTCTTGCAATTATTCATTTCTTTTATGGACAATTTTAAGTTTGTTGATAGTCACTATTGATCAGCATTATATTCTTAAAGAAGAGAATATTATGGCTTTACCCATAATTCTTACGCGAGAAATACGAAAACATCATGAATGTGTTGCAATAAAAAAGAAGCGGAAATGCGGCGTGCACGGTGATCGAAACAAAAAATTGTTGATATTTTTTTATATTATATGTATATCGCGCGGGTCGTCCCTCTTTTCGTGAAGCCGATCACGTTGATAATGACAACCGAGGGACGCACGACATTAGTATCTTGCGCAAACTGCGAAAGATTGTCGGGTCGTGTTTTGAAGAAAAAAGAAAAGAAAAAAGAAGAAGAGTCGACTATTATTTTGTACTTTGGCGTAAATGTAAACGGGAGCGCGCGCGCGAGTCATCGTCGGCGGTTGAGAGAGAGAGAGCGTTGAATGGAACTTGTACATTGTTTTGTAAAGAATACATTTATTTATATCTGTGATAACGGGAGAGTTCAACGGGGGGAAGGAAAAGGAGGGAAAACGATAACATAAGGCGTTCGCGGTATCGGTATACTCTGACGAAGACGGTCGGTGCTCGTGCATTCGTTGACACGTATATCATAGTATAATTATATAGATATGGTAATGTTTTTTTGTAAATAATCAGAAAAGTATAGAGATAGAGAGAGAAGAAAGAGAAAGGGAAAGAAAAACAAAGGATAGAGTGTACCGCTTTGCGGACGAAGGTTAGAGAGAAAGAGGTAAATAAAAAAATTATATAAATATATAAATATAACGCACGTTTTGTGTACATTGTCGCACCTTCGTGAGAGAATCTATTTGTTGTGAATAGTACACGTAATAATACAGATATATGCTATGACTATTAGGTTTTATTGGCTTGTTCGTACGGATTCGACTGTAAAATAATTAAATTGTACATAGTCCTGAATGTGAATATAAACAGAAAAAATATATATATATACATATGTACGTATACATACATGTATATATATATATATATTATTGCTATCATCGCTATTATTATTAACATCGACACATTATTATTATTATTTTCATTATTATTTTAATATTATTGTCGACTCTATCATTATGAATTCATATTCATATTATATAATAAAATAATAGTCGTGACAATAATATGTCGATGTTTATAATAATAATAATAATAGCAATAATATATATGCCTATACATACATATGTATTATTGCTATTATGAATTATTATTATTATTAACATTGACATATTATTATTACTATTATTTTATTATTAATATTATTGTCTACTCTATTATTATGAATTCATTATATTAAAAGAAAGACTATATTACGTTGTACATGCACGCTTCATATTTTCTTTCTCCGTCTACCTCAATACCGCATTATGAAACATTATTCAACGTTACTTTCCTCCGGTATCGACGTTATTTGCAACGGCGACGAAGATTTATGAATAAAAGACCACTTTAACGTCGTAGCACGTTCATTGTCGTTAAAAAAACCCCAAGTTTCATTATCCTTGGCTCGATAATCGTCCTCATTCAAGATTCTGCAGATCGATAAATACGATCATTATGACGATCGATATTATCGCTGCCATGGCCAAATCAGATCGAAGATTATACGCACACCTGTTTGCGAATCCCCTCCCACTTTATTTTCTGCAGATTTTAAAAAAGTCACGGACGAGTTGTAAGTCGCAGCACGCGCGCACCGCAACACAGGAACCACATTGTGCCCATTCTAACGTACCACAATGGACGTCTCCGTTTTGAATATTCGAACAATGGTACTTTCGCGGTGGGTGGAGTTTCAATGAAAATACATGGCTTGCGCAGAGAGAGGAAGAGAAAGAGAGAGAAAGAAGGAATGGGAGAAGGACAATGGAATCGCGCGCCATCCTTCTCCTCCGAGAAAGCGGAGAAAATAAACTCTATTCGGTAGTTTGCGAACACGAGTTTGCAGCTAGTTAAAGTTTTGGAGATACGGATGAAGATAAATATTGGAATAAGTTGCGATATAGGTACACCCCATTGCGAAGCATCTTCGTTGCTCGGCGAATATTTAGTGACAAATCCGCCGTATTGCGGATATATAACTGCACTGATTATTGATTAATATTAAATTCAGAAATGCCAATCTGAAATAAGAATCGTTCGGAAACTTTCTGCTATTAACAAAAATCAGCTATTAATGAGAATTCATCTGAACTTTCGAACGAGACCACCCTGACGGCTCGCTAAGGGAGATTGACGCTCACCTGACCCGCGTCCTTCTCGTCTGTTGGCAATAAACACGCACTCGCAGCACGCACGACTATCGAAGATTAAAACTCGAACAATGAGAGCGAAGTAAATTTCCAGCAGTGTGAGGCGATTTCATTTCCCTTCTATATATTCTTACGAGTGTAAAAAATATTTCACACTGAAAGTATCAATGTTTCTTATTAAGGAGAAGGATTAAGCGAATATATTACTAAAAATAAATTGATAAAAAATTAAATATTTTGTTTGTAGAACAAAGAACATGAAGATATTGACAGTTATTGAAAAATCAAAGAATTTCAAAATCCTTTCTTTATCTTTTATACGAGAAATATAATATTAATTAAAAATTATAACGGTGTCAGTATTTCTACTCTAAGAATAAAATTCTAAATTTTAATAAATATTTATTTGAATAGCCAACTAAACATTTACTTACAGGAAATAAATATTTATTCTACTAAAAGAAATGATAGTTAAATTAAATTAATGATTTTATACTGAATAAATATATCTTTGTATTTAGTAAAAATTTAGCATTATTTAAACAATAATTAAAATTTAATATATTTTTTTTCAATATACGTTAACATATTTAGGGAAATGCCGAAGTTCTTTAATCATAATTAGAGAAAGTATTTGAAGCGAAGGAAAGAAATTATATAATCAAAAAATTATAAAATCGTTGCTAGAGAAATTACAATAAGTTGCTAGAGAAATTACAATAAGTTAATTTCCGTGCATAGATAATTACGCCTATTATTCATCGCGTTGCGTGCCATCTTTCGTGGATCATGTGGTACAACACACCGATCGCACCTCGGCCGACGCGCGTGACTATATTGCCGTATGTTAAAATCCTAACAACCATAAATTGGGCAACAAAAACTCGCAGGCGGCCGCAGCAGTCAGCTAAGACAAAGGATTAGGACCTGCAATTCCGCAGCAGGATATAACGCTATAAAGTCATAACGTGTCGTGACTTTTTTATTTGCTTTCAGTTTCTTTCTCTCTTTTTGCCTCTCCATCACTTCTTCTCCGTCCCTTCCCCCTCCTCTTTCCATCACTTTCCTCTCTCGCACGAGTACCATCGGGGTATTTCACTTGAAGTCGTATCGCCACGCCGCGCCACGGCCAGGCAGATGCAAGCAAGTGAAGTTTACATGAATCGGCCATATAACAACCGTCCTATATCATTTGACAAGAAATATGAGATCTCGCGGCCAGCTATGTACGTATACATTTAATGCAGCGGATCTTCGCGAGCAAATCTTCCGCGTTAATCCGTTCGAATCACTTCGATCCGGAACGATACTACGCAACACGATATATATATGTATATCGATACAAATATTTTGAAAGGATGTATCATTTAACGATAATTCGGACATCGCACTCCTGGTGACTATAAATCTCCCCAGCGTGCAAATATATAATTGTATCGCAACTTGTTTTTGTCGTTGCGATACACGTGTCTCAAATAAATGCCACCCATAAGTACGGATCGTGACACATATAATTTGTATAATCACCCGCCGAGAATACTTTACTGATAGATTAATGATTGTAGCGCTACGCGAATACTCTCGTGAATTAATATTCATGAACTCCCTTCCGTCCCGCTCCCCTGTGAACGTTGGTCTCTGCGAAATCTCGCTCGATCCGCAACTCCTACGACTATATACAAAAATAACAATAACAGAAGTGATATTAATAACGGCGGTAACAACAAGCGAGAGAGACGAGATCGATAACCCCGCCGAGTGGTCGAGCATTACCATAAATTTGAATGTCCTCGCGCTCTCTGCCACTTCCCCCTTTTCCCTTTGTAGTCCCCTCACGATTCTTCTCATGCTCTCTTCTCTGCCTCCCGCGCACGAGCGAGCGTTTCCCCATGACCGCCACCCTTTTTATGGCTTACTTTATAGCAAAGACTCAATTTGGCCACGGCGGTTGGTGCGCATTCTCCGGTGACTAATATACCGGGATGCGCCGCGTGGGGTGCAACGGTGATGCATCGTCCGCGATGCCCCACGTATGCATCCTCCCTCGGGAAGAGATAGGGGCCTCTACGGGACACCTTCGTTCCAAACGCGCGCGTACGCGTTTTTACGAATGGCCTCTTACGAACCGAGCTCGTCCCTTTCTTAACGCTGCTCTACAAGATCCCCGACTCTCTTAACGGCCATAAGAACGTACGCTTCAACGCCGTGCAGCGCATTACCATTATTTTTCAATATCAGTCGCAGCAAATTAAAAAACATAATTATTAAAACATAATTATGTATAAAAACATAATTATATATAAAACATAATTATATAATATATTGAAAAAATTGCTTTGTTGTTATTTAAAAGTTTGCTAGATACAAATCTGATAACTGTTTTGTTGAATCATTAATAAAATAATTATATAGGACGCTTAAGCGTTGAGGGGACAGTGTTGCAAAAAGTTTTAGTTTTCAAACAACCAGTACTTAAGCGCCTACGTTATTATTTTATTGATCGAAACTTATTTTCAAATCTGTATTTAGCTAAAAATATACTCTTTAAATCTGATTCAATGGATAATCAAATATGCCACTGTTAATTAATTAATGAAATGTGGTATCCTTAATAAATCTATAACAAATCTTGCTTTAGTATATAAGTGTATTGTATATTGTATTCTAAGATTGGAATTACAATGTGCTAGAACGTGTGCGAATATTGGTATTTTAATTTTATAGTGCTTAAACTTCTTTTTCTTTATCGAATTGAATTTCATTGATTATCCAGTGCCAAATGTGCTAATATGATATGCTGATAATTTAATGCCAAGTATGTCACTTCAGTAGATTATCCGCTGATTCAGATTTAGAGGGTATATATATTTTTTAAATCAATTTCATAAATGAAAATATTTTCTAGTTAAAAAATTAATTAATTTCAGTGAAAAAGGATATATTTGCCAGACGACAACCACTTGTTCTGTATTTAACACCTTTCGCTTTTCAATAATTATATTATTACTTTCACTCTTTTATTATTTTTCTTATATATCATAGAATTTGTAACGCGCCGAAGACGGCATAGTAACGCTTGACGCTTTGCAAGCGTCGTAAGGCACACTTACGAATGGGCCCTTCACGAGTACACGCGGAGGCATTCATGGATACTACGTTGGGCCTCGTCTTCCTCACCGTGGGACATCGGGCCGCGCTAACTTACGCCGGATTATGAACACTATTTCATTGGAACGCGGAGACCTCTCGGTGGGGCTGGTCACAATATGACCTCACCTTCCTCGGAGCAGATATCATCGTATTCAAAAACCGCGTCGTTGCCTATGCTATACAATGAGATGTGAAAACAGCAGTTTATCGATAAAATTTATTTACGTATGTGCCTAACAGGATCGATATTATAAATTGTTTTACCTCAGGCAACAAATCACGTGAATTAAAAAAAATTTTAAGGGCAAATAAAAAACGTAGATATAATTCTTTCTGATTGATCAATAAATTACATCTAATGTGTTGTGTAATAATTTCTCTTTCATAATTATAGTTATAATATGTGTATTGTATTTAAGTGATATATGTATATTTGTTTTATATCTTCATGCATAATCTTTGACACAAGAATCTTACTCTATTTTAATAGCCGCATGTAAATCATAAACATAGAGTTCCTGCGAAAGATAGTATCGACGAATTAAGTACAAACACACAGGCTGCATCCGTGTAACCTTAACTTGCTGCATTAGCGTAATTATGATAGCTTCCGGTTGTTGCCGCCGGCTTGCCGCAAAACCACGAAGAAGTCTAGCTAAACGTGGAGTTAATGACAAACTGCCGCGCGTTGAAACCGGTTGGACGCGAACTCCTCTCAGCGAAAATGTCCATCAGGGTGAAGCCGGATGGGATCGTTGAAGAAAACGAGAATCGACGTGACCGTGCGCCATTGTCTAGGCGTTCTTCTGCTCTCACGGGAGAAGAGGAGCGATAAAGCTACCTGCGGATACGCGAGCAAGTACGAGATGAGCGTAAGCTTCCAGCTGCGCTGGAATGTCGAATTCCCTTTAGGTGCCGTACCTCCGCTGTGACACTGTCGCCAATGCTCGCACAACGGGAAGCAACGATCGTGTAGCTCTTAATGTTTCGAGGACGGCACGCATGTTTCTTTTACTGACTTAATTACAACGCAACAAAGTTGCTCAATACATCTTAAACAAGTTCGAAAGAAAAACAAATCTATTTGTCGTCACAGTTTCTCCGACAAAGAAAGAGAAAGTAAGTATTGCGTAAATATTTACTCTCTATTTTTGAAAATTTAATTTGAAGTTCGATATTCAATATTTCGTCTCTTTCTCTTTTCCCGAAATATTTTTACATTTTATTTTTTCGACATTTTTTTACATTTCAATTATTAAAATAATTGAAATATGAAAAAATTATTCAGAATTGGAATTTATTAAATCGCGCAAAATTAATATACGAGAAATATGACAGCTTGAGCATATATATATATTGAAATCATATACCAATACACTTATTATTATCGTCATTAATTACACAATGATTAAATTATATATGTGCAGAATTTGATATTCGTATCCCATGACATTACATAGTGACTGGCTTGTGTCATCTCGATCGAACCGCAATCGAGTCAATTACCGATATTGTCGGGCAAAAGTAATAACCCAATGAAATAATCGAGAATACAAAATAGTGGATAAAGAGAGAAAAAGGAAGGCCACGAACGGCTGCGGCCACCAATGTCCCGGAACGCGCTCGCGCACTTATCTGGCACTAAAGATGTTTACAGCGCGCTCTGCACCGCCGCTATCACTATCACCCTGAAAGAACGGGGCGCTCTAATTGATTTGTGGCTCCGGCGCTATCGGCGCTCGTAACTTAAATTAAATTACACGAGCAATCTCCCGACGACTCGTCGAAAAGTTATGCCCGAGACCTGACGCGACTCGGCACTTGTGCCATCTGCGAAGTCATTTTACCTTCAACGACGGTGATTACTTTTACCAGAGACAATGCTCACCTTGTTACAGCCCGAATACCCGGCTATTCGTATATCATTTGACTACCGAGGCATAAACGATAATGTTTATCGTTTATGCCTCGGTGCCGAAGCTTCCTGTGCTCTCAAAGAATATAAAATATATTGAATTGTGCACTTTTAGATAAAAATTATTTGATATACTAAAGAAGAACATGCAGTTACATAAAACTCAATGTAGAAGCAGTCGTAACAACGGGTGACAATGTCAAAGATAACAATATCTAAACGTTTTCATATATCATGATAAGACAAAATTCGAAAAGCTAACAGAAAATTTAAATTTCGTTTTAATTTAAAGAATATATATATGTATGTATATATATATATATATATGTATTACACGGAAGTTATATATTTCATGGAAACAATAAGCAATAAAGCGTGTAAATACAGCGAAAGCTGACAGGAAATCATCGGAAAATTATCGTAATGCACATAATGGAATTTCAACAGGAATAGAAATTGCAAATAATTCGATGTCATTTCTTCTTACAAATTAAATGCATCTCTAATATATCGACTATTTAATTCCATTTCGAATTTACTTCTTCCAACAGCCAATCAATGTCATTTTTATAAAAGTTCGAGTAAGTCCAATTACGTTCTTCGATCTTTATATAACGAGTCAACATTGTTAATTGATCGCAATTTTAATGATGTTTATCATGTTATTTAAACTTTGCTAATTCTCGATAAACTGCAAATATTTTAATTTGACGGAATCAATTAATCGAAAAAGCTTACCGTTACCGACGTAAACATAAGTAAATAAAACAGAGCATGTTCTTTGAGAATGTAAGCTTCATTAGCGACCATAAACTTTCATCATTTACGCTTGTTTTATCTGTGGTTTCATGACTTTGATAAAAGGGTCGAACATTGTCAAGTATCACCGAGCTTCCGCAATGAGATACGATGAGTTACGACTGCTTGTAATCGATTCCGTTCAGTTTAGTTTAATGCGAGACCACCCTGAACTCTAAGAATTTGACCTTCTCTCTCCATCTGACCTTCTCCTCCCCTCCCCCCCTCTCTCTCTCTCTCTCTTCCTCTGTCTCTGTTTCGTAGAGTATCCGTTGCCATACGAGTAGGTACAAAACTGTCAGATGCGGCCCCAAAGTAGGCACCGGATATTCCTTGTTCCCGCGGATCCTATCTTATCGCATTCGCCAAGCTGGAAAGCAATCCTCGTGAGTTCTTGAGACGTACGACATGTTTGCACCGTCTCTCTCACACCCTCCTTCACGCCGCCTCTTGAAACTTCAATGATTTGAAGTCAATACTGATTGTGAGGGAATGTTTGGTATTTGTAACTGTATTTACATATTACTACAATTATATGATTATTACTGCGCTATAATATTAATAATAGTAATCATATGTATAGTTTTAACAATAAATGAATATAGTTGGTAACTTAAAGTAATTATTATAATCATAAAAATGGTTGAAATGATAATCATAAAAATGATTCAAATGATTATAAAATGATATATATATGCAAGTACATATATAGTATATATACATATAATTCACATTGAATTACGTAAAGCATTAAAGATTCAGTTTGGACCTTATAGGCTTTAATAATAGTCTTATCTGTTGTGTATTCACATTACAATCTTAATAAATCATTTATTATTGATTACAAAATTATAACAATTTGAATTATTTTTATGATAATTTCAATTATTTTTATATTTATTTATTATTTTATTATTATATAATAACCTATAATTATATTTATTTTAGGATGCTAACTATATTCATTTGTTACTATTTGTTATTATTACTAATAATATAACAATAATAATTATAATTATAGTAATATGTAATTGTAGTTACAAATATGAAACATTTCTCTCAGTGCAACAAGCCACGGAGAGTGGAAGGATAGGAATACTGGCACAAGGCCTCAGTCAGTACGACCAATCATCTACGATCTGTAGAAACATTTATCCTGAAAATTAAATCCTGGCACTAGGTAAAATAAAAGATCATTTTTTTCTGTCATTGAGATTTTTTTCAATCATTGATTGAGATAATTATGGATTGTTTCGAACGTAAGGGTCATAACAATCCATAATTCTTTCTTTTTCTATATTTTATTCTCGTTTTTTCGACGACTCCTCGTTAACTGAAATTATGTGACATGTCCATCGTCCTTAACGACAAATGTCGACACTCGTTAATGTCACAGCTTAATGAAGCAATTATCTGATGTCGCTTCGATAAGCTGCTTCGAAAAATGTCGATAAATTCAACAATATTGCGGAGCAATAAAAAGTTTTTAACTAACGATACCATAAAGATTCGAAACGCTTTTTACTACCTTAAAAGAAATTTTTTTTCAAAATTTTCCCCACTTGAGATTACAGATGTGTTCCTCTTTTGTTCCTGTATATAAAGAATATCGTAAAAATATTTTTCACGAATGTTTTTCACGTCTCTAATTCTTTTCTGAATCTTTACGATTCGACGGTACCGTGAGAGTGGTATTCCTGGTTCGGTTATGCGTCGAGATGCTACCGCATCGTTCATTCACGCTCCTTTCCATTGATGCTGCTGCTACGCGGGTCCAAACGAAGAAGCGCGGCTCTTCCAAAGGAGAAACTATGCGATCTGGATAGTATAACGAGGAAGGACCACGCATAAATACTCTGCTTCTGCGGCAACTCCTGTGAGACCGCGCATTCTTAAAAACTCCGAAGCGGCGTAGACAGTCCTAAGAATGTGTGAAACCAGTAGGTAAAAAGAAAAAGATTGACTACCAAGCATCTATGATATTTCCGAAGATTTCGCAGTCACACCTGGCGGTGGGACACAACTCCTTAAGGAGATCGGAAGAAAAATTTTTCAAACGCAAGTGTGCGAACATAAAATCATGCTGTCATTTAACTTATAGCTAGATTATGGATTTGTTTTTTATTTCTGTACTAGACTGCGCTAGAACTCTCTTTCTCGCTTTCGCCAAATATCATACATATGCCTATCTCATTTTAAGTTCCAAAAATGTATTCAACTACAAAAAACAGACCTTACTTTTAGAGGTTTGTAATTAACAGTAGATACATATTTAACAGTAGATACATATTTAATTCCATTCATTAATCGATAAGATACGTTTTTCTGTAAATCCGTAAAGACTGAGAGATGTGTTTTCGGAAGAGTCACAAGATTAATCTTGCGATATCGCCTTGGATGGAGGATAGAGAACGGGCGGCAGTCATCCGAAATATTTCGAGGACGCATCGCGGTGGCCGCAGGACGTTCCAAGGATGTCGTCGCGACACCTGGGGACCCTCCTTTTGTCTCTGTCGTTGCGTCCGACGATGCTGCTGCGAGATGCGTTACGTCACCAGGCATTGACTACGATACGTGGCATACGATTTATCACCGTCGTCACGTTAGCTGCTCGATTCATCCGTTCGCTAACCATCCGCCGCTGTTAGAAAGCCGTCATTATTTTAGAATAATCTAAAACCGATGGTGATTAGTGGAGGAGATCGCCGCTCCGGCGGCGTCACCTGTGCGATCAGCTTCTCGTTTATATCGAGGCTGCAACGGCATGGCTAAACCTCCCCCTTTCCTCCTCGTCTCCCATATGCCAGCAATTCCGGAGCATGGACAGACGGGGTCGATTTTAACTATCCATCATCGCTCGTCTCGTACTAAATGACTCCTCGCCTGGTATCGTCGGGTGCTGACTTCTGTTTCGACATCCCGCGGCCGTCTATCTCGCCGTCAAATCAAATATAATAGCACCGCAAAAATGAATTTGTGTAAATTCACGAAGATGCGCGTAGAAATACACCGCAAAATTTTCATTTTTATTAATTAATGTAAACGCTTAATAATGTTTGTAAATTACGAGTTTCACGTAAGAAGAAACGAGACAAGACCAACAATCAAACAATTTCATAACAAATGCGAATCCATTTACCACTGTGTGGTGTTTTTGTTTCCTCTTTTTGCCATTGAACAAACCTTCCTTATTATGGCACAACAGGATAAAATACAATAGGACAGAAAATAAAAAATTATTGAAACGACATAACAATATATTCTTGGTGATTTTCGTTAAGAAAAACATCTATTTTATTTGTCTATTTGAAAATTGGTTTATAGAGATGTCTGGAAGACATTTACCTAAATCATTATTTCGTACTTTGGTTTTTCTAAAAAATTTTAAAGAAGGTTAAAGCAGGTAAAAGAAGCACAAAAGAAATTACCGTTAACTATTGTGCAACAGGCAAGGACAAAAATTATTTTTCGTCAGTCTTATTATGTTACCTTTATTCTTCATAAAGATACATAAGTTTTCTATTAAATGATGACATTTCTTGAGAAGTTATTTTATTATAGTAGGTTTAACTGTGTGTGTGAAGTAAAATACTGTTACACATATTCTTATATTCAAAATTATTTCAGTGCTTTTATTTTTTTTCTTCGTCATTATTTTTTTCTTTTGTAAATAATAATTTATCTTTTACGCTTTAATTTTTTGAAAAGTATATATTTGAAAGTACGTACTTTATGTTCGAGTTAAGAAGATTGAATTCTTGCCATCTAACTAACGTGTAATTTGTAAGAGACATATTTCGTTCTTGTTTAAGTTTTTTTAAACGTCATGTATAGCCTACTTAGAACGGGAACAAATATCTGGTATAGTTAATCGGCAATTCGAAAGGTGACACCATTCTCATTCGTGCGCGAGCAAGTGCCTCCTTTGCGGAGAAAACTTCATATGACAAAAGTGGCGATTCTCGATTCCACCGCGTAAAACAGCGAGCAGCGACGACACGGTGGTCCGGAGAACCGTGCGATTTAGTCGAACAATTTATTAGCCATTATCTGAGACAATGCGGCTACCTGGGCGCCAAAGGATGCGTACACAGTTTAAAATGTGCGACTTCGTTGCCGCGCGAGGAAAAGGGGAAGGAGGTAGGCTGCGAGAGAGGATGCGCGGATTCATCGCTGGTGCGAGAAGAAGTTAACCAAGGATGGTATAGGTGGACCACGCATATACATTGTACGTACCTTCGCCGCTCCTCTCTTCGACGTGACCGAAGAGAAGCGAGTAAAGCGGACGCGGAGGAAGAAAGGGAGAGTGAGAAAGAAAGAGACAGAGTGATGAGCAAAGGTAAAGGAGGCGAAGGAGAAGTGGAAGAAAAAGTCACCTAATTGATGCTTCGTCTTTGTTTTGGTTAATTCCAACATGATTCGGCCATTAAAACGTCCCGCTGTATCGGCGGGCCCGATCTCCGGTGCGAGATAAATGATGACACCCGCTCCAGGGGTACCATACTTACCACCACCACTGCCATCATCCACTACTACCATCATCGTCGCCATATTCCCGTCACCACTACCATTCCTTAGATCAACGATGGTACACGATGCATTTCTTACAGTCACCATAAATGCGCTCTGAGTCCCAAGCGCTGGGCCCGCCAGCTCCCGAAGGAACTGCCCAAAAATCAAAACGCTCGATACTCAGGACGAATGTCTTAAAATCGTATTCGACTCCATCCTTTTCGGATGCCTTGACGAAAATACGCCTACTCAAGAGGAGGAAAACGTAAGTAATAATCACAATGTTAAAAATGAATACTTATATATCTTTAATCAATTATGTTTCGACGTGCGCTCAGAGAAAGCGATGACTTGTACAGATAATCAGTATATGAAGTATGAGATGACGTCGAAGTTAGTCGTAAGGAAGCTAAAAGGTCGCACTTGACAGATCAGAAATATAAGGAGAAATATAAGGCCCGTCGCGCCGTCGAGGTCGTCGCACGACGATCTCGGTAACTGGCGGCCGAAGTAGGAATAAGGTCAAACGACTCGGCACGACTTCGAACGTAGATATCATATCGGAAAGAAGACGCTCGGCGCTGAGAGTGTATAAATTTGTAAAGTCGGGAGCCGGACCACTCAACGCGGAGTGGCATTAACGGCCCGGCAATCGCCACTAAAACACTAAAGTATTAATGTAAAACACATTCTGATAGAGATACCTTTCGCCCTGTTTGCTCACAGTGTGCCCGAGAGACCCGCACGCACCAGCCGACGATCGGCACCGATTTCTGCGGCTTTCTATCTCGTATCGCGACACTCGACGCATCCTGCCGTTTCGGATCTCGATTTCGGCAAAGAGCGAAGAAGAACGTTGTCGTGTAAGCACTTTGTTCCGATTGTCACGCATTCAAATCATGCACTTTCACATGCACTGAGTGAAAAAAGAATCTCCTAGTAATATACGAGAATCTTAATGGACATTTACGTAATATTACAAGCATGAAGAAAACATTAATGTTAAACGATGTTTCCCACTACTCATTTCACCTAAAGTACGATCTTTATTATCCATCCAAGAAGTTTTGTCTTTTTCGTTACATTTCACTTTCATGAAACTTTTTTATAACGGTAAAATGTTTAGGACGAGTAAATCTTTCATGTGTCGCAAATTCTCAGTACGCTTATCTCGAATCCTACACTTTAATCCTCGTAATTATTATAGACATTGCATCAAAGTCATATTTTAGAGTCATTATCTTGTCACTTCGTACGAAAGATCTTTCAAGTGATAAACTGGATAACTATTTACGAAATATACGGCAAGCCAAATAAACTTACCATTTAAAGTAATAACGGATTAATCTCTTAAAGATCATTGCTTAAGAAAAGTAGCATATCAACTAAAGTAAATAGAAGAACGGAAAAAATTTATTTTCAAACCTTCGTCGATAAAATTTTATATTTTCTGATACAGATTTTTATATTAAAATAAAATATTTATATTACAGCTCCAAAAATAAATCCAATATAAATAAATTATTTATAAGTTTCTCGATTGTTAGTGTAATTATGTATTCATAAGAAATAAAATACAATTCACATGCAATTCTAGGATGTACTTACCAAACAAAATTAAAATAAAATTTAA
>Ga0157364_1001622_pt1 | contig 19497 bp, 7 predicted proteins | sample AttsexASBM2_FD_111476 | JGI IMG/M metagenome (GOLD analysis project Ga0157364, IMG submission 111476) | Fungus gardens microbial communities from leaf cutter ant in Ribeirão Preto, State of São Paulo, Brazil - Atta sexdens ASBM2 | ecosystem: Host-associated > Fungi > Mycelium > Unclassified ...
GAGAGAGAGAGAGAGAGAGATACGGTTAAATATTCGCATTGTTTTTATCGAAGATAAAATAAAACACATCATATATACAAATAGTTTTCATTTCTGATTTTAATCCATTTTTGTGATATCAAATTGCAATTGCTAAAATATCCGACGTAAATACTAATTTGAATAAAATTGTATATATTTGACACAGATAATTGCAAAATTTAATTTTTACTAATTACTACATTCATACTAATTACTTGGTAATACGATTGTCAATCGTATTATGCGAATAAATATCAGAAAAATGTACGTCATCGGATTTACTTCCATTACACACATTGCAATAAAACTTGGATTCAATCTGCCAGTCAATATTACAAAAAGGAAGCCATAAAAAAATATCGGCTTTCACAAGAAAACATCTGTGATGCTGTTTTTAATTTTAGAAATATGCGACGCGATATTTCAACGAAAAGCAATCGAAATGTGTAATATACCTACACTTTGTCGAAGATAATTAAATTCGTGCGCACGCACGCATGCCGCACAAAGGCGTATTGTACCTCGTGCTACGAATCTTTTATCTTTCAATTATTCTCATTCATTAGTCGTTGCCTAGACGCTTTAGAAATCTCTTCAATAATTTTACTATTAATTTAGTATTGTATTTGTAGTATTAACTGTATAGTAATTAATTAAGTATTTCATTCGTATCTCGCACATACAATATTTCTGTTTTAATTTAAGATATTAAATGCAAAATAATATTAAATAGCACGTAAAATTCTAAAACACTATGATTGTAGATCTGCAAAGCTTATATCTTTTTTACTACAACAATTTATAAAATTACAATACTCCAAATCTTTTTAAACTATAAGATTTCAACAATTCGAAAATACGGGACTTTAAATTCATGAATAAATTTCAATATATAAAATTTTAAAAAAGAAAAAGAAAGTATGTATAACATTAAAAAAAAGAGTCTAAGCTGCAGTTAGAATTTTCTAATTAATTTACAAAAATAACACATAGTTTACAAAAAATTACTTTAAATTAGCAATTTTTTGCACATTAAACTTCAATTATTTCGGAAATCTAATGTGCTAACAAAATTTACAACATCATTTTTAGCATCCAAAGAAACATCTCGTCTATAAGAAACACCTCGTCTAATTCAAAGTAACTTAAGTTAATGTAATTTAAGAAATTTTTATATAATACTCCTTTTTAATGTTCGGATGTTGAAAGAATCGAAATATCCAGTAGCGCAAAGAAAGAGATGGACAGTTCGTTATTATAATTTCGCCGCGCCAACGGCGACGATTAAAGCAAGCGGTAATCGGTACGATCGTCGCGATTAATCTCCTGTGGAGCAGATATACAAGAAAGGCAGATTATACGATCGAGGGATTGCGAGCACCTTCCGTGCATCCAGTAGCCGAATGAGATACGGCCGACCTTCCCAGCTTTTGCCTCCTCTTCCCTCTTCGATTTCTCTACGCTCGCCCCGCACATTACGACCCGGTTCGAGCCGCGCGTACCGAGTGACGTGAAATTATAATTCCGTAAAATTAACGTTGCATATGTTAATTATTAAGAACCGGTCCGTAGCTCGCGGCCACCTTCAAGGTTCTCCATTCCGTCAACGGAATATGTGTACGTACGTGCGCTCGCACGCGAGACGTGATGCACGGCTCAGCGTGCACATCCTTGCGCGTCGGGGTGGCGTTCGTTTGACCCGCCGATGGTGACGTCCGTGAAATTCAGCGATTCCTCCTGAATAAGAATTCCAAGTTGAAAGAATAATAACTAAAAAAAATTCTCTCGATTTCAGTTCTTTCCACGTTCTCCGGCCAGGCGCCACGGTTACCGCGACTAATTTCAAGTCCCAACTGGATCTGCATTTTTCGCACTCTGTGCAGCGCTCTCGCGATAATATAGAACCTTGGAAAGAGGTGAGTAATGTGTTTTTTCACGGCAAGAAGTCGTATAAAGAAGATGATTGTTCCGATTCCAAGGTATCGAGAGCTTTCTTGTGCGCAAAGCTCATGCTTCATGCATGCAAAATCAAGGAGCGAACATCAAGAAGCCGACTTAGCTTAGTCAGCATTATTGATCGATGGTTTCCACGTCTGTGAGAATCAAATTGAGGTCTGGAATCGAGAGAGGAACCACCTCGACGAGGAGGAGGAGGAGGATGCATTAGGCTGCGACTGTGTGCCGCAGGCAAACAAATCCGCAGGGTACATGAACGGCACAGTATGTACAAAGCCGGTGTTGTCCGTCGTGTCAATAACGGCCGACGAGAGAAGAAAACACGCGCGTTTGGTTGGCAAACGCAAGCCGTTTTAAAGCGAGGGGGTTCGCGATTTACAGTGCCGATCTCTTCGCGCGCTCTCTTGCGAGAACAAAAGCTGGCCGTTCCAGAGCGGAAAATCGCTTCGACATGCGCTATGCGCTCGATGGCACGCCGCGAGTAATGGCGCGAGGAAAATGGGAACGCGGCGGGACGGGAAGCTCGAGCGTTTGCCGAGGAAATCGGCGTTTCGCGTTGAATCTATTAAAGTACCACGAGTCTCGCGAACAAGCTTCGACACTTAACTTTCCAGCTCAATAACAATGGTACCCTGTTACAATGCGGTGATATGCATCCGACGTAGAGACGCGCACATTACAATATCAAAACCAGAAAAAATGCGCTGTTGAGTAGCGAAGAATGTACTCAGACTTCTCCTGGAGGAGATAAGAAATTCTTCTCTCGCTATTTACGCCGTAAGTGTTGGAGGAATGTTCGCAATACGCGAGTCTTGACAAGGTTAAGATATTTATAAGCTGAGAAAAAAATCTGATCCAATAAAAAAGTTTTACTTTTTAGTTCTTGAATAACTTCTTAAAATGTCTTTTACTGCAATATTCTTTTATTTGCAATGTCAGTTTTCTGAAAAATATGTAAACTCCGAATGTAAAATTTATTTCTTTTTTTTTTCTTAAATTTGGATCAACTTTAGTTGCAATGTTTAATGTTCAAAATTAAGATATCGTGGCGCAAAACAGCTTTATCTATTTACAAACTACTAGCTAATAAACTCCTACGAAAAGTTGCATGAAATAAAGATAAAATTAAAGGCACGAAACAAAGTAGTTGCGTAACCTCGCATTCATATAATATGTAATATCACTGAAACAAGTAATAATAATCAAGTCTAGATGACAGTTGCCAAAGTTTTTATGAAATATTTTCAATTAAATATATTCAATTAATACGTTAACGTTAAATAACAAAAATCAACTAAAATATAATTTTACTTTCTTAAATATTTATTATATAATTATTATTAGACGATTGTTTATCATTATTACATTTGATAATACATATTTACTAAATATTGCATCAATGTGCTGAACAAAATACATTTGGTAGTTATTACTAGACTTTTTTCTGAATGTAGCGGTTTTAGCTTTTTAAGAAATTAATTACTGATGACAGTCGTCACAGACAGATACCCTCACATTTCGCTAATAGTTAATTAGTTAAGTTCCTCAAATAACGAAAAGAAGCATGGATTCCTGGAAGAGATAAAAATAGAACGTGTCTGCGCTTCAGAAAAATATTCTTGATTTAAGTCTCCGAGTTGAATTCGAAGAAATTCTTCTTGTGGGAAAATCAAGTTTTATCTGCAATACCTTTCTTTCGGATAAAATAGAAATGTTCGCTAAGAGAGAAAAAAACATGATTTACGAAACCCCACAGAAGCTGATACTGAATGTACGGTTCGTTGCTATATAGCATTCTTCGAAAATTATGTGTTATTCCTATTTGAAGTATTGGAAATCTTTTAGTGAACAATTAAAAATTATGTTTTATTTAGATAGAAGCTCTTGAAAAGATCAACTGGAACAAAAAATAGAAAAATTATAATTTTCATGTGATGTATTATTCAAAATATATATTTCAAAGACATTTTTAATTAAAGTAAAATTTCCTAGACCAAGAGAAACTTTTTGATATTTGTAACTACAATTGCATAAAATAATTATGATTACAAGTTCCATTTTTATTACTACTTAAAATATCAGTAATAATTATATTTATAGGTCTATATATAAAAAAATATATATTTGGTCCCAAAAACAATTATAAAACAATTGGAGTCAACTATATATTTTTTTACAAATGTAAAACTACAAATAGATAGTTATTATTATTAACATTATAGTTAATAAAAATATCAAATATTTTTCTTTCAGTGCATCAGAAGCAGTTTGATTCATAAATATTCTATGAGTTTAAAGTCTTCTGAATGCAACATTGGAACAGCAACGTAACGGATTATTGAGTAAAAGAAATAGACAATGGTATATAAAAGCATCGGAGAAAATAGCGGACTCGAAAATAAGACCTGGTTTCTCGATAAATGACACGAAATCGAAATCGAAGGGAATCGCGATAAGACCTGCGCTTCCGTCATTATGGCGGACAGGAACAAACGGTATACGTGAGCTTTACCGATATATACGTGCCTCGCGGTTCATTAAACGTGGCTGCCACCGACCGAAACAATGGCTTGTACACGATACGTGTGTTGTGTGTTCGATCCGACGAAGAAAGACCCTCACGCGAAAGCAGCATAGCGATAGCAAGCGTAAGTATAGAGACGAGCCGAGACGTTGTTGTCGTCTTCTTACGCCATTGGCACCGCGCCGACGTATGTATAATAACTTCCGGTCGAGGTTAATTGTTTCCTGCCGATAAAATAATTAAATCTGTCCGCGGAACGGTCGTTCTCTCTCGACGCGTAAACGCGTGCGAACGTTACGTGATGTCAACATCGGAGAAACGCGATTTCTCGTTTGGAAATAACCAGAAATGGGGAAGTCGCTCGTATGGCTTTTATTGTTACGACTTTTATTACAACTCAAAACGAATCAATACGTTGGCGATTCTTTCAGTGAACAAAACGCAAATACAAAACGGAAAAGCAGAAATATGAGGTTTAATTTCTTTTTTATTGTAAAGGAATATTTACTAAATAAAACGTTTACTGTACAGATTTGTTGGAATAATTGATAATAAAATTATTTTAATATTTACACAAAAAAAAAGTTTTGTGTCTAGTATCTAAAAATTTAGATCTAAAATTAATCTTATTAAACCATCAAAATAATTATTGATTGATTTCTTATGATTTAAAACTTATTATTTCTGTTGTGTTTGGAGACTTTACTTGAATATCTTACATACGTCTGAAAAATACATACCCAAGTAATAATTATTTGTTTTAAGTATTTCAAAAGTTCCGCAAATTTATCATAGATATCAAATTTATTTAAAATATCTGAATACTAGTGAGTTTAATTAGTTCAATCAAAATTATTATAATTTCTTCAAAAGAAAATAAATTCTTGTTATGAATACATAATAATAAGTTTTTCTAAAATTTGTAATAAGTATTATATATATATATATATATATATATAATATTTTTTTTTTTAATTATTATCAAGATAATTCTTTGTTAAAGATTACTTGAAAAGAAAAAAATAAATTGAATAATCACTTTTCTAAGCAACGGAATGATATTTTTATGTGTGCAATCTAATAAAATTCAAATTTGTGCGAAGAGTATACATCTGGTATAAAATTAGCAGCATTAAACTTGGGAGAAGCTCTTGGAACGTAAGGAACTGATTGATAGGAGAGTATCGGAAAGACATTGGCTATCAGAAAATCACTCGGCAAGAGACATCTGCACTGGTCCGGAAGGATCGAATCGCTGTTAACCGCAGGATGTAATTGCGCTGAATACGCGCCGGGTTGAGAAGTCAAACGCGCGCGCTCGTGCGTAACGTTTAAATGGTGATTACGCGTATACTTTGTCGAGGAAGATCGACAAGCTCGGCCTGTAGTTGCGGCGAACATCGTTTGATGACCGTAAATTTCCACCTTTCTCGTCTTTGTGGACTCCAGGTCTACACGCACCGTCGAGTACGATGTCACGTACGAAGACGCCGACGCGGAATAATATGTCAGAAGGCGCGAGCAACGTGATAACTACGCGTATCGCACATTCGCGTAATCGGATTGATTAAACGCGAGAATATATAACGAGGAGATAACGAGGTTCGAAATATCAGTGAAACTCCCGATTGCTTAAAAAATTATTGCGCAGGACAAGCAAACAGTTTAGGAGCAGACAGTTTAGAAGATTAACTGCAATTATATCCGAGAATTCACGAAACTTGCAGTGTCAGAAAAAAAGAATTAATATACTTCATACACATAAAGAAGTCTAAAAATTGCAAAAATCATAAAAACAGTATATTCGTCAAATATTTGTATTAACACCACATATTTAAGTATTAACAACACATATTTGTATTAAAATCAATTCTGATTAAAGTTTTAGATTGAATTTTTAACATACCCGAAAATTAATATAATTATGTTATTTGAATATTTTGTATTAAAGGGATATTCAATGTTTCTTAAGATAACACAATTTATTTAATAAGTGATAAAATAATATAAAAATCATGTAGTTTTCAAACGTAAATTTTAAAATAAATAAAATAAATATGTTAATTTAAATGTGTTTATTTAACATAAATGTTAATTTTACTAAAGAAGTATACTTCCTTAACACGAAAAGTCATTTTGACACAATTTGTTGTGATTTTTCGTGTTAATTTTTTACAATCTTATCTATGTTATTTTTTAATTTTTTATTCATTTTTTATTCAAGTTAAATTAACACAAAAATTAGAGTAGATTATTTAAAACATGTGAAAAGTGTCATTTAATACAAATTTTCCAAATGTGTTTATATATTCAGTGTTTATATATTCCTATGACATTAAAGCCAATTTAATGAATATTAAATGTTTCGTGCAACAATTAATATAATGTCTTCAAAAATAATAGGGAGAATGTTTGCAATTTCATTCTATAGAAATTGAGGATTGTGATTGTCCTCCCTGAAAGGCGCGAAATTACTAGTCGTCACGGTCGCCTGCATCCATCGATGCAACATCGATGTTGCACTAACTGAGTGCAACGCACGATGCAAATCTTGGTGTAAAGGGGCGCACACATAATCGATATTGCAGATATAAACAAGAATTTTAAATACTGATAGTAAGTACTAATTATATATAAGAATCCATTTATCGCCAGTAATAAGCAATATCCGATAACACTCGAAAAAGATTTAATCGTGGTACTAGAAATATGTACTGTGTAAAGGTATATATCAATCGCATGTGTACGTATGTGTGTAAAGACCTTAAAAAGACAAAGAGATATGCAACAAATCCTAAGCGATAGCTTGGCGCGTTTGCTCGATATCTTGCGATCGAGGTACAACGACCGGGAATGCAATGTTCGACTACCACATGAGTACCTACAAGCCGTGAGCGCCGTTCGGCTTGTTTGTGCAATTGCGCGTGCACACGCACATGCGTAAGTGATGGGAGGAGACGCGTGATGTTCCTCGTGTAACGCTAATGCACGAAAACGATCGCTAGAATCGCACAACACTAAAGTTAGAGCCTTAAAGTGACGTACGATTTGCTTCGCTGTGCTTGCCGAGTAGTAAAAGACACTTTACGTGTTGTGTTAGAAAACGTACTTAAAACTTTTGTTCAAGCTTGTATGATATTTTTTAGGCAATTCTATTTTTAATATTTACAGATATAAAACGATTTTGATGAAAATCTAAAAACTTAATTAGATACAGATCTAGTTAAATTTGAGAAAACTCAAGTACTTGTAATAAACAACGTTATAAAAAGTTTTGACATTCTAGCAAGTTCAGTTTTTTACATAATTATTTTGATGGTTCGAGAATTATTTTCAGATCTGTATTACATAGTTACATTTTTAGATATTTATAATATAATAAAACTATCTTTTTTGTATTTTCAAGGCGTATAATATTTTCTGCTTTTTTTCTCATGATTATTTAATTTTACTAAATCTCAGATTTCGAAGAATAACGGTGAAATTAGAGAACTGAATTGTTTATTGATTACTGAATTAATTAGATTTTGATTGAAGTGTTTCTTTGTAACCGACACATTATGTATTTCCACGGATTTCCTTCCACTGCACTTTACGGCAATGCGTAGGCGCTCGGCGATATTTACTGCTAAGTAGTCGACGCGATCTTGCCGGGTGGCAAGAAGATACACACGTCTGATCGTACATATCGGATTGCCGATAAATCTTCGATGGATTTCATTCTGGTTATTATGTCGTGTGGAAGGAAGATTGCGTTTAAATCTACCAGTTATCGAACTGTCCGAGTCTGTGTATCGTTTAATCTTGTAATGAAATGTTTAAATCATTAGAATCTTATCAAATAATCTAAAGCAGTTCGCTGAAGTTACATAAGCAGGCAGAGAGAAAAAAAGAGATGAAAAAATGTATATCCTTGAAAATTTTTAATTTAAGAAATCTCAAATTTTGAGATTTTTAAATATTAGGTATGGGAAAAAGTTCGTGGCGTTTTTCCCGTTACATCTAACGGGAAAAACATCACGAACTTTTTCCCGCACCTAATATACACAAAAACAATTTTGCTGAATTTCTAAAAAAAAGTATCTAAAATCAAAATTACGTATACGCTCAATCATAATAATATTTTGATAGTCTAACAAAATTATTCCGATCTATCTAATTAAATTTCAGATACTTAAACAAGATTTTTTTCTATATATGAAATTTTGAAATCTAATAAAGAAATAATTATTTCTTCTTCAAGATTTGAATTGGATAAGCAAAATAAAAATAAATCAATAAGAAAAATCAATATTATGTGCGCGTATACATGTTTTTCAATCTCGCGGGATTATTTATAATCGCGGATGCATATAACCTCCCACGACCCATGCTTAATATGGATTCGCGCAACAATAACAGTTTGGATGAATGTATTAATCCAATATGCCCGAGTAAATCTGTAAAATTATAATCGCGATAATAACGCAAAAACTATGGAAGATTATGGTGAATTTTGCGTTTCCCAAAGTAAATGAGCTTTTATGGATTTTTCATGGAACCGGAGCGCTTTCAGAATTCGTGAGATCTTTTGTATAATTGCAGCGACGCCATAGCTTCTTCTCTATATTCCTCTTTCTCTCCATTTCTTTTTCAATGTCTCGCGCGTAATACGCGCTTCGTTCTAGCGTGAGATTTTATTAAAGAGAAACAGCCTCCCGGTCATCATAAATTTCGAAAAATAGCGAATATACAGACAGCCGGCATTGAACGGCAAGCAGAAACGCGATACGTTCTTCGTAATTTTTATGAGACGATCAAGATAGAAGTTTTTTTCCTTCATAGAACATTCTTCGTGTATTCCGCTCATGCTGAATTCTATTAAAATTGTCCTCCGACTGTTATAAAACCACACAAACACGTTCGCTTAAATACGTATGCTTAAATAAATAATGGCTCACGCAGAGCGCACACTTATCCAATATGCGCTGTGTCCTAATTGCTTGTACATTAGAGAATCTGTTTTTGCAAAATAAATTACTTCCCGTATATATGAAATATTTTATTACGAAGTCTCATGCATAAAGTATATCTATTTATATATAAACTGTTTATTTATGAATCTCCATTCAAAGACTGATTACATTATAATTTCTTCATCGAGTATATTATGACGTCGTAGTATTATAATTTCCTCCTCTTAAATTACAAATTTTTCAATAAGCGCAAAATCTTTGAAAATGAAGTCCCGATAAACTCTGATCAGTTACACTGATCAGAGTTTATCGGTAAAATGAAAGAACTAAATTTCTTGAATTGAAAATTGAAAGATTCTCGTAAAAATATTATTACGTAAGCATTAAGATCTATTTAAATATTGCCTTCTTCATTTATTTGTATTGAGCATTTCTCGGTCGATTTTTCACTTATTAGAATTAAATTTCTTTGGAGACGTTAAAGATTCTCGATACGTGATGCTATTATCGATATATAATTCGTAATGGCAGTATTCACGTCACACGTGTTCGGACCACACATTTAGCAGCTAAGTGCGGCCGTCTGATGCCAAGTGTCGCCTAATACAAAGATCGCGTTCAACGTCAATATGCCACCAGAATCAGATAGTCTCATTTAGCGTTAAACGTGTGGCGCGAATACGGGCTCCGGAGTGCTCTCGCCGTGGCTGTAACGCACGTTACAGCACGATAAATTACGAAGAAGGGTCAAGATCGCTTCAACAGAGAGCCTCGGAATACCAACGATCTCGCGAACACGCGGCGGGTCTGTTTGCGCGTTTCGCGTATTCGCCCACGTTGCAGTTCGAAGGAATAATTATAGGTCTCGGTAAGAAAGAAGCAAAGAAAAATAAGAGAAGAGAAAGAGAGAGAGAGAGAGAGAGAGAGAGAGAGAGAGAGAAGAGAGAGACGGAGAACGTAAGAGATAAAACGAAATAAGTTACCGGTGGTAACAGTGGCCGATGTATCTCGGAGCCCACTGAAAAATAAACGGGAACACCGCTCGCGTTCTCGCGACTCCCAGTGCATTCACGACAGAGGACTGCACGCGTGCAACGTATCTTCTTATCTGATATGTCCGTCGACGTGCAATCCCTGCGATGGATCCCAAATGCGTCGCTCGCGGCTGCTCTCTCAGAAGGCAATTCTTTTCTGCGGCAATTATGTGGTTGATAAATCGACAACATTTCGGTAGACCGCCATGCGATCCATAAGGTTCACGTCTCAATCGCTGTTTTAATCAACCGTGAAGAACGAGGACTGTGAGTAACGTTTCCTTTTTGCGAAAGTGTGGATGTATGTATAGATTTGTATGAGAGGGAAGATAAGTCACAGTTATCTGAAGCCGTGAAGAGGACAAAGTAAACAAGTTAAAAATTTATTAATACTTTAATAATAGGGTCGATGTTTGCAAAGCGATCCTTCGACTTCGTTAGTCAAAATATTTTTTATTTTACTGCAGCAATTATTTAAAGTCAATAAATTTAAAGTTAGTAAACTTTATTATATTCTTTTTTTATAAATATTAATAACTATTTTATATAAAGTTTTATATAAAGAAAATAAAGTTTCACGTTATTATTTACTTTTTTCATCTATTTACATTAATTAAATGAAAAAAGTACACAATACAGCATCAAATAGAATTCGATCTCACTTTTTGGAATTAGGACTGTTACTTTTGACAACTTTGAAGCTTCGAAAGAATTCGAATTTGTGTTAATTTCGAATTTCGAGCATCAAGTTAATTTCGAAAATTCGAATTTTTTTTAACTCTTCAAAGTTGTCGAAAGTAACAACTTTATTCTGAATATGTTCTAAAAATCCATCGTATCCTTAGAGAATTAATCATTTAATAAAAAAATTAAAAAATAAATTATATAAAATTATAAATGTTGATTTCAAAAAGTTGTCCCGTATAACTTTTGAAAAAGAAAAGTTTTAATTAGAGTTATCTGATAAAATCTAAAAGACTGTAATATTCACAATTATTGGATCGAATTATTTTTAATCTAATAAGTGCAGATTAAAAATAATCGCAGCGCAAATTGTTGCGTTTGTACGCTCTGTTCTCGTCACACGCACCGTTGACCGATGACCGGGTTCGATCCATTAAACTGTCCATTTAACGACTGGTCGAAATAATGTGATTAATAATGGGACCACACCCCACGTCATAAAATACGCCGCTAACGAATGCTTAATAACATTCGTTGACAAACGTTAGTCCATAATTATGAGTCCGAGATTGAGCATCGTGGGATTCCGCGATGAATCCCTATTGCTATCGAGATTTATGACAATCATCCTCCATATTAGTAAAGCATATATGAGATTAATGATCATTACGGCGCTGGGAAATTGTTAAAATAATCAACTTTTAATGAGTAATGCGGCATTGCTCTTGTAAGTCGTTTATTTCTCGGCCATTGACCTCGCGGTCACTTGTTTCAATTTTCTTCCAGCAAATGATTCGATTGTTATTTACGCATAATATAGAATTATAGAATGAAAGAATAAATTTTAATTATAAAATGAAAGAAAGTAAACTGTATTACTATTTTAATAACATTTTAATAACATGCACTTTCTTATAAATTATTATATAGACGAGAAAATTTTCATAATAATTGCAAAAGTTTAATTACAATTTAAATTTTATTTTTATTTTGAAAAATGTTTCAAACCCACAAAAAAAGTTCAATAACTGCACAATTTATCGAATTAAATTTCGGGATATATTTGTATCAGAAGCGATACTCTCTCGCGCGTTCTAGGGCTGTTTTTGTCAGTTTCAAACAACGGAAATGTTCCCTCGCACCGTGACGCATGTTATCGACAAGGTATCAAGCGTTGTATCCCCCATGAGCGACGTCGCTATATCCCAGAGATTGCAGCGATATGTTGCACACATGTAATCTGGCACTGTTATTATAGGGAATAGCGTCGAAACAGAACTATCAATTAGGCGTTTGAAGTGAGACAAAGCCATTTCCGCACCGCGGCGGCGAGTCTCTCGCAAATTAATTCCTGCCAATTCTCAGAACGGATAAAGCTTCCTCTAGCGAGAACCGAGTATTCGCCGCTGTGATTAATTTAACACGTTGACCGACAGTGACGAGTGTAACTAACGTGGTTCATCCTGCGATGTGATGGGCTAGGTTTTCGCATGCTTTTAATTCATGTCGGTTACATCAAAGCGTCTCGTTTTCGTGGATAATGCGTTTAAAATGAAATAAATTTCTGCATTGTTATTTTTTTATTATTTTTCATTTACAATAGATCCCTCAAATGTGTGTCAATATGTGCTGATATAAGATTTAAAAGTTTGATGGAGAAAACAGTTTTACTGAAATATTTAAAAATTTAGCTAGATATAAATTTAAAAATAATTTTGTTAAAATAAACTAATTATGTAGTTTAAGTTAATTAATACACAAATAATTTTTTATAGTATTATTCATCATGCTTGAGTTTTTTACATATTTATTTATATTGGATTTGGATGGAACAACAAATTTACTTTCAGTATTTATCTAAATTTTTAAATACTTTAATAAAATTTTCCGTGTATACTGAGAAAAAAATTGTTTTATTTGAATAAATTAGTTATATATATAATTTAGTTACCTTTATTTTTTTCGTCGAAGAATGTACAATGTATTTAAATCAAATAATGTGACTTAAATACATTTTTCATCGAAAAAATTAAATAACAAACTAGAAAGAAACAATTTTTTTCTCAGTATTCACTATTAAATTCATTCGAATTTAACCTAATTTAAATCATTATTGCTTTTACCCAATACATCGTTATTTTATACTAAATAATAATTAAATTTGACATTATTGAAGAGCAGTATCGATTTAAATTAGATAAAATTGACAGTATAGATTTAACAGCACCTCATAGATTTACAAAAGAATTACGAAATGACCATAAAATATGCTTTTATGTAAGTTATTGGTTGCAGTGCAAAACTATACGAAATTTCGCACGTTTTTCCCTGAATATTATCACAGAAATGTCATTTGAACGTGTCGTCCTTACGTTATTACCCTCAACTTGAAATAGACTCGTAAATATAATGCCGGAAATCGCTGGTTTTCAAGTTGTGGTATGTCACGTGCGGAACGATATTATAGGCACGTCGTAGTATATGATTCGATGGGGAACATAGTAATGAGTTGTGATTTTGCAACTGCTAAAATAGCAATAATAACTGCATCCGTTCGGGAACGAAACGCGTGCGAAGATATTCCTCGCCGGATGAGCTATAAATGGAATTAATGGAACACAATAAAAGCTAATAAAAATATGTCTCTGTCATGGTAAATATTTTACGTCAATTCTGGTTCAATTTTATAGTATGAGAACGAATAAATATCGACAGTAATCTAAAGTATGTAAAATGAATGGAGCAATTCGTAAGATATGAATATAAATTAAAATATACACGAAGGCTAATATTCATAATTTGTTCTTATCTTTAAGTACGATCTTAAGATGTCATAAACCAATCACAGAGCTATATTAATTAAAGCTGCATCTTAAGATATTACTCAAGACGATCTTGAAGTAAAAATGGATGAATACCGGTCAATGTTATTTAAAAAAAAAAAATAACGTAATCCGTGCCTGTTTCAATCAAACAGGAAATCAATGCGAAACATCAAAAACAGAAATCATGGCACGTTCGATATCGTATATTTCTTCGATGACCAGTATTACGGCACTGACGTGTCCACTTAAGATACACGAAACGTAACCGATTATATGCTTGTGAAACCATATGAATGCGAATTAAATTTAACGAACGCATTTAAGAGTCATCAAATTGATTTACGATGTCATCGAAAATATGGCTGATGCAAAATATGACGCTGCAAGCATCAAATAAGTTTCAAATAAATTACTTGTTAAAGTAAAAGATAGTTTCCGTTTTCCTTATGGGCCTTCTACAACAAGTCATTAGTCATAAATCAAAAGTCAAAAGCTAAAAATTGATCACTCACAATCGTCAATTTTTAACCTCCGACTTTTCATTATGACTAATGGCTTATTGCAAAAAGCCTACATATCCTAATATAGAGGCAATCTTTAAAGGCTAATTCTTTTATGTTAATTTCTTGTATGATGGCTGTAACACGGGATCGATGCAACCACAGATCCGAGAAATTATATTGCAATTTCTATCGAGATGTGACATAATAATCCTCTTGGCTGTGTTCTAAAATTCACTACCGCTATCTATACTGTTTGTGTAACGTGCATTATAGATTTTCAGCACTTGCAATGAATTTTGAAACACATCTTCTGTCACGGTTGATCCTGGCTGATATTCAAAGTTGGATCTTATATTTAAGACCGTCTTAAGTACAATCTTAAAATGTCATGAAGAACCGTATTAGCATCTTAAGACATTATTTAAATCGGTTTTAAAATAAAAACGGACTATAAATAATAATCCATGAATGATTTTTCGATTTCACCGAGCGATATCTAAGTGCATTTAACTCGCTTGATTTTTTTCGGCATTGCGTCCTACTGACGTAGTTTATACACACTTCATATATTCGAACGCGTAAAATAGTATAGCAAAAATTGCAGAAATCCTTATCAATAATAAGAATTTCATCTGCGACGAGCTTTGCAAAATGCGAGCTATATATCAAGAGACTTCGTATCGCGTGATCTTTTTCTTTCGAACTAACTTATCACTATTCACGACTTTCCCAGCAACTTTATACGTGTCAGGTTGTCCGACTTTGGCGTGGCAGCGAAGTCGGCGACATCGTCGTCGCCTGACAGGCTCGTAAAACTCGTCGGGCGGATAAGAGCGTGCCCCATTTTTTTCGAAATTATCTTACGATGCCGGCGTCCCCGAACCGCCTGGCAATGCAGCACAATAGCCGCTTTATGCTTCGACCGACTGCATCGCCGTGGGGAGGAAGGAAATTTATAAACGTGCACGGAGGTTTACACGTTACGATTTACACTTGTCATCACTGTCACCTAGGTGAGAGAACGCGTTATCGCGGCACGCTCGGACGCAAATGACGCAATGTCGCCGGTGCACGTGCGCGACGCGATTACGCAACACGGTCGACTCGCCGCGATTACTCTGTTAAATGACATTCTATGCTAATTAGATCTTGTCGGTCTGTGACCGTGATTATGTTTATAGAATACAACAGTAATTGTCGGGATGGCCCGACCAAGAGTTTGACATGGAATAGCTTTAAGAATAACAGATAGACTAATGAAATTTTAAACACTTTGCTTTGGAAATATCTTAGGAAATTTCACGTCTTAAAAAATGTGATACTATAAAATAAATTTATATGCGGTTTATATAAAATCTACATTAGTATGCTTACGTTTTTTTTTTTTTTTAACAAATATAAATACTTTGCTTGTCAAATATATTAAAGCTTATATTGTGGGATTAAGATGTAACGGAAAATATTCGGGACAAAACTTGCTGTTTGTAGATAGATGTAGGCATATTTTGTTTTATAAGATATAAATAGGCAAGAAGTGGTATCAACGACTACCTGATTTTGATGAACATGACGATGCTTCCTTCTTAAGAAAAATGGTTTGACTGTACAATGTCAACTAAAAGTCTCAGCCAAAAAAATCAAATAAAAAAAACGGTATCAGCTAACATCAGCAAATTTTTCGTAAATTCATCTGAAACTAACTACAAAAAAAACAAAACAATAAATAATTTGGCTTTATGCAGAGAAATGACCATATTTTATTGCAGTTTTAGATAAATAATTTTAAACGAATAAGTAGATCTAAATGAATTTTTATATAAATATTTATTAGAGTTTTATTAGTATATATGAAAAAGTTGATTTAATTTGTAATACTAGGATCTTATCAAATTTGCAAATAAATTCTACAAAAACGCGATTATACAAAAGAATCACAACAAACATAAAAATTAAATAACTTTTAAACTAATAAGGCAATTATGCTCAAATTTTACAAGGATAGTCAAGCGTAATAAAACCATCTATGAATGTTTATATTTTTAATAATGCTTTGAATGAGATGTGTGGTACATACATCTTTAAGATTTCTTTATTCATCACTATACTGTAACTCAGATTGCTAGAAGAGAAAATACGCAATAAAAATTCTTATAAACTACATAAAATATATAAGACAAAAATATATTTCAATAAATATTTATAATCGATTTGTAAAGTATACAAAAAATTCTACTTTTATTTTATTAACTAATAAATAATCTAGGAATCAACTATATATAATAAAAAACAAAATAAGTTATGTTTACATCTATGACAAGTGTCGAATTAATTATATATAAGAATAAATATAATTTTAATTCCTTCCCAAAATAAAAGGAGGATAGTACGTAAATTTTGTAAGTCTATTCGATCGATAGGAAATGTTGTTTTATTGACAAATATTTCTATTTGAATACATATTTTGTAACAATCTTTATTACGTATCTTTTTGCTTCAGATGTTGTAATCTGAGATAGTGATGAGTAAACAGGAGCTTTAAATCCTATACATATTACATACACATGTCTAGGCACGCTTGTTTCTACCTTCCCAAAGATTCTCGAATATAATCATGATTCTACAATATTCTACTTTACAATATTCTACTTACTTTAAATTATTGCCTCTAATTGTAATTAATTTCAGATGAAGAAATTAACTCTGATATTCTAGCACTATGTCAGCATTATTAACTTAATTTGATAAAATTGTTATAAATCTATAACGACATTATTATTAGAAATGCAAAGAGAAAAATGTCATGGAAAGCGGCACTTAATTTACAAGATTAATAATAATTTCCGAATTAAATGAAAATTACTCTCATGTTACTACCATTCGCCTCATTCGATCGGGACGCCATTGAAAACGTCAGGACAAGAACGTGAGAGAATATTAAAGTTAAAACGGGCCTCTCCCCGCGTCGATCGCGCGCGCTGTAAATTACAGGCTTTGCGGTAAAAGTTCGTGACGAGTTTGAGGAGGCTATGTAAATCCGCTATAAATAACAGCGGCAAAAAGTGAGAACCGGCGCGACGGCGGCCTCCGTCAATATCCGCCAGTTGATGGGAGTCTTGTCGTCGCCGATGCGATTAGCCCGACGCGAGAGGAGGATCTGCTCGCGTTTCAGCCGTCGTCGAAAGAAAGGCGAAGTGCCTTGGCCTACCGACTCGCGCCTGCTGTTCGTGATTCCGCGCTTAAGTAAAGCCGTTAACGCCTGCTCTCCACGAGCGAGCGAACGATGCGTTAACGCATCGCTCAATGTTAAATTGATGCTCTTGACCTGTTGATAACGTACGAAGGTCTCTAAACTCGTTTACGCACTTGCCAGTCTTGGCACCGAGTAATTTAGAACTCCCGCTTCTCTTCGGGAGTGACGCGAGTGTGCGAGTTTATTTGGACGGTCTTCGCCATTGCAACTTGCTACTTCTCGTTAGTGCAACTCGTCGCTTCTTGCCCCTCAAGTTTAAACCGCCACTCTTCATCGCGCTGAGTTTGAGTGCTGCGGTGCGGAAGTTTCTGCGTATATGTTCACCAGATTAACGCACGAAGCGAAGAGATACCAAGTTTACTGACTGAAAATTGCACCTTCATTCTAACAATATAAGTACAAACATTATTAGAAACACAGTATAAGTTATAATACAGTATAAGTTTAATCTCTCCCTTCCGTCTGCAATTTGGGTTTTTCTTGTCCAGTCCAAGTTTTTTTACTATTCTAGACTTTCAAAAAATGTGAAAAAATTTGAAAATAATTTTTGACATCTCTATTACATTACTAAATAATTTGTAACTCAAATGTCAAAACCTTTATTTAATAAAAATTGAAATTTGAAAGTAAATTTCACTTATGCCAAAAAAGATTCAGATTGCAGACAAAGGATTAAGGAAATATCTTTGTTTCTCTATCATGTCGTATCAAAATTGTAAGATGTAAAAAAACCTAGAAGGGAGACTTCTTAGGAGCAGAGAATACACGTGTTCGACGGGCGCGTGCAATGCGTATTCCGTCAGCGTTGCCATACGCAACGCGACGATCTCGACAGCCGCATGCCGAATGAGCCTTCGACCGTTTGCTCGTACAATAGGCATTCTGCGACAAGGAGGACCGCAATCGACGCCGACAAAGCGCAGGAGGAAGAATGACGAGAATCGGGATCTGAATTGATAGCGAACCGGGAGAGCACCGCGGATATGCGTCGCAGCATTAAACATGCAGTTATTGCAGTCGGTGATGGCGCACGGCGGATGATGGCGGTGCAACCCGACACGATTCGTTGGCCGCGTTAGATGGAATTTCCGAGTGGCCACTGCCCTCCCGAGATTCGTTTGACGCGCGCCACTAGGAATCCCGTAACAGGAAACTCGAAAATTTCAAGTTCTTCAAACGAAATTAATTTAATTCCGGTCGGTTCGACAACAAGCTTCGTCGTGGAGAGATCCGATGAACGGTGGTTTTCAATCGATACTAAAAGTATTGTGTGCATGCGAAGGAATTCGTTTACTCTCTAATGGTATTTTGAACACGTGTTCCTGTTTCGCTACTTGATACAGCTCGTGTTTTTCCGAATTTTCATCTTCGAAATTTATAATACATTAAAAAAAGAATATCTGGTGATAACTAATCACAAATAAATGTTGAGTGAAATAATTTTAATTAAATGTTCGGTTAATATAATAAAAAATAATCTTATTTATCTAAATATTTAGTATTTTTTTAAATATTTATACCAAACATAATGATATAATTAATAGTTTGATAAGTTACTAAATATTTAGAAGGATAAAATTATCTTTGGTTATATTAACCGAGTATTCGATTGAATTTATTTCACTCAACATTTAGTAGTTATTATCAGACTTTTTTTCACTGTACTGATAATGATATGAAGTTTTACCTATACACACACACACACACACACACACACACACACACACACACACACACACACACAC
>Ga0157364_1001623_pt1 | contig 19497 bp, 20 predicted proteins | sample AttsexASBM2_FD_111476 | JGI IMG/M metagenome (GOLD analysis project Ga0157364, IMG submission 111476) | Fungus gardens microbial communities from leaf cutter ant in Ribeirão Preto, State of São Paulo, Brazil - Atta sexdens ASBM2 | ecosystem: Host-associated > Fungi > Mycelium > Unclassified ...
ATGTTACGCGAATTAGCCCAAGAGGTGCGGCGTAATCAGCAAGCCAATATCCGCCTACAGCGTGATCCCGATGGGCAAGCCTTTACCCCGCGTAAGGTCACTGCCCGCAGCAAGAAAGGCCGTATTAAACGCCAGATGTTTAGCAAGCTGCGGACAGCAAAGTATCTTAAGGCGAGTGCCGATAGCCACACGGCAACGGTAGAATTTATTGGGCAGGTACAGAAAGTCGCTAGGGTGCATCGTTATGGGTTAAGGGATAGGGTGAGGCCAAATGGCCCCACGGTGAAATATGAAGAGAGGAGGTTGTTGGGGGGCAATGTTGAACTTCATAAGTTCATCAGAAATAAAATTATTAACTCTATTTATTGTAATAAATAATACCGAGGAATTCTTCAGTTAGTTTTTCATCCCTTTTCTTTTTATTTTCGTTTTCTCTTATTTTGGTTATTCTCTTGTAGCTTTCTCTTGCTCTATCCATTATGTATTTGTGTGTGATTTTTTCTCTATATCTCATTGAAAAAATAATCGATAAAAGGATATAAAACATGTATAGGGTGATTGAAGTAGTGATTGCAATCGTAGGTTTTTTGTATTTATTGAAATTCCTTATCTCTGTGTCTATTTTTTCGTCGTAGTCGTTACCGGTAGTTAATCTACAAATCTCCTCAAATAATGACTTATTTACATAAACACCATGTCTATCCACTGGTTTGTTAGGGGGGTTACAATCGTTAAAATATACAACCCATTCGCGATTAAAAGGATTAAGTATAGTAGTGGAGCTTACCTTATCTTTGAAAAGTAAAAAGGATATTTGGCTATCCTTAAAAGTCATAAATGCGGAGTTTGTAGGTGTTAAGTACAGCTCAATAGAAATATACGACATGTACAATATACAAAAACCGATAACAATCAAAAGCAGATTGCTCGCTGTTCTATTCGATTTCCTGTGTTTTATTTGATCTTTTCTTAGAGGGGGGACACCAAAAAACCAATAGGGTAAAAATCCCACTGAATACTTTATCCTTGTCGACTCTCTTTTTTTTGCTGTATTAATTAATGTGCTAAGTATTTTTTTTAGAACACCTAAGAATGTCAAAAGAGAAACAGCAGTACCCAATGGTGAGCTAGTGAACTCATTGGAAAATAGCTTAGAAAGTGTGTAGATACCATCCATTAAATTCATTAAATTTTACCTTGATATCATTTGTACTATTCCTCATACACTGCAATCAAATTCCCCTGATGTCCAGTTCACTACATTATTTCCCCCCATGAACACTCAACTCAACGAACTCTTACGCCTTATCATCAATCTGATCCGCACCGGAATCATTTCCGAAGTCGATCCGGATAATTGGCTCTGCCGAGTCAAAGTCGGCGAGCTTGAAACCCATTGGATTTATTGGCTGACCTTTCGCGCCGGAAAAAACCGCTCTTGGTGGTGCCCGTCTGTGGGCGAGCAAGTAGTGCTGCTAAGTTTGGGCGGTAATCTCGACACCGCCTTTGCACTGCAAGCGATTTACTCTAACCAGTTCCCGCCGCCGAGCAACAGCCTTACCGCTGAGGTCATTGAGTATGACGATGGCGAACTGTTTAGTTATGACCCGTCGACTGGGCAATTACAGGTCACAGGCATTAAATCGCTATTAATCTAAGTGAGCATAAGCGCGACCTATAAAACGTCGCAGTTTCATGTCGATGCCGAGCGAACCTGCATTAACAGCGATGTGGTGATTAACGATGCCGTGACACAGGGCGGCGGTGCGATGTTGTATAATGGCGTCGTCGTGGATAAACACCAACACAGCGCCGTGAAGTTGGGCGGCGATCTCAGTGGAGGGCCTGTATGAATCGTTATTGGGGGATGAATAGCGCGGACGGACGCGCCGTTAAAGATATCGCCTATCGATCAGCGATATTTGGAGAATCCGTCACCACTGAGCAAAAAAAAGGGCTGCGAATAACGCAACCCTTTGATTTATTTGGTGCTGGCGGAGTCTGAATAAGGAATATAACTTAATGAAAATAAAATGTTTTATTCAATTCAAGTTTCCTTTGTATACCTAAACGTATACCAATTCAGGAAAGTAACAAGCCAAAACTCGAAATTGGACCATCTTATCTCATCAGCGAAATAGCTGATTTAATATACTCTTCATGAGGTTTGAACCTCGACATATGCCGTACACACACAACCGGAACCCGCTGGCTGTGGAATTTAGCATAAAAGGCGTATGTGGTGTAATACCCTTTAGGATGCGAATACTTCAATGTACCAGCCTCGCCAAAATGTTTGAGTAACAAACTGGCGGCGGACAGTGAAGTCAGCCCATTGCTATAAGCAATAATCACCTCTGGATTGCAAAGCTGCAGCGTTACATTTTCGAAGAAGCCCATAGAGTTTTACACGAGTTGCTCAACGGATAGATTCTGCCTCAATGCTTCCTTTTGTAAGGATGCTGCATTTTGGGAGCACATCATAAGAGCGTTAGTGTAAATGACATTCTGCCAATCATAACCAAGCCCTACAGGGATTTGTTGCAACCGCTTCGCGAGGTGAGTTATTCCCCATGCACCCTCGATTCCGTTCTGAACATTAGAGATGGTGGGGCACTCGAAATCTTTCTCAATGGATTGCGCGTTGGTAATGTGAGCATCTACGAGGGAACCATTGAATCCCATCATTATCACGCGCTTTCGATCTGGAGGAGATGCTAAAAGTTCAAACGCGCAGTCGTAAGGCCTTCCTGGCAGATCGCTTAAGCCAAAGTCAGCTAAACCATCTAAGATAAATTTTTTCGTGGCTTCCATTTGAATCCCTTCTATGAAAATCATCACTTCATAATACGTGAAAAAAGTTTTTTTTGGATTTATCCTCCACAATGTTCACCTTGTGTTTTTTACAATTAAAAACAATGGATTAAGTGATGATTAATTCATGAATGGTGAGCTGTATCGTTCACCGCTGGTGAAGCTTAGCCGCAAAAAAACGGCATCCGCAGGTTCTGTTTAATCTTATTGCTATTGAATCATCACATTTCGGCATGCATTCGGTGCCGTGCATCTCCAGCTTGGTGGGTCGCTTCAGGTTGTGATGCGCGCACTCCCGCATGATGCTCCCAAGCGACAAACTAAACATCTTCATACTTTGCGAATTTTTGTAGCGTTGGCCCCCAATATAGGTACCCACAAAAATGGACTATTGAATCGACGTCTCGTTTGAGACCTATGGCTTCATCCGAATTTTGCCAGGACTGAAGCGTAACTCTTGCGTACTGTGGCAAGCTGAAATACTGCATAAGCGGCACATGATGACGGCAAGCTCTCCGCTGATTTTTTTGCTGCGTAGCGTGCTCGTTTGCCGAGATGATTTCCGTGAAGAGCAGGGTAGCCCGACGGCTCAATGAGCTGCAGCTGTGGTTGGTGAAGCTCATCGGATGTTTGGTAACGGCAAGTATTATCACCGGAATATACGGTGAGTTAACGTCCCTACGCTTCTTATTGACAGACACCGCATCACCGCCGGGATTGGCCTTTAAGCATGCATCATCATCGATCCATTTCTTCTATTTGGTAAAAGGTATTAGCGAGTAGCCAATCAATGCAGCGGGCCTGCAAAGATTCCAGCGTCTCGATGTATGCTCAAACCGCATTATCCCCTCCGGCCAACATGCTCGAGATTTCCGCCATGATGCTTTTGCCGCTGCCTCAGGGACCGGTGACCTTTCGATATAATTGTCAGTCGTAGCAATTCGCCATGACAATAAATAGAGCAGCGAGATGATACTGCGCTTAATTAATCTGCGTCTCGCGATGCGGCCCTGTCACTGTATGAAACTGGTCCGTGAGGTTTTCAGCGTTTACCCTTCTGCCGGGCTCACGTAACCGAATGTCTCAGGGCGTGAAGCGGGCATTGAGTACCCCTTACATGTAATCGATCGGAAGTGTTGTTATTCCACAATCGAATAATGTGACGTTACATTACTATAGCGCTATTAGTATGGTTATTTCTGTCTGTATGACTTCCTCAATAAGGATTAAAAGATGGTATCGTTTCGCACAATGACAGAAGAAGAGTGCTCTGCTTATCTTAAATATTTTATTCCGGATTATGCAATTGAGATAGCGTCAAATTATAGAATGTCTAAAAGTGATTCTTTAACGATGGCCAAGCAGGAAATATCAAAATTGCTTGCGGAAGGGGTGAATACTCACGGGCAAATTTTACTGTCCATTTTCGCGAAATTAGATGTATCTGAGAGGCACGTAGGTTATCTCTGGTACAAACCAGATGCGGCAATGCGCACAGTATTTATCTATGATTTTCATATTTTTAATTCACTTCAGGGAGAAGGGTTGGGTAAACAGGCTCTTCGCGCTTTTGAAGAGGACCTTCAGTATAAGGGTTTTAAGGAGATTAGACTACGCGTAGCTGGAGATAATGCCCGTGCTTTCCATGTATACGAGAGCAGTGGTTTTGGAGTAACGGGTATCAATATGAGCAAGACCGTCGTGCGTTAGGATATTAAATTACAGAATCAGTAATTGAAAACTACGCCTGCTTTCGCTCGCAGCGGACCTTCACTTCAGTCCGATGGTCCGCTGCGTGACAGAAGCGGACGTTTCTAGTGTTATCTTGAGTTAATTAATGAATGACAGGCAATATCCATAAGTTAAACAATCTAAACTATAGAAAATCATGGGTTATTCCACTAAAAATTGCTAATTGTAACCTTACAATGACATACACTACTGGTTGTGCTTTCCATAGCTGGCTATTGACTCTTCCGAGCAACTATTTATGAATTTCATTAAAATGGACTCTAAATGAATAATATGTATACCAAAGAATATATAAATTATTACCTTAGCCTTACGACTGAACCTCAATACGCCATTATGCTTAAAGGTGCTTGGGGATCAGGTAAAACCTGGTTTATTGATAGGGTTCTTGAAGAATATAAGCAGGCACATTCGGAATTCAAATTCCTAAAAGTGAGCTTGTATGGCATCAACTCCATTGAGCAGATTGAAGATGAGTTCTATCGTCAACTGCACCCTGTCCTGTCAAACAAAGCCCTGATTTTTGGCGCAAACGTACTAAAAAATACGCTCAAGGCTTCTATCAAGATTGATCTCAATGGCGATAACAAATCTGACTTAGATGTTAACACCAGTGTTCCCACCATTAATCTTAGCGAGTTTAGTAGAAAACCTGATGGCTTTGTGCTGGTCTTTGATGATATCGAGAGATCTGGCATAGATTTACCACTCCTATTTGGATATATAAACCACTTTGTAGAAGTAAACGGATACAAAGCGATCTTGGTTGCAAATGAAGATGAAATAATTAACAGCAAACTTCGGATAAATAATAACGACGAAAAATCCAGCGGTGATTACCTGAGAACCAAAGAAAAGCTTGTAGGCAAAACATTTGAAGTGACGTCAGATTTACACAGTGCTTGTAAGGTTTTTCTAAGCGTAATTAGCAGTTCACACGTTGCTAATATATTTAAAGCTGATATGCAGTCAATAGAAGATCTCTATATGTCTGCGAATTATAATAACCTAAGGCATTTGAGACAGTTCTTTCTGGATGTACAACGCATCACTTTTCTTATGGGAGAAAAATATGTCAAAAATGACGATTTCATGAGGGTGTTTTGCCAGCAATTGTTAATTTTCTCTATGGAGTACCGGGGGGGGAACCTTAGTTACGAGGAGTTTAATTCAATCGGCAAGGTTAATTATGGGATGTTCTTAGGTGAAAAAAATATCGCAACTAAGTATGACATGATCGCCAAGAAGTATTCGTCTCCTGTATTAACCGAGAAGCTACTGGATGGAGAGCTCTGGAGGGAGCTAATCTGTGATGGAAAGATAACTGATGCTCTTCTCTCTCAGTTGGATATTACGCGATTTTTTAGAAGCACCGATGCCAAAGCATGGCAGTATTTATGGAATTATCGAGAACTAAGTGAAAATTTGCTTAATGAACAGTACTCCATTGCAAGGGATAATCTTTTTTCAGGTAAAATCACTTATTTAGGTGAACTCCTGATGACCGCGAGTATTTTGCTGGAAATGGCGAAAGAAGGTCTAACCACGGACGCTGTTCATGACATCATAGATGAGACAAAACTTCACATAAATAGTCATTACAACAGTTTGGGTCCTGCAGATATACATAAGGAATATGCGCAATGGCATTATAATGAGTTAACGGCATGGTGTGGTATGGTTTTTCTTGACAGGGATAGTGATGATTTTAAAAACATTCTTGAGCATATTAAGGTGGCGAAGAAGAAAAGGTTTGATGCATCACTTCCGGAATTTGCGGCGCAGTTCAGCGATGAATTGAAAAGGGGAAACCTCACGTTTCTATCTGAACTGAGTCGGTCTAATAGAAGAGAGCTCAATCTTCATGACCTGCCTTTTCTACACTTGGTCGATCCTAGTATTTTCATTGAAAGTTATAGGAAACTTGACCCAATCATCATGAGGAAATTGGCGTTTAGCCTGCGGGATCGTTATTCTGATGATTATACCCGAAACAAACTGACCGAAGAATACAGCTGGTTGATCAGACTAAAAGCTACAGCTGTAGATTTCATCGAAAACAAAAACGCATCCAGTAGCGCCTTTCAGGTCTTTCACGTCAAATTTTTTATTGACTACGCACTGACTGACGCAATCGAATTATTTAATAAGGAAACAGATTAACATTCTGTTGATTAACACAAGGCAACATTATATTAGAAGCACCAGGGACGGTCAGAAAAATTATTAACGTACGCTATTCGCTCAAAGTAGACCTTTTGCGCCACAGGCTTTTCAGCTGAGTGACATAAGCGGAAAATGCTATCAATGTTGTGTTTTAATCAATAGGGGGCAGGTCATAACTGCTCCCTCATTTTGACCATAGGTAAAAGTCGGCCAATGTGAGCAAGCTGTTAACTTGACTAGCCTGAATGCATAAGAATTGATCCTATCCTTGAGACTTTATTCTGAGATGGAAAAGTCGGAATCTTCACATGTATTAGAACGCAGACATTTATTTGCTGGTACCCAAGGTCCCTGAGGTTCAATCGCATCCAGCCGGTAGATTATTACTATGCCTGCATTGTAGCTGCCCGGCACGCCGGAAAAAGCCACTTTGTCTCCGTCACTAAGTCTACCCTCATATACCTTGACTCCTTGGCCATTTTGAGGTGAAAGAGTTATGGAAATCCGACCAGAGGGTCTACAAGCGATATGCATTATTACGTTCGTTTTATACCCGTTAGCCGACTCTTCAAAAGGGCGTACAATGTTATGTCCATTTGATGCCAAGCATAGGGAACCAGGTATCGTTGCTGATACTCCTTCCGCATATGCTTCTCCAGCATCAGCAGAAGATAAATAAAAGGTGAGATTGATGCCAATAAGCGCGCTGCTCGGGATAGGGGATAACCGATCCTCTAAGAAATTTCTTGCTGACACAAGTACTGGTTCAAAATTGTTCTTAATGATATCTGAGCTGGCCTCCAGACAGGCACCTCCCACTGCTAGAATGATTGCGATAAAGCCTTTTGCTATCCATTTTTTTAACGGCATTCTTTTCCTCGATTTGTGAAACTCAATATTCCTCCCATGAGATTGTGGACCGTAAGCTCGCTGAGTTCAAAAACTAGCGTTCTATATAGAAACTTCGTTTCGAAACTTAACAATAGTCTTAAGTAACATCACTCTAAATTTATTTTACGCTATTAATTGATACACCACTATCGTTCCCTGTTGATTAACATGCGCCATCAAATGCGGGAGCAATTGCAAACATCCGCTGCTCGCTCGAAGCAGACATGAATTAGCTGCTGGCTATGAACATCATGACAGTGCCAAATGTCCCGTCTAGTGGCTCTCCTTAATGCTTTTTCTCAATCAAAAGGTATGGATGGATCAGTCAGTGACCTCTGCATATGTAACAAAACCATCGTGCTCCAGTGCGCATCCCCCCTTATGGCTGGCAACATAATCGTAAAAAGCACGGCTTTCCAGTCCCTGTAACATGTGCGATTGCAGCTTCCGGCGCATCAAATCTGATTCCCAGCTTTTGTGCGCTACCACATCTTTGTAAAAAATGTCGAATGGATGGCCTACCACATTGATTAATGTTTCATTTCCAACTTCAGATACGGATGGTTCCAGCATATCTCACGGTTGGTAACTAGCCCGTCATGCTCAATCGAACTGCATACGCCAGGATTGGCCAGAATGGTTTCGTATACGGCCTTACTCTCAATACTTTGGACCATATGCTATAGAAGAATTCGACAAACACTCGTGGTTATCTTGTCAGGGTTAACCATAAAATCCTGACGAACGGCATAACGAATGGCCCAACCACGACCGGGACATTTAATATGTTCATCAAGATAATGCACCACCAAAAATGGGCTGAAAATGTAGTCAAAGAGAGAGCACAGGCGTTTGTGTCCAGCGATAAACTAGCCGTGTTCATATTAGTGTGGGCATCGCCATTAAGCGCAACAACTCTTCTGCAAATCACCGCTTAACTCTACTGTTAAATCTGAGAGTAAAACCGAAATTATTCTTCCTTTAATAGGGGTGCGAAGAATGCGCTACATAGGCTAATATCCATTGATATTCTTGGGATATTTCGTTCATAATTGTCGCTTCTTTACAGAAGAGTTTTGCTATGTCATCAGATTCTGTTTACAACTTCGGTGATCCCTTACAACCCTGGCGGGTTCCTCCCGAGGATATTGCCAGGCAGGCAACGGCCTCACTTCGCGGATACATTTATCAAATTCACGCGTCAGCCGCAGCCTGGCTGTCGTTGGGTCCTCGAGATGAGCTTTATCTGGAAGTTGCCGAAGACTTCACTGAAATCCTTCGTAATTCAGACACACTTGATGACATTCTGAGTGCGACACAGGCAAAAGATACGCGTGAATCGGGTGCTGTGACGTTGAACTCACCGGATGTACTGGCTGCTATTGAATCGCTTTTCAGGCTTCGCGTTAACAATCCAGGACGAGTCGTCAGGCTAGTATTTCTCACTACATCCTCTGCAGGAAAGGAGCGCAAAGATGCATTATCTTCTGGTACCGCTGGCCTGGTCGCCTGGGGAGAAGTCGCCAAGGGGGGCGACGCCAGTGAACTTCGGGCTGCTCTGCTTAAGCGGACGTTTTCTGAGCCGTTGAAGATCTTTGTCCGTGACAGCTCTGATGAACAATTCAGAGATGAGCTTGTGCGTTCGGTGATTTTTGCCTGTGGAGCCCCAGACTGGCGCGAGCTGGAAGTAAGTAACCGCCAGGCACTGATAGATATGCGCGATGAGTTACAGTCGACTGCAGATATGGCACATCGCGCATACGATGCCGTGTTCTGTGATGTCATTGCATGTGCCCTTGGTCGTGGACTTCGCCGATTGAATCGCGATAATCTCAAGTCATGCCTGGAGCGAGCTACGTCCATCGCAGTGCCTTCTAGCATAGCGGTTAGTTTCCTAAGTCAACCCAGCAAAACGAAAAAGTCATTATCGGGTGATGACCTCAGGGTGCTGGCTGAGTCATTAATTGAGGCCGGTATGCCTCCCTCAGTGGATTTGTTATTTCCGAAAGCAAAGAGTGAAGCTCGAGAGGCACTGATGCGAGTTTTCGCTGTAGAGCCAAGACTGACTGAGATGGTGGCTGATGGCGCACCTCTCAGCACAACAATAGCAAAACTGACCGAACATACAGATAAAAAACACCTTATTGTAGGCCAGCCAGGTTCGGGGAAAACGCTCGCGCTCTGGCATGCGGCAAAGAGTCTTCTTGCGTCCAGTACGATCGTGCCTCTCTACCTTCCTGCTGGACTAGTGGCAAGCTGGGGTGAGATGGAAGCAATGATCACCGATACTATTCCGGGAATCGATTTGCCGGGACTGTTCAATGACCCGCGAATTTGTGTTTTTGTTGATAGCTGGTCTGAATTTGCGAGCGCTTCACAGGCGAGTGAGAAAGCACGGGCACTGCGGGCTTGGCGTAACACTCGTGTGCTTGCTACCGCCAAATTTGCTGATGTGGGTGACGGCGCATTTAAGCTCTGGGGGCTGGATTTACCCATTCCAGAACACATAAAACGCGCCGTTGCAACTTCTACGCCTGGCGAAGCATTGCCTTCAGATGCGGTGCTTGACCTTTTACGGCTCCCTCTTTTGTTGGCCATACACATTCTTTCCGATGCGCGGTCGACAACAACCGGCGATCTGCTGCGTCAGTTTCACGAATACCTCATGCGAGACCTGCCCGAGAGGTTTACGGATGTACTTGCTTGCGCGGTCGCAGAGTTGTCGCTTGCAGGCACGCGCTCCTTTGGTCGCCTTACCCAGGCACTTCAGCATCGTGCTGCGAAGGCCGGTCTTGAAAATCCTGTCAGGATCCTTAAAAGTCTGGGTACACTTCAGGAACGCGCCGGTCTGACTTTACCCGTCCATGATCTTTACTGGAGCTGGCTCGCTGGTCATGGCTATTTATGTGACGATGTGGCTTGTCTTACCATAAACCCTCTTCGCACTCGAGAGAGTTTCTCGCTTGCTATTCAGTCAGGTGGGGCTGCGAGGGAGAAGGATGTTAGTGCAATGGTCACAGAAGATATTGTGCTTTCAGCTATGCTTGATGCCAGCCGAAGGGTGGAGCGTCCTGCGCCTGCGCTGGTAGATAGTTTAAGACTGGGTCTGGCTGATCATCGCCTAGCGGTGCGAAATCGAGCGGCATTGGCTGCCCTCAAGGGGGGGCGCGCAGAATTTTTTCGGCAGGCTTTAGAGGTGCTCTCATCACTCAGCCTTGCGAAGTGTTATCCGCATGAGTGGGATGATGCTATCTGTCCGGATAAACTTTACATACAACGGGCAACACTGGCTGACTGGCTGGGTTCGCCTGATACTGAGTTTGTACTCAATGTGATCGCCGAGCGAGGTGGGCCGGAGTGGAACTCATGGCTCAAGCAGGCAGCGGCTGACGGGCGGATATCGTGGGCAAGGGCGGCAGCGGTTGCGCTTGGGTGTTGTGCCAATATACCCGCGTGGGTCAGCCCCCATCTTGACACCGTATTTGCATCAAAAGCTTGGTGGCTTCGTGCGACCGCAAAACGGCGCAGCAATAAAAGCCTTGCAGAGCATATCGCCAGAGAATACGGGCGGTTAATCGATTCTGTCATCAAAAAAAACTCCAGTGCGTGGTTTGAACTAAATCGCGTTCTTACGGGTTGTGGCGATGACAGGGTGTTTCAGATACTGCTGACAAACTTCGCTTCTCTGTCACCGGAGGCGCTGGAAGTCCTCGGCTATGCCATTGTCGAAAAAGGCTCTCCCTGGATTGGCCGCTTTCAACGAGTGGCACTCGCAGGGATTGATACCCATCATCACCAGCTTGCTGATGCTCTTTCCCCGGACATCGATGATGAAACGGCGCGACAATGGATTGCTGCGGGTCATGAGAAGGCAGGGTGGAGAGTATTAATTGCACGTCACGGAGTGGAGGTATTGCCTGAAATGCTGGCTGAGCTGCCGCCGTCTTTTGCGGGACTTCACGACATTCCATCACTGGCCTGTATGCGCTGGCTTCCTGAGGCTCCCGTCACACTCATTGACGAACTCTGGCGGCGGTTGGGCAGTCCGATGCAGCCAAAAGCAATGCAAGATATTCTGAACGCGATTACGCGAGTCTTCCCTCAGGGCATGGTTCACATCGTAAAGTTTATTGCTCATCAGCCTGATGCGCTTCCGGTATTCCACTTGCGGCAGGTATTGAGGCTTTATGAGGACTGGCATAAGAAAACGAACTTTGAACTTTATGTCAAAACAGAGGACTGTGAAGGTTATCCTTTCAGAGAATGGATCCTGCGTCACAGGATGCTGAATGCAGAAGATTTTGAAACGATTAGAGAGTTGCTGCCTTTTGCCCCTGACATTGCGCCAGACATAGCGGCGGACTTTGTGTTGCGACATTCTGAACATGAGGATCGAACGATCTCAGTCTTAAATGCCATGAATGGGCTAATGCCTTACCATGACACGCTGTTGGAGCGGATGCTTGCATCACCTGTACTTGCTGCACTTATTCCGCAGGTATTCGCTGAACGGCTTGATGAATTTCCGGTGGAAGCGTTACAACGATGCATGGATTCTGATTATATCGATCAGAATGGTTTGTTATTTCGATTATCATCCAAAACCACACCTGCCCATCAGGTCGTGCATGAGTGGTGTATTACTCGCCTGTTTAACGTCCCTCTCAGGCTTGAGCAGTTTCGTTATGTTGCAAGCATGCTCAGAGGGTACTCCCGAGTGGAGGTGCTTAATCTGATTGATGCAGCTCCCTGTCAGCATCAGGACAGCTGGTTCTGGTTTGTGCGATCTGTCGAAGCAGCAAGGGGAGAGCGTCTTATTAATGAAGACGGGTCCTTACGGCGTTATTAGCCGCTCAGTTTTCACGTGACACACATGAATTTATGACGATGCTGGAGTAAGGATCGATTCCTGTAATTTAAGCGTCCGCTTATTCAAATTAGGTGGACACCTGATGACTAACTTAAAATCTTTATCACGTCAGCGTTACACGCCCGAATTTAAGTTTCGACTGGTTCGCATGGCGTTTAAAACCCTGAGGAAAACGGCAGCATTGCCACCCTCGCGCGTGAGCACAACGTCAACGGCAATCTCCTCTTTAAATGGATACGGCTCTGGAAAATCGAGGGGCGCGTCGCCAAAGCCCGCAGGCGAAAAGCAAAAATGGCGCCACTTCCCGCGCTCGTACCGATTCAGATAGCCCATCCGCGCCACGTTCCCCACCCTCGGCCAGACACCATTGCAGACTGTATTGACCTACTCCCCGTTGATTAATACAGATTGTGGCGGGTATGTCCGCGACAAATCATAGCAGTAACATGCCGGTTGAAGATTGAGCATTTGCAGTTGTACATGCATCTTTCATCCTGCCAGAGCATTTTAGCTCAACAGACACCCGTGGTTTTAAAACGATGACGAATTGCAGTCTAAGATGAACGCGGTTTTTATTAGTTACTCACCAATACCATTCGGATAATGTTAATGCCACCACACCTTGCTCATTCAATACACAGGTTTCCCCAGTCCTTAGGTTTTGGAACCATATCACCCTGTGGTACAAATATTGAGAGCGTTTCTTTCCAGATACCGATCCCTTCAACGTCTAATTCAAAGTAAAACTCGCGCCAGTTTTCGGAATTATGAGTTCCCGGTCTCACGTCATACACCTTATTGACACATTCATGTAGTGGTCAAGTAATTTTGGCCACAGTTTTACAGTAAAAATGGTATCTGTTCTCTGACTCTTCCGGTGTTAACCCACCGTTATAATGGTGAGGTCTGACTCTTTTGTAGTAGTTCACTATGTAATAATTAATTTGCTGCTGGGCCTCGTCCTTACCTTCGTAACCATTCGTCGGTACCCATTCTGTTTTCAGACTGCGGAAGAAGCGTTCCATGGGACTGTTATCCCAACAGTTTCCACGCCGGCTGACGCTTTGACTTATTCTGTAACGCCAGAGAAGTTGTTGATAGTTAAGGCCAGTATACTGGCTCTCTTGATCGCTATGGAATATGACATCACGGGGTTGGCCTCGCATTTCATAGGCCATGCGCAGGGCACTACTTACTAACGCTGCATCGGCATTTGCTGACAGGCTCCAACCGATAATTCTGCGGGCAAAAAGATCCATGACGACCGCCAGATAGTACCAGCGATTTCCTGCCTAGAGATACGTAATATCTCCGCACCATACCCGGTCAGGCTCCGGTACCGCGAACTGACGCTCAAGCAGATTCGGCAGGTAGGTATGCGCCTGACGGGCATTTTTGTACCGATGTTTTCCGGGCTGACAACTGCTCAGGTTCAGATATTTCATCAGGCGCCCGGCACGGTAACGGCTCATCGCGATACCGTTTTGAGTCAGTATTTCAGCCAGAGTACGTGCACCTGCAGAACCCCGGCTTTGGTTCCATGCTCGACGTATTTCGCTGCACAACCTGACTCGCGCCGGATTGACAACATCACGTCGTTTTCGCCAGTAGCGATAACTGCTACGGTGTATGCCCAACGCAGAACACAGACTAACAACCGTGTGGCTGCCACTCAGTCTGGCGGCTATCGTGAACCGTTCAGTGAGTCGGATATCAAGAGTGCGGTAGCCTTTTTTAATATCGTATTTTATTCCTCCAAGCGTCGCACTTGCTTTTCAAGCTCGCGAATACGCTGCTGCTCTGCAGTAATGGGGATTGCAGAGGGTGTTATCCCCTGGCGCTCTCGCCTGAGCTGGCGCACCCAGCTCTCAAGCGTTGTAGAACCGACATCCATCGCTTCACTCGCTTGCCGATATGAGTAGACTTTATCAACAATCAGCTGTGCACATTCCAGTCTGAACTCAGGAGTGAAAGTACGTTTGGTTTTTTTGCTCATTATGTCACCTGTTTTATGTTGAGGTGAGAATATCACCTTTAATCAGGTGGCCAAATTTATTGTGCCACTACAGTCTCTGCTGTCGGATTTGGTTGTGGTTACTCAAACGGTAACTATGCATGGGGATTGAATTGTTACGATTGCAAATGGCCCGGTTGCTATTACGGTCAATTTTTGATTGCCGGCGCGGATAATGGTGAGCGATACAACTTCTTTGGTAATGTTTGGCAAAATGGATACCACGGGTACTGGTCTGAAAACTGGGCGGGTGATGCACAGTTTCACGGCGGCTCAATGGTCTGGTTACGCGGGCGCTATCTTAAAATTGCACCGTATAATACTTTCGACGCCAATCAATCTCGTGTTGAACATGTACTTTCCACCTCAGAGCTGGTTTACATGGATGATGCAGGGACTACCGCGAGCATTTATCCTAACTGGAATAAATGTAAGTTCCGCCCAACACTGCTGATAATGTCTAGGGTCAATAGCACCGATAAGACGTTCGATTTATTTAGAGTAGGACAATATCGTGAGCTAGACATAGATTGTGGTGCAGTTTCTTGGAACTCCTATGCACTGAGCCCCAATATTCGACTTGCAAATCCTGATGCTTTAGGGAAGATTAACTTCAAGGGCAATCCCATGCGTATTGGTGCATGGCGACAGTTTAAGCAAGTGCCTCGAGGCGCGAATAATCGGGCAAGCAACTTGGCTAATATTGCAAAAACCTACGCCGCGACAACGGCTAGTGCTTCATATTCAGTTGTATTTGGGAATACGAATCATAACCTAACAGGTGCTGGAGATATTACCCTTACCTGCAACGCCGACACTGCAGCTAACTTTTTCGCAGATATGCTAATCCCGATAGATGGTTCGAACATAAAATCCCTCAAAGATTTATATCCATTTTTGAGGGCCTCGAAGAACACCTTTACCTCTGCCGCGCTTATTGGCGTTTACCTTCGCGGCGACAATCTCTATACCTATGGCGCAGCAGGGAGCGCTGGTGACTTAGAGGTGAAAGTCGGAGATATCAATCTTTCATCATTCCAGACAAGCACAGATGTAACATTGTTCCCAGGAGGAGGAACTTACCCTTTCTATTACGATAATGTTGATTCACTACCATTTATACCAACACACCTTTGGCTAAACATTTATATACCGGGAACGGTAGGTGTTACCGCAGGACAATCCATAACAATCATTGATGCAGGAATAGCGGGGTTTTAAAATGAGTTTATCATATTCAAAAGGTTCTTTAACGGGGTCAGTAGAGGGATTAACGTTAGGTACGCTGGTTTCTACCGACGGCGCAACTTTCCAGAAAAAAATGGAGTCCTTTAACTTTCTTACGACACAGCAAGAGCCTATAGACGAAACCTATTTTGTCATGCTGTATTTAGATGGCACAACGGTCGTAGGTGCGATAATACTGCCGGTTGTAAACACAGACTTTATGGTGGATATTGTCGTGGAGTACTTTATCTCTGATTAGTAAATATAGATAAACCTTCACTAGGATATTACCCATGATTTTCCCATTTACCGCAATAGATTACGTTGAAGCAAAACTCTCCCCCTGAGTAACTTATGCACATTATTGAATCATCAATCTCCATCCTAACCGATGAGGATATAGTGTGACTGTACAGTGCCTGAAAAATAAGAGAGGAAAAACTATGCTTTCGGAATTAAACAGGAAGATGATGTATGCCTAAGCGGGGTATGGGAGGTGGGAAACTAATGATGGAGCTTGAGAACTATGCTATCTGTAGAAAATCATAATTAGGTATTACTCGTAATCTTCATTACCTTCAGCATCTCTGTAAAATTCTACTCCAAGCCCTAAGTCAAGATAATAACCGCTGCCTAGACTATGTGTGTGTTGATTTTATTGCCAGAGAAATAATGGGATTTTTTTCTGCTTAGGTTCTCAGGCCTTGATATAGGTATTGACAGCGACCATTCAGGTACTTCATAATTTTTTTCGTAATTGACATTTAAAAAATCAAAAACTTCTCGATCGCACTCATAACGCATCAGTTGATCAGTTTTATTATCAAATTCAAGTAACCCATTAATATCTAGAAAGTACTGAACTATATCCATCATGTCATGGGGGTTTATATTAAAGCATTCACTTTTTCTACCTGTGCTAAAATGGATCTGTCTTTTTTCGGTGCTCTCGCTTTCAATAAAACTCAAAAGATCACTCTCTACGTTATGAACATTAGCATAGTTAATATGATATCCAGCAAAAATGAAGTAACCCGGCCTATGTGTAGATGTATGTCTTGACTGTAATCCCCTAGTTGTTTTTCCAACTTTTGACCACATCGGATCGTTTATATCAGCACCTATATATATCCAATTATTATTTTTCATTTCCTGCTCCTTGATACGTTATTAGGATCAAATCTTGGTGGATAATCAACTGTTAGCAATCTTATCAAATTTTCTTGCTTCAGTGATTGTGCTAGGTGTTTGGGAAGTAAAAAAAAGCCTTAGACCTAAATCTAAGGTTTTTTAACACTTGGAGCTGCGGCTTTATGCGTATCCTTTCATGTCCCATCATCGTCTGGTCGATGTTTGTGTATGGTGTCCAAATGCTTGATTCCTCTAACTCTATCAGGCCACTGTCCAACCATGGTAGGACTCTTATTGAAAAATTATTTTACTGGAATTACTGGATCTCAGTCTTTTAATTGTTCTATGTAGGAAAGGCTTTTTGTAATGCATTTAAAAAATAGCTAAGTCGAGCAGTTTTATAGCGCTGTAAAGGATATAGCACATTTATTTGCCGTGTTGGAAGAGGGTGGTCGACAAGCAACTCAACTAACCGCCCATTGTGAATATCTTCTGCCATTAGAAAATATGACTGTAGGATTATGCCCATATGAGATAAAGCTGCGTGACGTAATGCATCGCTCGAATTTGATGTAAATCGTGCGTTAAGAGTTCCTATCCATGCTGTGTTCCCTAACCACTCGTCAAGAACTTTGGGCGATAAAGAAAGACATTGGTGCTGGGCTAATTCTCCTGGAGTGTGTGGAACACCGTTTATTTCAAGATAGCGAGGAGAGGCACAGAGCGCTAGCTTATAAGGCGTGAGTGGACGTGCAATTATGTTTGCACTATCAGGAGGAGCACCAATACGTATAGCAACATCAATATCATCATTGGCTATATCAGCAAGTTTATCTGTTAACGTCAAATCTATAGCAGCAGAAGGATATTGTTCCATGTATGATTCTATAAAAGGCATCAACGCATATTTGCCAAAGATGACAGGAGCAGAAATACGAAGTTTTCCAGACGGTAGTTGCTGGTCCTTACGCACCATGCTCTCGCCTTCATCGATCAGCTCTAATACACTTTTACAGTGTTGATAATAATTATTTCCTACAGAAGTCAATGACTGACGACGAGTAGTTCGATGTAGAAGTTGCGTTTCAAAGTGTTTTTCTAGACCTTTTAAGTGCTTACCGACCATCGTGGCGGACATCCCAAGGGCGTTCGCGGCTGCGCTGAAACTGCCACGTTCAACCACTTGAACAAATACTTTCATGCTTTCAAATACGTTCATTACGCACCACTGGTTTTTAATGATCAAACCTGAAGATAGTTTATCTCCTTTGCGACTGCAATTAGCATCATGTTACACAAGATAATTTAAGGAGCTAGCGATGGATATGTTGTTGAAGGGGAAACGTGTTTTAATTTCAGGGGCTTCTTCTGGTATAGGTCGGGAAATTGCACTCCTGTTTGCCATTCAGAAAGTGCACATAGTGGTAACAGCAAGACGCGAAGATAGATTGACTTTGCTGCTGGACGAATTAGAACAGTTGGGTGCAATGTCAGTTATTGCAATCCCCGCCGATGTCACCTCTGATAAAAATATCTCTAAATTGGCCCAGCAGGTTGCAAAAGAAATTGATGGGATTGATATACTAATCAATGCAGCTGGTGCAGCACGTCCAACAATGCTTGATGCAAGCGAAGAATTTTGGGAGGAAGCCATGGCTTTAAACTTCCATTCTGCACGTTGGCTAACAACTGCATTATTACCTAATATGCGAAAGCGTGGTTGGGGGAGGATCATAAATATTAGTGGATCAATGGAACCACGCGCACTGAATGCCTCAACTGCTGCTAAAGCAGCAATGCACTTATGGTCTAAGGGACTTTCATGCGATCTTGCAGCTGAGGGGATCACTGTAAATTGCGTGGTGCCGGGGCGAATTAATAGCGAACAAATTAGAAATGTGCTTTATCCCACGGAACATGCTCGCCAACAGTTTATCGACCACAATATACCAATCGGCTATTTTGGTGAGCCTGAAGACTTGGGACATTTAGTGGTTTTCTTATCATCTCCTCTTGCGCGCTATATAACCGGGACCGTAATTCCTGTAGATGGTGGCATGCATTACTTCGCACACTAGAGTTTCTAATTTTTACTTAACAATAACTTAGATACGATCAGAAGGTTATTAAAACTCAATAATTCTATCGCGTAAACATGGTGTTATTAACTTGCTAAAAACAACATTATTATGTCTATAAGGACCAATTATCTTAATGTTCATTAGAATGGATTACGTATATAAGTTATTGCTCCGCAATCTTGTATGCGATTTTCCTTCCCCAAAACGAAAATAACTTATCTTATTTTTCATGCACTTAGTTTAGCTGGTCACTGACCAGTTTTATGGTTATTTTAGAGATAAAAAGTCATGGTGAACAATCGGTTATAGATATAATATTGACCTACTGCTCCGTCATATTGGGTGAGGATTTTGAGGAGGTGGGGGCGGGCGTTCGATAGATATAAAAAAAGCCTCAGACCGAAGTCTAAGGCTTTTTTCTTACGCTTGGAGCCGCGGCTCTTTTGCGTATCCTTTCATGTCCCATCATCGTCTGGTCGATGTCTGGGTACAGTGTCCAAATGCTTGATTTCTCTAGCTCTGTCCGGTCACTGTCCAACCATGATTGGTGG
>Ga0157364_1001624_pt1 | contig 19495 bp, 4 predicted proteins | sample AttsexASBM2_FD_111476 | JGI IMG/M metagenome (GOLD analysis project Ga0157364, IMG submission 111476) | Fungus gardens microbial communities from leaf cutter ant in Ribeirão Preto, State of São Paulo, Brazil - Atta sexdens ASBM2 | ecosystem: Host-associated > Fungi > Mycelium > Unclassified ...
GAGAGAGATCTGTTTTTTTTTCGGATTTTTTTTTAATATGTAAATATATCACCACTCTCTCTCTCGCTCTCTCTCTCTCTCTCTCTCTCTCTCTCTCTTCCTCTGCGAAATTCGCGCGCTGCTACAATAAATCTATTTTCTCTATGAAGTTCTCATTTTATATAAAATATTTTTCTATTTTATAATGAATGAATCATTTTGATGCCATATTTTAATTTAATATAATATAATTAATTTTCTATTTATGTGAGACAAAACGTTTGTTCCATTACGTAACAAATATTAATCAATATGTAATTGTTATTAATTTCCAATAATATGCAATATTCTACTTTATATAAATATAAAAATAAAAAAACGTCTTTTTAAGTATTAAAAATTCAAAGCCAAAAGTGATAAATAAATCGTACCTCTTCTCAAATAATAAAATATACGCATGAAAATATTGAAAATAAAATTCCGTCCGCTGTAATTTAAATAAATCAGATGTGATTTTTATTTTACTCTACTAACGATTTCCTATGATCTTAACGTTCGTATGCATAATGCAGTCAAGTAGAATTCAATACATATTGCAACAAATTTTCCTCTGGATTCGTTCATGTCACATCAATGTAATGTTGCGAGGTAAATTTTTCTTCGAACAATTCGTCTGTATTAATGTCATATTATAGAAGTATATATATATATATATATAGAAGTAGATCTCGTGTCCTAAATTAATTTTCATCACTTTTACAAGTATATAAAAATTATTAAGCAATTTTATATTTTGATATCTTTAAAAAGTATTTGTGAAGTTGTAGATATTTATAACAAATTATATATAAATTATTATAACTATAAATATAGTTAACAAAATAATAAAAATGCACTTTTTCATACAAAAATGTAAAACTTTGAAACAAAGATGTTTAAAGGAAAAATATGTTTCAATATCTTAAAGTTGGCATTCCAAACTACAAAAGAAAAAATAGTTCAAGTATCGACTGTCCAAAAAATTTAGTTATTTAATAACCAGAAAATGATGTTTTTTTAATATGCATGAATGACTATAAATTAAAGATATATTGCATGTATATACATTTTAAACAATGCATTTTATTATTGCCATTGTATTAAAAAAACTTATAATTTATTAGGAAAATATTTTTATAACATTACAGACAACACAATATGTACTATAGATAGATTTAACACAAGAGTGTTAAAAACTATCGTATTAAGTATCGTATAAGTATATTAAATATTGTTCTAGGATTAAATTCTTTTTTTAATGATTCACAAATTATTCCAGCAATACAAACGAGAATTAGTTTAAAATAAAAAAAAAATAAAAAAAATAAAAATTTTTTTAGTTACAAAAAATGTACACTCTGTACATACGATAGGTCATCTGTGACCCAAAGGTAAACTTCGGAGTTATTCTAGTTAAATACACACGAAGGCCAGCAACGCACAAAATTCTCTAGATGCCAATTTTTTTTTAGGAATAAAAAAGAAACTTATATTTGACTAGAGCCCCCTATTCTTGAAAAGAAATATATACGAATAGGGAAATATTATATATGTAACGTGTATTATAGTATTTCCCTAATTATTCGTATATGTTTCTTTTTAAGAATAAGAGCCCAGTAGATCTAGTCTGTAACTTTTAATGATAGTTTGGTATCGTTATATTATTGTTGCGCAATTTTTTTATTATATAAAATATCTGTGCAACAACATTGTAACGATATCGATTCTGTCGTTAAGAGTTACAGAATAGAGCAGCAGGTGCTTTTAGTATTTTAAAGAAAAGAAATGCCCAAGACACGAATGATCCAAGATGTGTAAGGATTAATATTAAGGATTAATATTACGTGATATCTAATTATCAATCTCTTACTAATTATCAATTGAAAATTGAAACTTATAAAACTTAATTACAAGCAACCGCGAGCACGAAAATTATTAAAATAAATTATTAAAATAATATAAAATTAATTATTAATAATTATTCTCCCAATCAAAGAGAAAAATATTTTCACAAATTCTTCGTCCTAAAATTCCATGACTTTTCTCTAACTTCTAAATAAAATTTTATGATTTTTTTCAATAAAATTAAAAAATTGTTGTATCTTCATTCTGTGATTTGGAAATCGTTAAATATTTTGTTGATGGAGCAATTTAACATAGCAACATAAATTACTATTAATATTGCTAACACTGTTTGCATTTAATTGTTAAATATCAAACTTTTTTTAAAATTCAGAATTTTATCTTTCCAGAAAACAAAGTTCCCTGATTTTTTTCCTAATTTTCCTGTTTTCAAGAATCCTGATATTTCTTTAATTTTTCCGATTTAGTTCTGTGGCAATCCCGTTTCAATAAGATTATAAATGTCGCAGTAAAATAGATTTATAATTCTTGCACTCTGTCACAATTATTTCTATTTCAGATGAATAAACGCGAGATATTCACTTCATCATTGTCGCGTCAACATGCGTACATGTAATCACAAAAGTTAATTACAAAAGTTAATTAAATGTTTGGATTAATTATTAGAATTGTATTGTATTTTGAAAGATATAACGAAACACGCCACTACTTTCCTACCCAAACGTCGTCGCATGAATAATAGCGCCGGTAGCGCATTAGTAGTGTCGACCTCGAAGATACGATAAGTACAAGTCCTTGCGTAAACAATCGCACGCTGTTTGTCACAAACACATATCAAATTCGGTTGTATGCCAACCGAAATATTTAATTCTTCATAACGCAAATTTATGCAGAGTATTCTGTTTCTTACATTTCAAACTAATTGCATTATCATCAAATATTAAATTCAACACTTACGTGAAAAATTCCCTTTACTATCGTACTTAATAGCAAAATATTAAGATAAATCATTTTATTATGATTACTTTGTGTCATATTGTTAAATATGATTGCAGAGATTTCATGTGATAATATTTTAATGCAGTTCTTTTTATCTCTTATACATTATCGGAAAAATATAATTCTTTTATAAAATTATCTTCTTCAAAAAGGCACTAAATGCATTCAGCAAAGGATTTTTTGAATTAATATATAGAATGTCTCGTAATTCATCCGATAACGTTCGTGGGCAGGTAGAGCGGATTAAATCCTCTACCATTTTGTAATTTTTGCAATAGTTAATTAAGATATTAATTACTAAAAATTGCCGAATATTGATCTTCAAACATTTTTTTCTTAAATATCAACTTTATAGAAAAACTGTAAGAAAGAAAAATGGTTTATTTTCTTCTCATAAAGTTCTGAAAATTTTTTCAGAATTTTTTCAGAATTTTTTAATACCATATTTTTTCATGATAAAAATAAGAAAATGCAGTAAAAGTTGATAAAAAAATTCTTAGAGTTCTATGAGAAGAAAATTTAATTAATAATTTTTGTTTCTTGCAATTTTTTTATAATGTTGATAGTATTTGAGTAAATAATTATTGAAGACTAATATTCGGCAATTTTTAGTAATTAACATTTCGTTAACTATTGCGAAAATTGCAAAATGATAAAGGACTTTTTAACTCAGTTTAGTCCGTTCTACCTATTCATAAGCGTTATCGGGTGAATTATGGAACAACTTGTATATTTCAATAAAATAAAATATAATTTCAAATAATAAAGACAGAGAAAAAAATATTGCAGATATAAAAAAAATAAATCCAATATTATTTAAATCGTAAAACTATTTACGTGAATTTCTTATCAATGTTTTTTATTACCTGAAATCTTTTTTAAAAATCAAAGATAAATATCCTCTATTATATTATGATATATGTTGATATATACGTTATCCTATTCAGAAATAAATAATGATTATATTCGATTCTATATATTATCTCTACATCTATATTTTCCTTATGACTATTTTCATTTTATTTTCTTTCTTTCAACATGCCAATGTAATTCCGTCATAACAATTTTTATTGAATTAAGTACTATAAAAATATCGAGTTTATATATATTAATATGTACTGTGTATTGAATACATGATAAAAATACAAGAAATTAACATGCATTCTTCAAGTATCATGACACACTTTTGATGATATCTTCAGTTTGTATAATAATAGGTATTGGTATGATAATCACAACTCAGGAACTGTTTTTCTAAGAAATGTTTATAATCCTGTGCGTCCGACAATTAATTTCTGCATTGGGCGAAATCACTTAACGCGCCGAGCAATTAAATGCACGAGTCTCACATGTAATTATCACATCAAGTCTAGTTTATTATGTCTTCAGAAAACAGATTATCTCTTCTATTGATCTACTGAGGATCCTTTTCTTCTTCAATTCTAGCCTATATTTCAATGTACAGCCTTCGCTTTTTGCTGCAAATTTGCTGGTACGATTTCATGCGCATTCGTAATATAACAAATAAAGACATTTCTTTGACAGTTTCAAAGGATCATTAGCAGAGATTTAGCGCTCTATTTACTTTGTGCATTTAGCGTTAAATGTAGATATCTGACATCTGAAATTTTGAGTTTTATTTACTTAATAAGACGATTGAGTTATCGAAATGTCAATACAAAGTTTATTTTGCATCAAAGAACGATTTGAACAGAAATAAACAGAATAAAAATATAAAAGATTCGATTAAATCTCGCATGAGATCATCGTATTCGATGATTAGTTGATGTAAGTGATTGACAATTGAATTTCGTTTTCTTGATTTATTGAAATCATATAATTTTTTCTTCTCGTAATGCAAAAACCGTAATAAAAATCGATTACATCCCTTAATTAATCATTATATTACCCAGATTATAAAAATTATATATATAAAATGTTTTTATTAAGATAAATTGCGAAAAGAATTTCCGACAGTATTTCGCGCAACTGGAGTATAAGTACTCCAAAGATAATCGCCGTATCAATGCGAGATAATAGACAAATAGCCAGATTAGAGTTAAAAACTGAGAGAGAGGGAGAGAGAGTGAGCCTAGCGAATTGCTTCTCTACGTGCGATTTCAAAGCGAAAAGTTGAGTTTCTCGGAAATAGTCGGAAGTTAAAACGCGCATTATTTGCAAATTATCTCCCGTCCGATCATCAAAATGTCATAAGCCGCATTCTAGTTGTCCGTTTCGCTTATAGGTAATTGCACAGCGTGATTGCGACACAGGGTAACGATCGGAAATTTTTGTCAATCAGTCTACAATTCGATAGCCACGGCAGGAAATTACAAAACGATCCGCAGCCGCGAGAAAGCAAACGATGATTAAATGAAGAACGGAAGAAAAAACGAAAGAGAGAACGTATGATTGTCCCTTCTAATCGGCGGAAAGATGCGCGGCTCGTCTCGCTAGATCCAGCGTTGCGATTAACGATGAGAACAGATTTTCTCACGAAGCCCTGACACATTCCCCTGGTAACCGGGCAGCCTTATTCTCTCGCGTATATGGAATATGGAGAATGGGTCGAGGAAGATTGCGCGTGACGCGTTTTGTCGCAGATAAGCGTATGACAGTAATGTATCGCGACAGGTGCATCCTGTTTCCGCGCGAGCATGTCTTGCGCTGAGGGACCGATATATAAAATAGTAATTTAGAAAAATATCCAGCTCTAAAATGTTTTTGCATATATTAAATATAAAAATGCTTTATTAAATGCTTTATTTAATTTTTACAATCTGGTAATATATTAATTAAGGAGCGCAATTGATTTTTATTTTGCATTGCGAGAAGAAAAAATTATATGATTTTAATAAATCACAAAAAAATTCGATAGACAACTAATTACATGAACTAATTATCGAATACGACGGTCATGCAAGATTTAATCGAATCTTTTACTATCTCTATTCTGTTTCTAGAATAGTATGTGTATAAAATTTTGTTTATTTTTATTGTAAGTCATTCTTTGATGCAAAATGGACAATTTAAATTGTTCATTTGCATTATATGGTTCAGATGAGAGTATGATAATAAACATCGATAATCAACATAGATGTAAAAGAATGGACTGGTCTTTGTAGCTGTTAAGATGATTCCACACAGTAAAATACTGATCAATAATATTGAATTAGTAATATTGACAGTATTGTATCAATATTTTTAGTATTTTTACGATCCTACACGAGTATATCAGTATTATTGATAATATATTTTATTTTATTATCAGTATTATTGACAATATATTTCAATTTATTTCACTTTTGAAGACTCTTTTATGTATATTATCTGTTGTACTGTGACATGGCTCTTAATAAAGCGGTACTGATGTTCGAAAATTAAAATTCAGATTACCATCAGTATTCTATTAATATTAATCACACACAATTAGTAAACATTGTCGGTATCTGTTAATATTGATAGTATTATTGACCATATAGAATCATCTTTAATATCTGTGCTCTATTAGAAATAATTGAGCATATCAGCATCTCTCTTCAATTTAATTTTTTAGAAAGAGAGCGATACGCTAGCTTCAAGTTATCTCACGGTTTCTAAACCGAGATTGACAACTTCAGAAGTGCGCAGTCTATTTTTAATGACTACGTTCGCACCGAAAGGGACCTATATTACGGCCTGACCTATATTCTAGGTCGAGTCTCGGTCACAAACAAACGAGATCTGATCATAGAGAAGATAGGTCTGATTGTTTACCGAGAAGCCTAAATTGAAAGTTGAATTTGAGATATATAGGCTGCGGCCTATAAAGGCACGATATAAACATAGCTAATATTTGTTATTATTATCATCTATGATAATAAAAAATTGGAGATGTATTCTGTTAAATTCTTAATAAATAAATATTAATTTAAAAAATTGGAAAAATTGACTAAGGATATTTAGAAAGAAAGTACCCTCATTTTGGGACTCTACATAATTTTGATCTTACTTTTACCCATAACTATTGCTTGGTTTAAATTAAGTAAGTTATCTTATTAATACATTAAATTATGCAGAAATTAAAAACATTTCTAAAATCTCTAATATTCACATTAAAAAATTATTGATGATTAGATATTTACAATGCATTTTATTATTTAATGTAATTTTTTTAATGATATAAGTATGCCGCAGTAGTTTACAACAAACGCGTCAGAGAATAACTATGTAAATGCGGAACTTGCACTGATGATGGAAAAATAAACGATAATAAACCGTGTTAAATGAATTATACGCCGATTATGCGCTTAGTCTCTGTATTTAGAAGTTTATGTAATAGTGTACGCCATTTATCTAGACACCATGATACAATCATGTTTTATATGAGAATAGAAAATAAAAACCTCTTTACTGAGATTATTAAATCTTAATAATTACAATAATGTTATGTTCTATAAGCAAGTATTTAATAAATATACTGTCATTTATTATACAAATTTTTATGTAAATATATTTGTAATGTTTTTTATGAGCCTTTAATGACTATATGTTAAATTATAAATTAAATATGTATTTCTTTAAGTTTGAAATTAATGTTTCTTATTTTGTAAACTTAAAGAAATGTTTAGTAAAAAATTTTACAAGAAGATCAGAGAATAAATGAGGTTGTAAACGAATGGAAATAATTTGAATATATATATATATATATATATATCTTTGCTTTAAATCTTTGCTTATACATCTTATCGTATCGTGGATATAATACTTTTGTGCAGTACGTGGTATGACAGTAGTAAACGTGTTGATTGAGAATGAGAATGTGATTTATCATGTTAAGCAGATTTTGGATTCTTGCGCGTAAAATTTAACTGACTTCAGATTTATGCGCAAAAGATAATATTTTTCCTCTCTACTTTTTTTTTTTACGCGATATAATTTTCAACATTTTATAATTTTCCGACATAATATAAAGAAATTCGTTGTTTTATCTTTGCACGAACAAAAATTTTATATCAGAATTATGAAATTCTTAATTATACAACAAAAATTTTAACTAAAAGTCTCATGTTTATATTTAATTAACTATATTTAAATTTCTTTAGTATGATTTTACAAATGCTAATTGATGCTACTTAATCCTATATCTACAATATAATGAGTTGTACAAATAAAAATCTATACTCATTCAAATAATTTATGCTTGTTCGCAACTGTTTATCCTCTGATCTTTTCAATAGAAATTTTTACTAAACATTTCTTTAAGTTTGATTTTTAAAATTAGAAAATAATGTTAAATTTGCGTAGAAAGTAAAAGGTAATTATTAATTAACATAAATTAATACTTCATTATTATAATTTTATATTTTTTAAAAAATTATTTTTATTTAAAAATTATCATTATTTATAAGCTATAAAAATACAATATAAAAAGCAACACACATATAAATATATATATCGATTTATCTGACACATTTAACTTTCTAATTTATGACTTTCTAATTACACAGTATTGCTATAAATTATTATTATTAATTAATATACAATATATTACTATATAATAATAATAATTATATATTAAATGATTTATATTGATTTATACTGATATCATCAATTTTGTTAAAAAATCGCCTTCTCGTACCTTCGTGCAGTTAGTTGTCACATAATTAGAGGAGGTCAGGACAGTTATTTGTTTCTAATAGAGAAAGAAACATCAGGTCACTCCGCGTTTTCTGTCGCACTGGATGACCTACTGTTCCTTTCCCGGAGTCAAGAAGAAACGTACCACGATTACCATAGATGCATTATTTATCCATATTCTTCTTTCTATTACCACCGCAAGTCTCAAGATATTGTCGAGATACCTATTATTTTCCGCACTGCCATCCTACGCACGCGATAATATTTCGAAGGATTATATTTTCAGCTGCCATCGATCATGCAATTTTTCTTTCCTGCTTCAGTAAGAAAGGCCGACTGACGAGCGTGTCTATCGATCACCGTGAGATGATTGATCGATGCGTGCTGAGTATATTGCACAGCAGCCGCAATCGTATAAAAATTTGTCGAAAGCAAGACATAGTTCGAACAAAAGTATATCGCGTATATCACGCATCGTTTCTTTGATTATTATAGATAGTAGAAAGGGAAAAGTTTTGAAAGTGTTATTTTTGCTCTTCAGCAGAGAGAGAGCAGAGAGTACAGTAACTAAGTAATAATCACGAATATGATTGCAGTATGTTCTCACAGTCACTTTCAGATCCATTGATTGTATTCTATCGCTGCCAGTCGAAAACTTGTCAGATTTACTTTTAATTTTCTTATCTCATCTTTATTCTTTTTCGCTAATTCGAAGTTATTATTTTAAATCCTATTTATTCACTTTTGAATATTAATAATAACACGATAAAGCTGACTTAGTTTCATTATTATATTCTTATTGTCATCTCTGATTATTTTTAAATTATTTTTAATTAAAAATTTTCAGACAATCTCATAAAACGCTATAAACTAGTTAAGTTCGCACATTTTTCCTTATGTATCTGTTTTTATATGATTTTTTTCATATTCCTGATAGTTTCAGAGTTCGATTATTGCGGTTGTAGGAAGATATTTCTTTCTCTTTGTAATACAGCTATGTGACAGTGAACTAGTTTACTTCTGGATTTAATGTGATAAATAGACTATAACATTCCCATCTGTCCCCAATCTGAGATCCCAATCTGTCTTAGTCTTTCTGCGTAATTACTATTGCGACACCAATAAATCTCTCACTTGTTCGGTCGACTAATATCACTGAAAAACATCACTGAAGATATTATCAAATAATAATGTATATTCATTATGAATATACATTATGAATATACATAATGTAATACATCAAGAAAATATTATTTCTAAGATAGAATAATAATAGATATAGAATAGTAAATACTTAAAACGATGTGAGATTGTGGAATTAATTGATTTCGTAATTTACAATTGAATAAAAATATTAGATTTAATAGTAAAAAACTGTAAAACATGTAATTTTTACTTTTTCATTTTGCAAAAGTAAGAAGAAGTATCTTCCGATGTTCAAATAGATACCATCGAAGTCATCGACCCGGCACGGCAATGTTATGCAAAATGCGGTTAGTTAATAAGTAATAATGTAGCTCTTGGTAAGCGTTGGATCGATTACTTAATACTATCGTATAGTCATGAGAAATCTCACCGACTTCTATCTTCATAAAGCTGTCACTAAAATATTTAGTTTGTATAATATAATTTTCATTCTTTTTAAGAATCAATAAAAGAGCTAATCAAATCAAATGATAATCATAATCGATTAAAGACAAATTGTGATAATATATAAGAGACAATGGCATATAATTAGATATTTACAAAAAATAGCAAAATAATTATAAAAATGATCTATCCTATACAAAATAATTATGATTCCTGATAAGATGAAATTAAGTACTACTTTAGTAACTTTAATGCAATATTTGTATTCATCATTACACATGTACCTAATGAACGCTAATAATTTTTTGGACATTCGAGATTGCTTCTTTTAGAGTTCCTATCCTTCCCTTTCGTTTCCCTACATCACTTTTGCCGACAATTCGTTCGCGCCAAAATTGCTTACAGCTTGATTGCCTACGTGCACTTTTGCGCACAAATAAAAATTTTAGAAACGGAATTTTACATTTTCCTACATTTAATTATTGTGTGTATAATTATTGTCTACATGTATTATTGTCTGTAAGTACTATTGCCTATAGCTCGATTGCCTATATGCACTTTTGTACACAAATAAAATTTTCAGAGACAAAATCACGTTTGTGTTTCTACATATATTATTATCTACAGCTCGATTGCTTACTTTTGCAAATATAAAAATAAGGTTAAGTTAAATAAAAAAATAACTTGTATTTTTAAAGAATTTGTTTTGAAACAGAATTTGTGTTTTTAAAGCAGAGAATAATACATGTAGGCAATTGAACTGTAGGCAATAATATTTATAAGTAATAAACTAATAATACATGTAGAAAATAATACATGTAGGCAAATGTAACTCTATTTCTAAAATTTTTATTTATGCGCCAAAGAGCATATAGGCAATAATTTTTGTACGCAAACAAGCCGTCAGCAAAAATGATGTAGGCAAACAATACTGTAGGCAATTAATTTGTAGACAATCCCTCCATATATTCTTCGCAGAAATCAATATTTCGATTATAACTTTAAAATTGGAATAATTGTGACGATTTATTTAAGTATTTCAACAGATAACTTTGTACATATATTTATATATTCAGACATATGTATATTTGTCTGTATGATTAATATAATTATAGTTTAACTTACTAAATATTAAAAATTACTATTAATATTTTAATATTAGAGATAATAACCAAAAAATTAAAAACTAGAAAAACGAATGAAGACAACGTGAAATGTTTTTATTATATCTAATGTTTATTTATTTAATTACCTAATAAGATAATAATTAAATTTGGATATATATATATATATATATATAATAATTTAAAGAATGAGCTCTTTTTAAATCTAATCACGATAAGTTGATTATCTGATAAATTATCTGATTGTTTATATTAATGTCGAATTAAATCATAAATATTTTTATTATCTAATTTTCAATACTAGTTCTCGCGATAAACGATGCTGACAAGATAACTTGATATACTCTGTATTATAATTTATCAATTAATCGATTATTTTATAATCAATGACAAAATTGATTATATCTGATTTAATTTATCTTTCTCATAATTGATAAAACGATTCGACAGTAGGCTATAATGAACAGGCTAATAAAAATACGTATTTTTGTTATCGTTTGAGACAATTTATTTCAACAATTCTAATGTCATTAATTGTCCGCAATTTTACGTAATAAAAATGTATTAATAGATAAAATAAAGAAAATAGAAATTTTAGGATAATTTTACAATTTTGGACGCAAAAATGAACTATAATTTATTTTTTAAATCATTTCTAGAATAAAAATGTTAAATATATGAAATATCATATCAATATAATGTATCTATGGTATTTATAAATCTCTTTCAATTTTTTGGAGAAAAATAATCTACATTATGTATCAACTTGCGGTCCATATATTTTAACTGTGTAGTTAGTGCATTTCATTTTATTCTTTTTCCGCAAATAAGTGATAAAAATAGACAGAAACTTACAGCGTGTGAGTGATGCTCAAACTGATCGTAATCACTATTTGGCTAAAACAAGCATGGCTATTATACAGGGTAGGGCAGTAACTCTGTCCACTTACTTAGGAATACCTATCTCCACTATTTTTAGAGATATGAAATAATATATTATTTGAAGTTGCATCAAAAGAGAAGTACAATGTGCTATACTAATAGTTTTTCTTGTGTAAAAGAAATCATACAATTCCATTTTAAAAAGTGGACCTTGAAAAAGTGACCTTGATATCTTCGAAGCGCCTCCAACCATAGAACAACTATTAATAGTATCTGTATTATATCCTTCTTGATAGTATCTTACAACTTTAATATTCTAAGTGGACAGAGTTACTACCCCACTATAGGTGTACATTTTTTTATCATAAATACACGCCGCTATATATAAGAGCACTTATTAAATTATTTTTTGTTTTTTCATTTATAATAACTTTTATCTTTAAATCCATAACAATGTAATAAGTTGTATATATTTATTTTATTAATAAGACATTCTCTTTAGACGCGACGAGATGAAAGCTGTCGGTTGATTAAAATGTTGGAATTCGCGATGGCATTGTGCCGTTGGCGGACCGTAAAGAATTAAAACTGTGACAAGGAATACTAATTACATATTTATAAAGATATAAAGATCATATCACGATATAATCGTTAGATAATAAGAGATCATAAGATAATAATTTAATCAAAACAATGCGTGATAATTAAATTAAAATTTATTCGATGAGAAGTTGTCGACAGAAGTAATTTAATCAAATCAATAACATATTAGTCTCCCAAATTAAAATTTACTCTACATTCAGTGAAAAGTTTTGTGAAAAGCTAGATGATTTTTTGGCAATGCTATTAAAATATACATAGAGAATTATTGCTTTCAAGCGCACATGCATGTAAGAGATACTTTTCATCAAAATTTAATTAATAATTTCTTCTGTATATATAATATATAATATAATTTTTAATTGATATGTCATAAATCATTTCTGAGTGATAATTACTAAAAAAATAATTGTACCTATAATTAATATTAATGAATGTTTTTTTCTATCTACACGGAAAAAAATGAACAACTAAAAATTAGGTATGGCAGCTAAATTCAATAGTATTATATGGATATCTAACGTCGTGTCTGCGAGATCTAATTTAACTAAAGGCCTAAACATTATCATTGTAACAGACAAGTATTTTGCTATTATGTCGATCTATTGATCATTGTAGCAGACAATTTGGTAGCAAGTATAGTTTCAGCAAACCATATTTAGCTGTGTGGTAGAAACAATTTTCTTTTACACGGATATATCCGATAACTATGACAACTATAATTTCATGTTGTTTAATAAATTGATCTGTAACAGACATGCATACTTTGCTATCACGTCCTTATATTAGTTACAGCAAAAAATTCTTTGTATGTATTAGCAAATTTCATAACTATAATAGCTAATGCAATTTCAGCTAATCAGAATTAGCTATGGCCAGAAACATTTTTTTTCCATGTAATATGCGCTTTTCAATTTTAATTTGTCAAAAGATCTTTTCTTTTTGTTTCCATTTAAGACAAATTATTTGTCCATGCTATTTTTTGGTAATGTTTACTGAGATAGAAAACCGCGATGTATCAAAGTTGTCAATCAGCGAATCATTTACACGTGATATTATGATATGTAAAGATCGATAAAGACGTAAATATTTTTGATGCGGAAACGAAGCCACGAGCTCGTGTGGCGTCTTAATAATTTGGCAGAAACGCATGATTCGCGTGACCATGTACACGGAACTGTCGTGTAACGGGAGAGTGACGGCCAACCGGCCGTTGGCGCACAGTGGAGGATTTCTACATATAGAGGTGAGCGCAACTCGCGAAATGATTCAGTCCTCTCGAAACCACGCGGCAAAAGACAATTCTTGGGATAATCGCGGATTTATCTTCCTTTATGCCTATCATATTCGCGAATTTTTATGAATTTTTAACGAGTGAGATTTTTGATATACGGAAATACAACGGACTTTGTGCAAGATCTGTGTGTCAACGTTGCAGCTACGACTTACTCTTTGGAGTAAGTAGTACGAAAAATTAAAAGAGTCAATAATCTCTTCTTTGATTCTTTCATTCTCTGATGGCTGTTTTTCGTAAAACTTTCTTGTATGATTGATAAGCATGCTAGTGCATATCATGCTAGTGCATTAAATTAAATTAAATTAAAACAAAGACGTACTTTGAAATGTTAATTCGACTGCGTCTTTTTCTTTCGTCGTGAGTTGGCATTAGTGCCAATGACTTGTGATATTTCAATTTTATAAATAGCGATGAGTCTACTATATATTTACGTAAAAAAAATATATAGAATGATTTGTTTTAATCTTGACAGATAAATATTTCGAAAAAATGCAATTTCATCAAAAAACATTTCAAATAAAAGTTGTATAATATAGAGAGAGGCATTATCATTATACATCCCTCTCTATATCATGTAGTTTTTTTTATTTGGAATGTTTTTTGGTTAAATTACATATTTTCAAGATATTTTCTCGTTTAGAATGAATCTGTAGATCACGCAAAAAAATATAAATTAAAATACGATTTAACAAAAATTCCTAGGATTCAACTGGGTTTTAAATTTTCTAGAATTTAACATAGTTTGCTATAATTACAGAATTTATCAGATCAGGCAGAAGTAAATTTTTAAAACGCGCATATATGTAATAGCAGCTTGATAAAAAGATAATTAGAGAAATGCATAATATATATATGACATCGCGATATGTAAATTGATGGTTATCAAAAGTTCTGAGCTCAATCCATTATCGAAAGATCTTTGAGAGCGCATCAAATTTAATTAAATTAATTAAAAGCTAAATTAGCTAAAAGCTATCAATTCTTTTTTAGTAGATACTATATTCCTTTAGAATTTATAACATTTATAATAAAAAATGTATGTAAATTATAGACACCACAGAAATGCATTTTTTTTTATGACATCGAAAATTATATAATTGAAAACATCAAAAGATTGAGCGCGAAATTTGAATAATAAAATGAAATTGAAAAAAAGGATTAAACAAGATTAATTAATAGATATTTTTTTATTTTTTTTCATTTTTGTTGCTTAATATTCATAATAATTTCTTAAGATTAGATATTCGCGCGTATAAGTTGCATGAGTTAAAATACTTATTATTAGTAATAACAGTAATATATTTCATATAAAGACGCGATAAGCCATAATCGATCGGTTAATCATAATTTATATGCATGCTGAATCACGGATACGAATATGAGTACGATTGTGTTTCGCAATCGTGAGACGATTTAACTATTTATGGGCAAAGCGTCGAAATTCGACAGCTTGGCGATTTTAATTAATCATTCCCATCTTTTTAATATTTGCACGGTGACATATCTCGGTTATTTAATCTCACAATTTAATTCCGACAAATCGTATCAAGTTCAGATAACGAACGATATTTGCTATTATCGATTGCTTCCATTTGTAAGGTGATACTGGTAGCAGAATAGCAGATATGCTAATGCTACAAAGTCAACGAAAAGTCAACCTTTTTATTTACTCTTTTATTATAACTTATCAAATTATAGGAAACAAGAGCAGAAGGTAACGAATGGATTTCGCGAATATTAGCAAAATTAAAAAATTCCTAGAATTCAACTGGGTTTTAAATTTTCTAGAATTTAACATAGTTTATTATAATTACACTACAATTTATCAGATCAGGTAGAAGTTAATTTTAAAACGCGCATATATGTAACATGTATGTAACGCGCATATATGTAGTTTGTTGATAAAAAGATAACCAGAGAAAACATATATTCACAAAATTATTTGCATCTGTCATTTTTATCATCTGGTCGCAGTTTCTTCAAATATTTCTTCAAATAAGAGTACAATGGACTCAAGGGGTGATTTTTACAGTTTATTATCATATTGTAGATAAGATAAAATCGGCGTCAATATTTTGCATTAGGCTCCAAAATTATAACGTTACTATGTTCTATTTTCAGTAATCGTTTAATTGCACAATGGAGCAAAATGGTATCTCGATAATATCGCCACAGGGTGTCATGGAAAATTCTGCTGGAAAATCCAAAAGTATCGGCATCACATTCAGGTCCAATGGTGCAATATGGTCTGCGAAGGAGAAGCTGAAGGCATCCTGTGAGTATGAATGAACGGTGATCATAACGGAATATGAAGATTCAAAGAAATTGAAAGTATAAAAGTCCTGTTTCTAAGAAACTAAGAATAATTCGACGAATACAATAAGAATTAATTGTCGATTGTTTTAGAAAAATTTTTGTGACGCAAAATTCGAGAATTTTATTTTACTTTATGCATGATCTGTAAAATTAGATTTGATGTAAAATTAGATTTGATTTCAGGAATTTTATAGATTTTTTGCAAAGCGTCAGATATTCTTCTAAAAATGATATACATGCTCATTATGTACTTTCAATTAATAATAATGATAAAGAATAATAAAAGCGATTTATAAATCGTGCGATTTTAAATCGTCAGCTGATTGTGATATTTTTAAATTTTTTCTAAAAAAAAATTAGAATCTTGCTGTATTACATTTTTACATTATCCTACATTTCTACGTTCTCTTATTTTTGAACCAAAATCGAGTCACAAATCTTGTTGTTACATTTTTACGTTGTTCATATCTCTACATTTTCCTCTTTTTGAGTCAAAGTCGAGTGACGAATCTTTGCGGATTTCGCATAAAAAATCACAAATCTTTTTCTGTATAAAATTCCGAAGTTAATTTTGAGTTCAATTTTATTTTGAATAGCGAAATATTATCGCAGAAATCTATGTTAAAAAAAACGGTGCAACACGCTGAAGAATATCAATGCGATCAAATGAATAATGGCGCGTATACGCTTTAAGTCGACCAGTGACAAATTTTCGTTCTCGTAAAACGTTTGAAACGAATTTCATTATAATTCATAGAGTATCTCGTCTATTAGAAGATGGAACTTACCTTGCAGCTATTCGCGCACGGGAATACATATATCAATCTAAAGAGATTCTGAACTTTTAATTAGATATCATCTGATTTCGTGATGATTAATTGCTCGTTTGTCGTCTTAATATTTATCATGCTCTTTACATACTTATCGCGCGTAAAGTAATCGAATTTCATCAAACATTCAGTTGTAAGAGTATTTCCGTTCATCAATGATACGCATACTATATGAACGCGTTTATTTAAAAATTTTTAGGGAAGGGAGTATTCTGTTATCACATAAATAGCGTTTTTTTATATTAATGAATTATATTGTTTTGGATATTTTAAAGCTTAGAATCTCCTTTTCGTTCTTGATTTTGAATGGGAAAAATATTGGGTTTTGTAAAAAATTATCGTTTATTTTTTTCTGAAGAAAGTATAGGCAAAGTACGATTATTAAATATGAAATGTATATAGTGCTCTAATACTGCTATTGTTATTATATAGAAGATACTCGTAACTATTTTCCTAAGAAAAGAAATTTAAAAAAATTCAGAGAAGAGCGTAAAAAGATTTCCTGTATAAGAAAATTACTAAATATTATTGTGTTATATGTGATTGTTATGTTAAATGTGATATTCTGCCAAAGTTCTAATTAACGGAAGTTGTAGAAATTAGTTAATCGTAACGAAGAGAAAAAAAATATTTTATGAGATAAAAAAAGATTATTGAGAGCTAGAAGCAAAGTATTTTTGTGTTAATGTTTTATGTATCATCAAAATATAGATTCTGACAAATCCTGCACATCCTCGAACATGTCCAAAGGAATAAAATTTTTTTAAATCTCAATTTTTCTTATTGACATATAATTCGCGATTCTCCGTGAAAGACTTGCAACTTTGGGAATCTTATTGAATCTGGGAATAGAAACGCAGAGGAGATTTCGTGAAAAAGTCTAACGCGAAGGAATGATATATGTGTTGCATAGAAGGGATTGATCGTATAATAAGATGGAAAGGCTTCGCGCACGATCGTTCGTTTCTGCTTTCGAGATTGACCTTAAACTCGCGGATCGACTGCCTTCGCGAAGCAACCGACCTCCTATTCCTCGAAATATTTCTCACCGCGCCGAGCTCTTTCTCGGTGAAAGAAAGAAGAAAGCGGAGGCTTGCATTATACGCATATTAAGAGCTCTAGAAGCACCATCCTTCGGCCTGAAAATTGGGTCGGAAATCGGATTTGACTTCGAGGGAATTTCTCTCTTTCGTGCTGCGTTTCCGTTGCACATTTCATCGTATCGAAGACACCCTTGATACGAGGTGGATGTCTCGGTGATCCGGAAAATTAGGTTTTCGTGTGTAAGTAATGTTATTGGAAGACCCTCGTACCGAAGAAGTTGCACTGTGCATTATTATGCGGGCGACGTTCTTGGATCGAAGAAAAAAAATTTTTCTCATTTCCAGTAGTAATGAATGTTTCAAACCCGCGACTTTACAGTGTTCTTGATGCAATAATGTTTTAGTAGCGGTTTGTAAAAGTAGGGACAGTTTAATTTATTCACAGCATCCACAGTGTCTATTTATATATATAATATGTTTCTCTCACGTTCATTAAAATAGCAATGAATAACAAAATTTTCTTTCTCGCTTTACTTTTTCTAATACAAAATGCAAGAAGTTTTATTACTTTCGACTATTGTGCACAGCGAGAATTTCTGATCAACGCACTTGGCGCATTTGATGTAGAAAGTGGGCTACGTTCTTCTTCTAATGAGCGTATTTCGGTCGTTAGAATCGTTTCTCTAGGAAAAAGAAAGTGCATAATGCAATCGCATCAGCAAATGCGGCTGCTCGGACATTTTTACGAGATATCGTACGCAGGCTAACGAAATTAGACGATAATTATACATGGAGCAAGGCGCGTAAGGATAATACTTCTTTTCAGCCTTTCCTCTATTCTGCGAGCGAGGAAAATGGCATGCTCAAGTTTTAATTTTAGATGATTTGATTTCTTTTTTATCGTCTAGCTCATTACACGTTTCATAGTCTCATATCTATATCTATGAGGTGTTAATTAACTGGCATTATTTCCACTGAACATCGTGCTCCTCACAATAGCTTCATTCAAAAATCTCGGATCTAATGAAAAAAAGAAGATGCTAATGAGTGGAATTGATTATTTCCGAATAGCTTTTTGTGAATTCTATCTTCCTGAGAAAATCTAGGGAAACGATACCGTATGCGGAATACTAAGTTATCCATGTGTACTTTCACCCGCACGATCGCGATGTAAACCTGATTTATAATCATGAAAATACGTGCGATGGATCTTTAGGAATTAATTTAAATTTAATAGCGAGCTGTGTGTTGTAAAGAACAAATATTTGGATGCGGGTCACGCACTATCTCAAAATCCCTATCTCTTGCCGTAGA
>Ga0157364_1001625_pt1 | contig 19485 bp, 11 predicted proteins | sample AttsexASBM2_FD_111476 | JGI IMG/M metagenome (GOLD analysis project Ga0157364, IMG submission 111476) | Fungus gardens microbial communities from leaf cutter ant in Ribeirão Preto, State of São Paulo, Brazil - Atta sexdens ASBM2 | ecosystem: Host-associated > Fungi > Mycelium > Unclassified ...
GACATGCCATTGGAGGAGTACTTTCCCAAGAGCAAGAAGGGAAATGGAAACCCATTGCATTTTTATCAAGAACAATGCAACCAGCAGAACAAAATTACGAAATTTATGACAAGGAACTATTGGTGATTGTAGAAGCCTTGGCTAAATAGAGACAATATCTGCTGGATGCAGCAGAAACATTCGAAATCTGGACGGACCATGAAAATCTGAAGTATTTCCGAGAACCTCACAAGTTAATTGGATGACAAGCAAGATGGTACTTAAAGTTACAAGACTACGATTTCATTCTACAACATATTCTGGGGAAAACCAACACAAAAGTGGATATTCTATCGAGGAAAGATCAAGTGGATACCAAGGAAGACAATAAAGACGTGCAACTCCTAAAGGATGAAATGTGGTCAAGGAAGAGTACAAGTAAGATCCAGGTATTTGATGGGAAGAAAAGAGTAGATGAAAGCGATATAATCAAGAAGATTAGGAAGAACAACACCAGGGAAAAAGAAATCGTTCAAGCAATAGAGAGAGAAGATGGATTAGCATGGGAAGAAGATGACGTGGTTTACATGGAAAGAAGGATATACGTCCCAAACAACAAGGACCTCAAAGAAGAAATTCTAAGAGAACACCATGATCCAGCAGATGTCGGATATCTGGGACAACATAGGATGCAAGAGTTAATCAAGAGAACATACTGGTGGCCGGGACTTAAAGAAAATGTCAAGAAATACGTCCAAGGATGCACTAAATGTCAACAAAACAAAGTCTAACATCAAAGAAAGGTAGGAGAACTACATCTATTGGAAATTCCAGAGGGACCATGGCAAGACATCAGTATCAACATGATAGGACCACTACCAAAGTCAAACAGAATGGACGCCATAGTGGTAATCGTGGATCGATTTACGAAGATGATTAGGCTCAAAGCAATGACAACAAGTATTTCATCAGAAGGAATCGCCAGGATTTACAGGGACGAAATATGGAAAATTCATGGAGTACCCAGGATGATTCTCAGCGATCAAGGACCGCAGTTTGCATCAAAATTCATGGAAGACTTTACTAAAGTACTGGGAACAAAAAGAAAACTGTCTATGGCATATCATCCTCAAACCAATGGACAAACAGAAAGAGTCAACCAGGAAATAGGGACGTTCTTACGACACTATGTGAACTACAAACAAGACAATTGGACAGAATGGTTGGCTATGGCGGAATTTGCGTACAATGACAAAAAACATGTGGCAACGGACAAGACACCATTTGAACTAAACTTTGGAAGACACCCTTGGAAAGGGGACCTTATAGTTCAAACGGAGATACCACGAGTAGAGGAATTCACGAAGAACATACAAAAAAGTTGGGAACATGCGGCACAAGCAATGGAAGAAGCCCAGAAGAACATGAAACGGCAGTTCAACAAAAAGAGAAAGAACCCTCAAGGCCTGAAGGTTGGCAATCATGTGTGGCTGGAGAACAAAAATATCCAGTCAAACCGACCCTCAAAGAAGCTAGACAACAAAAGATACGGGCCTTTTAGAATCTCGAAGGACATTGGTTCAGGAGTGTTTCAACTGGAACTTCCAGAAGGATGGGCGATTCACAACATTTTCAATGAAGACCTCTTAACACGATGTGTGGAGCTGAAGTTTAAAGGACAACACAAGAAACCAGCACCACCACCAACAATTATCAATGAAGAAGAAGAATATGAAGTGGAAGAAGTACGGAAGCATAGGAAACAAGAACGGGGAACACAGTACTTGGTGCACTGGAAAGGGTATGGGGACGAACACGATCAATGGATAGCAGAAATAGGGTTGTCACATGCAAAACAGGCAGTTGAAGACTATTGGACAAGGTATTCGAGTCGAAACCTATAAAGAGGGGGGGGTAAAATCCCATTTCGATAGCCCAAGAAATCACTCGAATTCTTAAAGCAACACACAAATCCAACAAATGTCTTTTCCCACCAACAACAACAACACTTTTATTATGGCACCTACTTCCCCCAACCCATACGTCTCACGAAAACTCAATAACATGGACCAAGCACAAGTGATGAAGAGAGAACGAGGGGACTGGTCAAGGTTGTACCATAAGACATTGAAGGGGTTAGAAACAATGATTGATATACAGAGGATGACGAAGGATATCAAGAAACTAGCAGAAGAGGCGAATACTACGATAACAGAAATAAAAGGCACAGTTTTAATGGCGAGCATCAGCAATCGAGTCATGAACGTTACCAACATTTCTCAGATATCCGAAGACCTTCGATATTTGGTTCAGAGCAACATGGATGAACGAGCATTTCAGATACAAAGAATGTTAGCCGATGAATTGGACCATTACAAAGGAAGGGGCAATGACTATGTGGATATGAACATCAAGGAGATTCAAGAATTGTACATAACAGAAGAAAAGAAGGAAGACAAAGGAACGATAGAAAACGAAGAAGTCATACTAGTTCAGCCATATGAAGTCTCATCAACAACATCATCTTCCACGACAAGCTTTATAATGGACAAAATCGACAATCTCGCCAAATACATGAAATTCGTGAAAACCCCAGCATAGACCAGAATATTTCAACCACCACCATATTATCAAGCTCTCAAATTGAGGGGAGAACAAGATCCAGAATTTTGAAAAGAAGTAGCAAAGGCGTTCGTGGACAAAAAGAGGAATACTGATACAGCAAGAAACGGGTGTCAAATACCCATGTATCAAGGAGGTCCACCACACGAACCTTACTTCATAGCCATCGACAACAAGGATCAAGTAATCATAGGCCCTAATAAAAAGATAGTGGCCACACATGTGGTAGGAGAACTGGAAGTCTTGGTTTGATTTATGGGGGCATGAATCCTGAAAAGGGAGTATTGTTACGATTGATGCCTCCTGGAGACAACATGGACATGGGTAAAGGTTATGACGATATGATCGGCTGCGCCACATGTAGTCTCAGTCAGCGCCTCATGCAGAAGGTGTTGTTATCTTGCTTCATCCTTGCAGTCTCTTCATGTTTTTGTCCTCATATATGTCTCGTTGTGGACTTATGAACTAGTATAAATAGCGTAGATACATTCCTGTATCCTTATGCTTTACTACTTCTATCTAATCCCTTATACTTCCTCAAGTCTTTGCCTAAGTGCAACCTGAGCTCAAGCTTAAGGTTGTTACAGACATTATCTTTTTAGAACTTTCTATACTCTTCTCTGTGACCTCATGACTTGTGACTGTTATAGTGACCATGTCATATGATGTAACTGATGTGTGACAGTGTGGTTGTGATGTCACTCTAATCCTAATCCTAAATCCAAATAAAGAAAATAGAAGGAAAAAGAAAAAGAAAAGGGAATTTAAATAAAAAAGCTAGCATCTAGGCTTTGTATATCTGACAAGAAATCTTCTGTTGATATGAGAGTTTACTTCACTCATCTTATTTGAGCAGGATAGACTAAAGATCTGACCACTAGCACTTTTGTATTTAATATAGTATAATTCTTTCTATTCCTCAATTATCAGCTTCTCTCTAAGATTTTACTTAAGGTAAGATTTGATTCAAACATTGCTCATTTCTTTTCTTCTTTCTTAACAGATAGATTTACCTAATATATATGAAACAATTTCACATTTGTCTTTTAGAACAGATATAGGAGTTGGATAAGGTTTGACACTATCTCTAGTTTTATCTGCTCTCTATATTACTTCTATTTTCCATATTTTTGAAAAAGAGCCAAAAATCAACTTATTTCTACTCCTATTTTGATCCTTTCTTTTATAAATGATAGTCTTTTGATTTTTCAATAAAAATCAACTGCTAAATCAAATACTAACTTTTTTTGTAGCTATAATATTATATCTTTGCTTTTTAACAACTTTGGCTTGAAGATAGAACATGATAAGTCAGAAATCTTTCATTTCTCTAGAGCTACAAAAAATTTCAACCTTCTACCCCTTAATCTAAACCTGTTAGAGAGTCTGATTCTTATGCCTAAGTAATTGTGGCAACATCTAGGATTTCTTTTTGATAAAAAGTGTCAGGCACAGTTCACACTGGAGTGGAAGTCCACAGAATAGACTCAGAGATGAGCAGGCTTGTGGAACGACCTTAGCTTCAGCTTATGTGCTGCACCGTCTGTCTGCTATGTGGTCATAACTTCGGGTGTTGGGAAGAAGTCTGAGATGGGAGTGAGTGCTGAATGGTGTGTCGCTGTTGAACACTAGAGATCGAGTTCAATAAGAGATTATCTTTGTTGATTATTAGACTAGCGAATTACAGTGTAAGTACTAGTCTTATATACAAACGGAAAGTATAGGAGATGCTTGGGGTTTCAGTGGGAAAACCCCTATTACCTTGAGTAGAGGTTTCAGTGTTGAGGCACTGACAGGAGTAACTCTGTCATGGAAGACCAAGTCAAATAGGAGTATCTCCACTGTGGAAGATAGAATATCTAGATGGTTGCAGCACTGCCATGAGATGTGTTGCGAGAAAGGTGGCCATCATGGAAGGCGGGCTTGTATATATTAGAGGTGGTTTCACCATGGAGACATTATTTCTGGACAGGTGGACTTGCATATGACAAAAAGTTGTCATTCCATTATCATATTAGATATTATTCCAACAAGGCCATTTCAACTGTCAAGTGTATAAAGCTTTTAGGAAATTTTACAAAAAGCCTGCCTCTTTCTCAAAAGTAACTTCTTTTTTGCTCATGCATCCTGCTGATTGCTCTCTACAGACATCAACTCTAATATTTTAAAGAAGCACCCACCAATTACTTCCTCAAGAAGTTAAGGAAAATGTAGAGGAAAGTAGTTCTATAGATCATCAGAGTGTTTCAAACTTCACTAACATAAGGAGTTGAAGTATTGGTAGAACTTATTCCAATTTATCTACATTTAGACAAGTTAAGTGATTGCCACCATCTTAGAACTACTTCTTTTCCTAAGTAATATATCATCAAATCTTTCTTTGAAGTCCATCATTCCAACAATGGCAGCACAAATTGACTCACCTTGAGTAGAATAACAATGAAATAAAAATTAATACTTAAGAGTTCTCTAGTCAACTCAAACAATTAGTCAAATGAACTTTGACCAGCCTTTAATAAGCTTCATAAAGAGGTTTCCTCAGAGTTTTGTTTCATAGAAAATTTCCTATTTCATTTTTCCTTTCATTTATCTAATAAAAAGGATCTTTCTAGTTTATACATTTATTTTCACAACTTGGACATGCTTGTTCAAAACATACTCTTTAAACATGATCCTGTCATTGTTATTATCAATGTGAGTATTAAAGATAACATTACTATGTCTGTTTCTCATGTCTATGCATATGGTAGGGAACTATTCAAGAAAATTCATTATGCAGTCAATGTCATCTTGACTGAAGCAAAGCTATTTGCCATTAAATGTGTCATTAATCAATCTTGCTATATCACCAATGTCTACAAAATCATCATTATCACAGATACTATTCATGTAACTAAGAAGATTTTTGATTCATCAATTTACCCATATGAGCTACAAGCAGTCAAAGTGGCTCAATGTCTAAGGGTTTTCTTCAATAGAGATCCTAGCAATGTAGTTAAACTTTGGAAGTGTCCTAACAAATTATCATGGTTATCTCATGTCAAGGTTGATAAAGAGATAAGATAACATTGCTTTACACTCCAGTTTCCATACAAGAACTCATGGGACTACAGCAAAAAAAATGAAATGTAACAACATTATCTATTTGTGGCAAATGACATTCCAGACTTCAAAGTATAAAGGTAGGAACTTTCTCGATTTATTAGATGATAAAGAGTAAATTATCTCTTTATTGTATACTAAGAGAAATGCTTGGCTCAAGCATCTTGGTCACTCAAACAATTTCTGTGCTAGAGCCACAAGAGCTATCACAAAGCATACTCCTATAGAAGAGTATCATCTTTGCTTTTTCTCTAAAGAATCTTTTGAGTGTTCATGTGGTGAATATTTGATTAAGACAAGACATCACATTCTCCACTATTATAGAAGATATAACAAATATTAGAATCCCAATAGGAATTCATTAGTGAGTATCTTAGCATTTCTCTCATTCAATTCCAAAGCTTTTGTGTTTCTACAAGGAATTGAATAGTATTCATTAGACAGCTTTATATTCTTTAATCTTCTTTTCTTTTTCTTCTTTTGTATATTAATCTTATATTTAGTTCTATGTATGTAGTTATAAAGTAGCTACCATGGTCTACTATCACACTCTATATAATAAATTGCTGATTTAAAAAAAATTCCTAAGTGATAGATTGTCTTATTAATGGTCATACTATTTACTGCTAATATAGATATATATAAGATTGCTTTATATATAAGATTGCTTATTGTCTCATGATTTTTACTTTTGTATTGTTGTAACAACTACTTAGTGTCAGAAACTAAGAGAATAAGGGTTAGAAATAGGAGATAAAATAGATTGATTAAAACTAAGAAATTAGAGAGATACTCTTCCTTGAGCAAAAGTTCATGGGTAATAGAATAGATGAGTTTGGATGATTTTAGATGAGAACTTATCTACATGTGTATCAAGTGTAACTTATCTAGAAGCAGTGTAACCAATCATAAACCATAAAACCATAATCTTAGCTTCAACTTACATATTGTGTTATCTACATATTATTAATCTTGTATTGGATTTTTATAAGAGAAACTTGACAAGAAGTTCTCACTATATTGACACTTTATACTAGTATATGTGGTCCATGCTTGCTTTAAGTTACTCTATTCTAAATTTATATATATATACCATGAGAACAACATATATTTGCCATAAACAGAACTGGTACTCAAATTCCTTATATAAAATGCTTACAGAGTATTTTTATAATCTTCTATATTCTATCTCTTTTTATTCTACTAGCTGTCTATGTCTGTCTAAACAAGATTCCTCATTCTCAAACTCCATACTCAAAGTATCAGACTTCTTATATCTTGAATATCTCTAAACTGTCAGAAAATCTATCTTTAATTGAAGTTTAAGCATTTAAACACTGCCAAACTCTACAGTCTTCCTGTTTCTTCATAATTAACACTCTTTTTCTGCCAAACACCATGGTTCTTTTCAGACTAACACTGTAAGTCATTATTGTCAATGTCCTAGTTGTTATAAGACAAGTGTGTAGACAGACTTTAGGGTTAGGGTTAGGACAAGATAAGATATAGTAGTAGTTATATTATTAGTCTATGATGAGAGAGAGAAGGCACATAACTGGGAAGTCACATGACATAATGTCATAGGCCTAGAGTAGTCAAGAGTAGTCTAGAGCGGTCTGGAAGAATCGGAAAGAGTCTAGGGTTAGGATGATGTCAAGGGACATGGATTCCTCATGATGTACACATGGTGCATGCATGTATGACGGAGATTAAAGAGTATGATGTCAGAGCACATGAATATGGCATGCTAGCCTTGAGGTAGACACATGGTGGATGAATAATGAACATGAGAACAGAGCATGGACATTAGGGTAGAATGATGCACAGTCGTAGCATGGACCATGAATACTTATATAAATAGTCGGTAGAATACTGTTGTGGTTCCCTGTTGAGTTCTTTTGTGAATACACAACTCGTGTTCCCCACTAGATATCTCTTCTATGAGATTTACTTGTAGTGACGCTATTGGACATTGTGTCTAGTAGTTGCCACAACATAGTACTATTCTACTCTAATTGTCACTGTTGTGACCTTCTTCCCTTTCTTAGCAATTTTTCTAAACACTTTTATTTAGGTTTCTAACTACTTGGTTATTATCATTCTTTGGTTATATCAACACTGTTCTGTCAGATTGGAATGTATTCTAATAGTATTTAGGATAGTTGTCTTCAAGAGTTCTCATTCTGTTCTCTTAGAACTTTCTGGAGATATTAAAGTTTATATGAACACCATGAACTTTACTAATTATTCTAACATGAATCCTATTACAAAATCTGTGAAGTTTGGTATCAAGTCTGCTGAATTTTGTTACTTTTTCAGGCTCTTATAATTATTACTTAGTATTCTCTCTTATCATCAAATATATCAGAATTCATCAAAGTAAACTTAATTATTTTCTTATTTTTTGATTTTTTTTATAATTTAGTTTTATTTTTCTTTCTTTATAGACTTAGATAAGAAGGTGTAATGTGATATCACATATGATATACAAACCAACAGACTAAAGTATATAAAATAGACTATCTTATAATAGAAACTCTATTGAGTTCTCTTATATCACTTAATATATAAGTTATACTTTCTTCTCTAACACTTGAGAGTTAAGTTATAACAAAATAGGTTTTAGAAATAATATTCTAGATACTTTCATCCAAATTTCTAACTATTTGTTTACCATTATTTCTATATAAGATCATCATTGTTCTACTAGATTGTAATAAATTCTAGGATATTTAGAATGGCTACTAACTTCAAGAATATTAGACACATTTCATATCTTGTTATCTGAGATTTGATAAAGATCTCTTGGAAGTCCAAATGGTTAAGTAGGTATTATTTGAGAATGCAGAAGTGGAAGTTAAAATTACCTTTGGCTTTAGTTTATGTATTATATCTCTATAAGTTGTACTAGTTATATATTTTGGAAGAGTACTTAGGAACTAGAAAGATAAGTGTAAAGTGGTGAGATGTGTTGTCACCAATACTAGAAAATAGTGTCAGTTTTAGTTGATTTTTAGAATAAAACTATTATAGTATAAACTACTGGTTTATATACTAAACACACTATCTAAGATAGCTGTTTAGAATGGAGACTATTAAGCAAGTTACTTTGGGAGCCTCTGGGTAGAAGAGCAAAGCACCTCAGATCTCTAGGAAATTCTAAGTTTATTGTCTAAGAAATACCAGCTATATACTCATCTTCAGAAAATCCTAAGAAAATAGAATAAGAATTCCTGAAGGTAGCAACTACTCTATATAATAGCAGATCTATTTTGATATGTCAAAATTCTGTTTATATAAAAAGACCAAATTGGAAGAGTGCCAGAGTGTTTAATAAGTGCTTCTGGAGCACAGGAAAGTATGAATGTATAAGTATAGATGACAATAGCAGACTACAGCAAATTATAAAGCATTATGAAAGAATGAGAAAATATAGAAAAAGAAAGTTAGATAATATATTTAGACAGTTAGAAATATTTGTATGTAGCTCAAAGAGATCTAAGGTATAGGAAAGCAGATTAGCAGATGAATATAGATACTTGAAAGAGTTATAGAATATAGATCAGCTGAAAAATACAGAAGAAAAAAGTTCTGGAGAAGCAAATTTTCTTATAATTACTCTAGTTTCTAATAATCCTTAAATGTTGGGGATAGAAATCCATGAAGTTGGCAAAAGTCTAGTGAGAACATTTATGTTACAATTCAAGACTTATAAAGTGAAGTTAATACAAGAGAACTTAGTACAAAGTGTCTACTATATATGTACTGGACTAATGGTCCATACTATACTAAATCTAGCTTACTCTAAAGAGCATATGTTATTCATAAAATCAACATATGGTAAACATATTATATAACATTATTGTTCTAGAATCTTCTATATTTTTCTATATAATATGTGATCTTATGACCATAACAATGAAAAATAAAATAAAAATGAGAAATGAAATGAAAATAAATAATCTACACCAGAAGAGATTAGAGAGTGTAAAAGCATTATTTGTAAATTAGAACAAATATAGTTAGAACAGGATATAACAAAGAGATCTTATTCTGTTCTCTAAAGTTTTTTTTGAAGATGGATTCTACTTGATATATTATTATTTAAAAAATAAAAATTGGATTTTTTCTAAAGCTTAAAATATAAACTCTATATATTTATCTTAGTCATTCTAATAGTAAAATAGAATTTTCCTCAGGAATCTCATTGTAGTTTTTAACTCAATAGTCTAGAATCACTTATTAATATTTCAACCTCTCTTCTCTTTTCTCGCTTCCTAAATAATATTTACTCGAAGTAAGTATTCTAATAATCCTATTAATTACTTCAAAACTCTAAAAAATCTTATAAAGATAATGACTACTCTAAATACTATCAAGTTCATTCTTTTATGTCAGAATGCTATTTTCATAAGCATGAAATAATAATACTTAAATAATCATAAACTATTAAGAATAGAGAAAATAAATTAGAAAGAGAGCCAGAGTACTTAACAAGTGTATTTAAAGTATTGAAAAGTAAATCAGTATGAGTATAGAAGACAATAATAGACTATAAAAGACTATGAAAGATTATAAAGCATTACAAAAATATAAAAAGAAAAAGAAGTTAGTTAATATATCTAGATAACTAGGAATAATTATAAACAACTTGGAGAAGTTCATGGCATAGAAAAGCAAATAAATTAGAAAATACAAAAGAAAAAAGCTATAGAAGAATAAGTCTTCTTATAAGAAGTAGCCAAGTACTAATATACTTCAAAAGTTTCTACTAACAATATTCTTGCTAGTCTTGTAAGTTAACTTTATAACTTACAGACTTTGATATAGTACTTACTCTTTTTATATCTAACTATTTTCAAATTAGTTTATTTGTGACTAAGAAAAGTATTATAACTTAAGTCTCAAAACTAAGATGAAAGACATACTTTTATATTGAATAACACAAAAAAACTTAATAAAGTTTCTATTACAAGCTAGTCTATCTTATATACTATAGTCTATGGTCTATATATATACTACAACTAATCTACTCTCAAGTCTATGTACTTTCTATAAGGCCAATATATTGTTGTTATACTATATAATATTACTTGCTTTAAAATTTTCTATAACCTTCTCTGTATTATGTGATCATGTGACCTGTGACTATGATATATGTGACCATTCTATAACAGGTATTACATTTTTGTTATGTTTTGTGATATATATGACTGTTATGTATAATATCACAATATATTCTTTTATTTAAGTTTAAAATAATGAAAATGAAAATAAAAACTAAAATAAGATAAAAACAAAATAGAGAATAAAATAAAATCAAGTCTATTATTCACAACTCTAACAAAAAGTCAATTATAGAGACTTTCTTTATCATATTATAGCTAAAGTCTAAGTAACTATTCTGGAATTATTTCTTTTCTATTAATGCTACTACTAAAGTCAAAGTAGTTAACCAACTTGAAGAAATAGTCTATTACCAGAGAAGCTATATAGTAGAGAATTACTTATATAAGTTTCAAACCTTAATCTCTAAAACTAGTTATACTAATCTATAGGCTATAGTAGTTAAATTCTAGCAAGGTCTCAAGTTGGTAATCTAAAACCAGATAGTAACTTTATTTATAAAATGGCCCAAAGATACCAATCTACTATATAGTTTGAGGTTACATATTACATAGACTAAGCATAACAAGCTAACAAAGTTTTCCAATCTAATTAATAAATAACCTCTGTCTCTTCTAATAATCCCTACACTTTGTTCAATCAGAGTTCTTTTGTTATTACTGTTTCTTGTTAAATTTCCTCTCTTCTTTTGGTATCTCAATATTAGCCTATACTAGTACTTCTCTCTAATATTTCTATGAAAGTAAATATTATACAAAACCTCTACTCTATGCTAACCAGGGATGTTGTGGCAACCACTAACCAAAATAGTCAATAGTATACTAAGTAGTCTTATATCATAAAAAGTCTCATAAATATCATAAAAAAACTCAATAAGAAGTCTCTGATGTATTCCTACTCTATATATACTATATACTATAAGTACATAGTCTATGCTAGTGATAAATAACCCTATCCTAATATTTATGTATCAGCTATAAGTATACCATATATATACCATAAGATAAATATACCATTAACATACATCTTAATATTATTCTTTCAACTTCTTCTTCTACATTCCAAGCCTATAATATCATGTGACCATGGTCACATATCTCTTCATTGTCCTAGAAATAAAATGAAAAGAAAATCAAAAATATAAGAATTCAAACATATTATAACAAGAGATATAGAGACTCAAGTTATTTAGTTTGTGAATACTCTATTAAATTAAATGTCTGATAGTTGATAGCATAGTAGTCTTATTATCCTAAATGGAAAAAAAAAACTTCTCCAAAATTTTATAATTAGTGCTCTTAATATCTGCAAAATCTTATTGTATCTATATCTTTCTATTTCCCTTAAAACTACTAATATATCCTAATTCTTCTCAGTACATATACTTATAGATTTGGAAGCTACTAATGTTTTATAAACAGAACTCCCAACAAGACTAGTCCAATGTTAAAGATAATAGATATTGTTCTCTGATAAAAAACACATGATGAGTAAAATTTGCTTGTAGTCTTAAGTTTAAGCAAGCAAAATCTTATTCTAAAATTTATCTAGCTAAAGTTTTATAACTCTAAAATTAACTAGCAAAAGAAAAAGATACATATAATCTATTACTTGCTTGCTGTTCTGATTTCTAAGTTGTTTAGAAGGCAAATAAACTAAGAATATAAGCTTTAGATGTATGTTACTCTGGTCTCCTTTCTATACTGATAGAAAACTCTAAGAAAAACTATTTACTAACTTCTGATCCTACTATATATTATAGTGTTAGAGTTATAGATGATAGACTTAACTTAATTTTACTTTCTTGCTTTTTTATTTTATTTCTATTTTTATTATTTTGGACTTAGATAAAGGAGTATGATATAATGGAAGTGTGACACTGGTCACAGTTACATGATCATATAACATAAAGAAAAATATAGAAAGTTCTGGAATAGATGACATCATACAGTATAAAAACATCATGTTAACTTTATGGAAAGCATATAAACTTTAGAATAAGTTAGTTGTAATATGTCTACAGACTATGGTCTGAAGTATATAAGATAGACTAACTTGTACTTGGAACTCTATCAAGTTCTTTTGTATTACTTAATACAAAAGTTGTCTTTAGTTCTTATTCAAGATCTTAAATTATAATATATAAAGATAGAAGATTATATTTATATAACTAAGATACTCTTAGAATCTTTAACACCAGATCTTTGTACTGTAACTATATCTTTTTAGTGTTTCTTCAGACAAGTCTGAACTTGAAATAAAACTACTCTGCAACCTTTATTCTATGTTTAGAACTTTGAGTCAGTTTTTACAAAAGAAGATTTTTGTTATAACTTAAGTCCAAAAGCTAGAATAGATAGAGTTAACACAAGAAAACTCAATAAAGTTTCTAATATAGATATGTCTACTTTATATACTTCTAGAGTATAGTTGGTATATACCTATATCTAGTCTATCTTAAATACTAAGAGTTATGTATAGAATTATTGTACTATAGTTATATTATATAATGTTATTTTTCTAGAATTTTTTATACTTCTCTTTATGTTATGTGATATTGTGACTGTAACTGTTACATATAATGTCATATTACTATTCCTTAACTAAGTTTCAATAATTAAAATTAAAATTAAACAATAAATAAAAATAAAAAATAAAAAAAATCTTAAGTTAACTCTAACAACTTCAATATACTCTTAGATTATCATAAACAGGAACATATTATTAAAATTAGCTCTAAAACTAGTTCCAAACCTTTTAAAATCTACTTATTATCACTAGCAAAACAGTTAGAGCTTAATGCCTTCTTAGCTGAAAATCTTTATATAGATCAGATATACCTTTTCAAGTCTCTTATAGCTATACCTGTCTTTTTTATCAAAAAGAAAAATAGTTATCTTTAGCTAGTTTAAGACTATAGAATTTTTAATGTTATAATAGAAAAGAACAGATATTCATTCTCTCTAATTTCTAAACTTATATTCAAGCTTCAAGATGCTAAATACTTCATTAAATTGAATATATGCTGAGAATTCAATATTTATCTAGTAAAACAAGTGTTGAGCTAACTATCAGAATGATAGTACAAAATGGTAATATACAGATGGTTAGGAATGTAGTTAGAATTGTCTAGGACATTATTCAGAAAGACAGAAAGTACTTGATATCAAGAAAGAACTACAAGCAAGAGTTTTAGAAATTATAGTAAAGAAGTTTATAGGAAAGACTATAAGATTTGAGATTTGGCATAAATAAAGAATTGAATTCTCTTACATTGTATATAAGTAAAAGACTATCTTTTATATTAACTGCAGACTTTTTAAATCTATAGTAATATTCTTTGGTATAATAAATAGTCCTATGATATATTAATAACATCTTTCAGGATCTTATAGTAAAAGAAATCATAATAGTCTATCTAGATAACATTCTTATTTTTACTCAGACCTTAAAAGAGAATTACAAAGTAATATATAAGTCTTGACTGTATCAGGTGCAGTTTATACTAAAAAGCAAAAGTCTATAGAGTTGGTTTAGTAATGTACAAAGTGCATAGTGATATAGACTTTTCAGAACAATTTTGGCTTTAGCTTATATGCTATGCTATCTATCTACTATGTGGTTGCAACTTTAGAAGATGAAACAAAAGATGAGTGCTAATAATAGTGTGTTACCAATAAACACTGGAGATTGAGTTTACTTGAATATTTAATTATCAGACTAGTGAATTATAGTGTAACTACTAGTCTTATATACAAGTAGAAATAATAAGAGATATTTGGAGGTTTCAAGAGTACAGTCTCAAGTAAAGATTTCAGTAGTGAGATACTAAAAGAGATTAATAGGAGAACTTCACTATAGAAGGCCAAGTTTGATAGAAGTATTATTATAGAAGACTAAGTATATGAGGGGTTCAGAATTAATTTCATTACTGCTACAGGAATATGTTGCAGAAAATAAAGTTATCATAGAATATGGGCTTTTATTAGAGATTGAACATGACATCACCACTATGGAGGACAGTCTTTAGAATGGGTAGACCTAGCATATAGCAGGCTAAGCACAAGTTATTTCTCTATCCTAAAAAGTATAAGTTCAACAAGCAATAGATTAAGTATCTAAGGTTGATAATTTCTCAGAATCAGATCACAATAAATCTAGTAAAAATAACTAGAGTTCATAAATAGCCTACTTTTTAGAACTATACTAATATACAAGGCTTTACCAACTTCTACTAGAAGTTTATTTACAACTTTTTAGACATAGCTTACTCTCTCTTTAGTGTTACTAACACTCATAATACTTGCATTTGAAATACTGACTAGTAGTATACTTTCACAGCATTAAAGATAGCTATTATTACAGTATTAGTCTTGACTTCCCTAAATACTTCAGTTCTATTTAATATCAAAACAGATAGCCTGGACTTTGTGACTGGAACAGTCCTATCTCAAAAGTTCAAAAAGAACAATAGATGGCATTCAGTCACATTTTTTAGCAAGTTTTTTTTGGTAGTTAAACACAACCACAAAATCTATGACAAGAAGATGTTGGCAATTATTTGGACACTTGAGAAGTGACAGCACTTTCTGAAAGAAGTAAAAATTTTGGTCAAATTTTGAATAGGCTATAAGAATCTGAAATACTTTATGACAGTTAATAACTTTGACCAAAGACAAGTCTAGAGGTCATTATATCTAGTTAGATTTGATTTTTTACTATATCACTGTCCTGAAAAGTTGATGAATAAGTTTGATATTCTGTCTTGATGACTAGACCATAGCACTAACTCTCACAATAATAAGAATATGATATTGATCAAACTGAAGTTTCTTACTATCTAAGTAATAGAAGATGTAGTAATAGAAAACAAAGAAAACTCTCTTGATAGACATCTGGTATGGAAATAGACTGGAAAAACAAGAGGAACTAGTAATAAAAACTACTTACAAACTCTGATAGTTGTTTATGAGATTTGTATGCTCTGCTAAGTGGTCTAAAAAAATAGCTTACTCATATTCAGAAGTAAGGTTCATGTTCCAGACATACTAGATTTCTGCCACTATATTGTTTTATTTCACTATGACTTAAATATAGCTAGGTATGCAAGACTCTGAAAGACTTTGGAATTGATGTCACAAAATTATTGGTAGCTGTAAATATATTGGTTAGTATGTCAGTACTTATACCTTTGTATACAGACTAAGCCTATTTAGAATCTATTCCTCAGAAAATTACATTCATTATACATTCCAAATACAAGGTAAGAGATGATCAGTATAAACTTTATTATGAAACTTCTAGAGTTGGTAGTGTTTGATGCTGTTAATGAACTCCATATCCAAGACAACTTAATTTATCTTATTCCACACTACTATCAGTACAAAAGAGATAGCCAAACTCTTTTTACACTATGTGTGGAAGCTGCATAATATTTCCACATGTATTATATCTGATTATGAACTGTGGTCTATTGCCCTTTTCATAAGAGCTCTATTGTTTGCTTGAGATTAAAGCTATATTATCCACTGCCTGGAATGTGTAGATAGATGAACAAACCAAATAGATAAACTAAGAGTTTGATTAATATCTTTAGCTCTTTGTAAGCAAATGACAGGATAACTAGTATAATCTGCTTTTCCTTGCCAAGTTCCAACACAACAGATAAAGCTTCTTCTGTTTATGAGAAGACTACATCTAATATTCAAAATATAGTGAAGCTAACTAACTACTACCACAGAAGATCTAATACCAGGCCAACATGCATTCTTATCTTTTAGCACTGTCATTGTAGATAGAGAAGAAGAATAGAAGGTGAAACAAGTTATAAATAGTCAATAACACTGCAAAAGATATTAGTATTTAATCAAGTAAAAGAATCTCAGATTAAAAAACAACTCTTGGAAGTATTCCTTAGATATCTTCATACTGGACAAAATAACAAAATTCTACTACTTAAATCTCTATGCCTTCTAGTTTCATAAAAGCAGTAGACTTTGAGTAGATCAAGTTTAAATCAGTACTTCTTGCTCTGAGTTGCAGTAATCTAGAAGAAAGAATGAATATAAGAGGACTAAACTTTTCATTACTATATTCATCCAAACAAGACTCCTGACTCCTAAAATTTATATTTAAAGTACTAGACTTTTTATATCTTGAACATTTCTGAATTCTATCACAACACTTGCAGAGTTTGGTATCAGCTCCACTAAATCTCATTGCTTTATAAGACTCTCATAATCACTACTTGATACTCTCTCTTATTATAAAATAGACCTTTGTCTTTTCAGATACTATTTTAGATTCTTCTATCCAAGTTCCTAACTATCTGGCTACTATTATTTCTAGATTAGAATATTATTGTTTTGTTAGACTGTAATAGATTCTAGGATATTTAAGATAGCTATTATCTTCAAGAGACCTTATTATTATTCAAATAATAAAAATTAGATTTCTCTTGAAGCTTCAAGTACAAACTCCACATCACTGTCTTAGTTAACCTGATACTACTAGTATTCTGGACCATAATATCCTATATTTTTATATATTTCTTTTCTCAGTTATCTACTTTCTACAAGTAACTCCTGAGATAATATAAATGTCTAATATCTATCTTGTCTAGTGATACTTATGATCATATTATAGATACTTATAGTCTATTAGATTATAGGTCTTAAACTGATAACTTTTACAAGAGCCATCTATATATGATCAACTCAGTATAACTTATAACAAACTCAACTTAAATTACTATATACTTATATACCATGTCCACTGAAAGTAATACATTACTAATCTTTGCTATTTGATAGTACAATGTAAAGAGATCTAGCTTTTTATTTTGTTTAGCCAAGTAAAGACCTTAAAATCTATGAACTTTGTAATGGGCTTCTCTACCTTATAATAATATCAAACTCTGCTACAAGATTTATAGACATCACCACTATTAACTCCAAACTCTATGTTTATATACTATTCTTTTGAAAGACTTTTTCTATTATTGTCATATGCAAGTTCATCCATCTGGAAATTACATCTCCGTGGTAATATTATCTTCCAATTATACAAGCCCACCTCCCATGGTGGAGATACTCTTATTCAACTCAGTATTCCATGATAAAGTTACTCCTGTCAGTGTCTCAATACTAAAACCTCCACTCAGTGTAATAGGAGCTATATTACTGAAACCCCAAGCATCTCCTATAGTAGAAACTCATATATAAGACTAGTAGTTACACTGTAATTTGCTAGTCTGATAATCAATGAAGATAAACTCTTATTAAACTTGATCTCTGGTATTCAATGGCAACATACCAAATCAACACTCACTCCCATCTTGGACTTCTCTCTATCATCTGAAGTTGCGACTATGTGGCAGACAGATGGTGCAGCACATAAGCTGAAGCCAAGGTTGTTCCACAAGTCCACACATCTCCAAGTCTATCTTGCAGACTTTCACCCCCAGTGTGAACTGTGCCTGACAATTATTACAATTATTACTATCAAATGTACTCTATCTTTTTAGGTATTATTCTAGATATTCTTATCTAGATCTTTGACTATTTGCATGTCATTATTTTTATATTAGCTCAGTATTATTTTACTAGATTGTAATGGATAGTAGAATATTTAGAATAGTAGTCACATTTAGGAAATTTCATTCTGTTTTCTTAGGATTTCCTAAAGGTAGGTTATATTTGATTATTAGCTTTTATAATATATCCTTAGGTTTTTCTAAAGATCATAAACTTTACACACTCCCACAGACTTCACTCAGTTGTTCTAACAGTACAAATTAGATAACTGTTATATACTAAGTCTACCTATTTTAGAAAACTGTTCTCCACAGCAATAATATCTTTCCACATGTCTAACAAAAGCTGTCTTCTATGATAGCCATCTTTTCTGTAACATGTTTCTGTAGCAGTAATATAACTATTTCCTAGCTCTTTAAATATTCAGTTTTCTATGATGGAGATACTTCTATTGAACTTGGTCTTCTATAGCAGAGTTCTCTTATCTAGCCCCTTTCTGTTAGAGTTGTGAATGATAGACTTGGTCTTTATTTATTTTCTTTTTCTTTTATTTTATTTTCAGTTTTCATTTTACTTTTCTTTATTTTAGACTTAGGTAAAGAATGTGATGTGACATCATACATGATGGTCACACAAGTCACAAGACATGACACCTGTCACAGGGTGGTTACATATATCACAGTCACAGTTTATATTATCACACAATATAGAAAAGGACATAACAGATTCTAGAATAGATAATGTCATACAACATGACAACAGTATGTTGGCCTTATGGAGTGCACATAAACTTTAGGATATATTAGTTAGAGTGTGCATATAGACCATAGTCTGTAGTATATAAGGTAGATTAGTTTGTACTTGAAGCTCTATTAAGTTCTTTTATATTACTTAATACAAGAGTTGTCTTTTATCCTTACTTAAAGTCTTAAGTTATAGTATTTCAACACTGAAACCTCTGCTCAAAGCTGTATACTGGAACCTTTAAGCATCTTCTAATTATCTTATTTATATATATAAATAGTAGTTATACTATAATTTGCTAGTCTGATAATTAACAAAGATAATTTCTATTGAACTCAATTTGTAGTCTTTAATAGCAACATACCATTATTAGCAC
>Ga0157364_1001627_pt1 | contig 19472 bp, 11 predicted proteins | sample AttsexASBM2_FD_111476 | JGI IMG/M metagenome (GOLD analysis project Ga0157364, IMG submission 111476) | Fungus gardens microbial communities from leaf cutter ant in Ribeirão Preto, State of São Paulo, Brazil - Atta sexdens ASBM2 | ecosystem: Host-associated > Fungi > Mycelium > Unclassified ...
CTATATCTATGTGTGTGTGTGTGTGTGTGTGTGTGTGTGTGTGTGTGTGTGTGTGTGTGTGTGTGTGTGTGTGTGTGTGGTCGTCCGGAAAGTTCGTGCCGCAAAAGATTTAAATTTAATAAATGAATTTAAAAATTTAAATCTTCTGCGTTTCAATTTTCCTTCAAAATCGGCACGAACTTTCCGGATAACCCAATAATACAAAAAAATTAAAAAATTAATATATCTATCTTATTATTAATCCAATCAGGAATTTTTCAAATTAATAGCATAATTGGATCTAAAATAATACCTTGAGATCACGTGCAAGTCTTACATTTAATTGTCAATGAATCGAAATATGTGAATAGTGATAATTATACAATTCAGATCGTCATGTAATTATTATATCATTTAACGTAATGCAATTTCGTTTTTCCAGGTCCATGCCAAACATGAGGAAAAGACGGAGAGCAAATCGGTATACAGGGAATACAATCGGGAATTCCTGTTGCCGAAGGGAACCAATCCCGAGAGCATCAAGTCTTCCCTGAGTAAGGACGGTGTTCTTACCGTGGAGGCGCCATTACCAGCGATTGGATCGGGCGAGAAGTTAATCCCGATCGCACACCAGTAAACCCCAGTGACGAATTGCGGAAAGTCGATTTCTAATTTTCTGCCGCGAATTCCTCCCATTATTTCCAACCATCATCCGACTTACCCAAATTGAATCTTTCCTTCGTAAGTCCTTATATCTTTCTTCTACTACTACCTTTATTATAGTAACTTGAAGAAATTGATCTATTTGCGCGAGAGAAAGTTTGACCAATTTTAATTAAACTGCACTGAGAGAAAAGTGTTTGATATTTGTGAATATATAATTACATGGTAAAATAATTACGGAGCTCCATTTTGCGATTATTATTATTAGTTATTAATAATAATAACCATATATGTATAGTTTTTCTCAAACATGTGAAAAAATTGTAATATAAATTATAATAATTTCCAATATTGTAGTAAAATATCAATAAATAGTAAATAAAATAATTTTTATTCAATAAATGCAATCGCAATTATAATAAATATAACTATTTTTTAAAATTCACTTACTATTTCATTATTATATCATAATAATAATAAATAAATATTAAGAAAAATCTAAAGATTTTCAAGCAGAGTGTTTGATTATTATTAACAGTTAACAGTCAATTAACTATATTTGCATTTAAAACTATAAATACATAATTGTCTCAAAAAAGACTATAAAGTACAGTTAAATTATACTAATTGTAATCATTTTTTTCTCTCAGTGTAATAGCAGAAAAATCGACCACGCTAAAAGTGCCTGGTGCGTGTCGACTTTCGATGAAAGATACAAAAAGAAATCAAAGTAGAGCAATGAAGTGCTATAAATGTAAAAAAAAAAAAAGTTAGCTAAAATGTGTTTGATAAAAAATGTTTTTCCTTTTTCATACGAGCAGCTTTCTTTGATACACAAGATATTTCCGATTCCCTCGTAGAAATAGCATAATTTTTTCAGAAATGTGCATTGCCTTTTGAAATAATGTATTTGAGTTATTTAGATACTTTTTTTGAGAAACTGTGAGCTGTATTGCTTACTTGTGCACTTGCGAACCAACGAATCGAAATCAATGAAGCCGTTTGTAACGGTTAACTTATATATGTGTTAGTTTAGGTGTACGTTAAAAGACTATAACACAATGCTTAGAATATGTGACCATTATTGATATTATTTATGAATATTTTAATATTTTTCGAAATATTGCGCAATAATATTCAACAGCAATTCAATATACATACATACACAATACACACACATACAAAATACACACACACATACACGCACAATATTTAAAGGTAATGCAAATTTAAATAAAAACTATGATAAATATAACAATATAACGAATTTATATTTTCCTAACGATGAAAAATATACAAAAAAATTATGCTTTTCCCCAAATACAAGGTGAGTAATAATCTATTCATAGATGAATACAAGTTTAAATTCCAAGCAGGTATATTGTAAATAAAGTATGTTTTATCTAATGTTGATAACAGGTATACATATCACAGACTTTTAATTTATTTGTCTTTATTAACAAAATATGTTTTTATACACAGATAACTCTTTCACGTAAAATTATTATAAAATTATTACACAAAATTTTTCTGTGTTAGTATTATTTAAAAATTTTTTAAAGATTTAAATATTATCTCAAAATAAATATTACACGACTTATGACTTATTTATACTAACTCTAAGGAATATCAAGTAAATTTGATTAATGTTTTCGATTAAATAATTATGTATATATAAAATACAATATGTACGCGAATTCATTGTTATCGATAAAATTCTATGCATGATATGTATAAAATAGTGGAAATTTTACAAATTTATTTTACGAATCAAATGACATTATGTTCATATTTATAATTTTTTCATGGATTGTATGAAGTCTTTTTACTTGCTTGCAAGAAACACGTGTTTCATCTCGAATTTATGCATGAGACAACACGAAAACTTCATAAAACGCAGTTTACTTTATTTTGGCATGTTTTCAAGAATCATGGTAAAAATTATTCACATCGTAAAAATAGGAAATGTATAATAAATCAAGACTAAAAACAATTGATATTACGGTTTTACCAAGAAGAGAAGATCAGTCTCATAGTATGATGAAATCTACATACCATATAAAATATTTTTGTTTCATATCTAAATGTTCTTTGCGCAACACGATTGTCGCAAATAAGAGAGAGAACCATAATTAAAATTTCTATATACTTGGAACTTCAGCGGAGAAAAGTGGTGCATCGGATGCAGTGAACGACGGCGATTTACCTTCTCTTGCGATGCGCAATGCTTGATGAACCGATACTGTATCAAGTTCCTTTTGATTCGGTTTTTCATTATCCAAACAAATATCGGCGGCTCTCTTGCCAAATGGCTCCAGAACCTTGACTCTGTAATCAACTATTGTCGATACTGGATTGCCCGTTAGTCTCAGGTTCTCTAAGCATGGCAAATGACCGATGTGTTTCACCTCCTCGATTTTCTCGATACGATTACAACTCACATCCAATCCCTCCAACGAATACAACTTCGAAAAACTAGCGAGCGACGTGAGTTTGTTTTGTGACAGGTCGATATAAACGATATATCCAAGTCTCGTATGAAGATCGTCCGGAAGATAAGTAAAATTGTTTGATGCTAGATACAGCTGGGATAATCTCGGCAGCAATGTCACGTTGGAGATTTCAGACAAGTGATTGTTATTCAATGTCAAGCATTCTATTTGCGGCAGTAGTTTAATCGCCTCGTCTATAACTTCTATGCGATTATCACTAAGATCCAAGTGCGTCACCTTCATCCATACATGAGAATCATTAGCGTTTTCAATGTTTTTGTGAACCTCTTCGCACATAGCCAATTCTACGATGTTTCTGAGTTTGGTATTGGTAACTTTTAACGTAGTCACAGTATCTCGAAGGTTTCCCATGTTGTAAATTTTATCGACTGGATACCGATCAATCGTTAAATACTGCACATTTTTGAAGGTGGATAATTCAATAGACAAAGCGGACGGATAAATATTGCTAGTTTTGTAAGGCTCTGAACTTCCTTCAATAGTGAGGCTAATTAAACGCGAATTAAAATCCAAAACGTGACTGAAGGCATATTCCTTATCCACAACTTCCAACAATGGGCACGGCTGCTTTAATCTTTCGCTGATTGCATACAACTGAAAGTAAAAAGATTAACAGATGACATCAGTAGGTTTGTAAATTTTCATTAATTAAAAACTAAAACGATTTAATTACCTGTATAGGATTGAATTTATAGCTCGTCGAAGCCTGTAGCAAAGTATCACCCGTTACAAAAAATTCCAACGCCATGCTTTGCACCAGGAAATATATATCATACTCGTGCAGATCTAGGAATAGGGCGAGTTCCCTGGGCATCGCCTTTTTCAAGTAATTATAAACAGCATTGAGATATATCTCGAGACTCTGCCTACGCTTCTCCACGAAAACCTCACACTTGTTGCCTATGAGTTTCTTCGGTGGTAAAATGTCTTTTTCGACGCAATATTTGGAGACAAAGCTGTCGTGCAACGCCGCAAATGTACTATACCTTTGACATAAAGGATAACCATAGTTTTTTCTTTTCCCTTTACGCACATATCATTTTTATTTTCATTGGAAAATTACATGATAAATTTTGCGTTTCATGCCTTATTCTCTTTTAATTATTTTTATAAGTAAACAGAAAATATAGCTTTTTTGTAGCAAGAGATACAGATGACATGATGTAACATAGTTAATCATTATATCCTTATTTTTCAATGTTAAAGATGAAATGTGTTCACTATGGATGCTTTCCATTTGGCACAAATTGATACAAGACATTTTATCTCTGTTATTTCCTAAATGTCAAGAACATGCTTGCGTCAATTTGTGTCACTAAATAGAGAACAGTGTTAAATCTGTAGAAGAATTATTAGAGACATAAATAAATATCAAATATTTAAAAAATAGAAAAAATTAGGAATAGAGATTAAATGTAAAGAACAATAGATATAATATTTGAGAATTGTTTTCAGCAGAATTTCTTGGACTTTTTTATCTTTTTCTCTTCAACGTGAAAAGAAAAACAGAAAAGATGAATCGTGCAAGAAGTTCAGCTAAGAATAAGTCTATTATGTCTTGTGCCTTACAATGTGTCATCTGTGTCTTGCTGGAAAGCAGTTATAATCTCAAGCTTATACATATGTAAACGTTCGCATACACAAAAGTGACGAGTTAAATAAAGCGCAAAACGATGCTTGGGATGAGAATGGAAGCGAGTGCCTCGAATGCCAATTACCTGTGTTTCACGATCCATTTGATCGATGCGATCGCAACCTCGATGCAGTAATACGTGACGCCGTCCACTGTGTCGACCGACGGTATTTTCAGGTGGACGTTTTCCTGATTCAACAGCAGGCACGCCATGACCGTGCCCGTGACGCGTAATTTACGTGGCAAAGGTCCCTCGAGTCGTGGACTCTCAGAGGTTATCCTCGCTTAATCGGCGGCTCTCGCCGCGCTGTATCGTGAAGTAGCGCGGTGCGGTGCGGAACATTTAGGGGCAGAGTCTGCGATTTTTGCGCGTCGCACGGGACATCGTGATTACGTACGTATATACGCCTCCGCACTTATCACCGACGTACACCTCGCGATGAACGACGTTGCCTCGTAACGGGAGACGAGATCGTGATACGAGTACGCATCTTTGACACTTGACTACAGCTGTCTCGCTGACCGCGGGAGGAAAAATACAGAAAGAGTGTTCGCTGCTTCCATCTCACGGCGAAACGACGCACTACGCGAACGTTCGTCGATCGGTCCGGTCGGTCCTTTAATAATTAATTAATCATAAGACCGTCTCTACCAATGTAGATTAACTTTAATCTCGGTACAAATTAAACCCAGTTGCATCAATGTTACTTTGACTTGAAACAAGACTTAAAATTCTCTCAGTCTCGTTTTAAAGCGAAAGAGAGACAGAGACAGAGAGAGTTTTAAATCTGTTCTACAATGTGCTTTTTGTTTTCTCTTTCTTGCCTTTTGTTATTTTTTACATCTTGTCTTTTTCTTATTCGGTTTTTTTGTTTTATATTACCCGAGATAAAAGTTAACGAATTTCAAAAGAAACAAAAAAAATATACGTAACAAAAAATATTATTGTTGATAAAACAATTGCAAAGGAGAAAAAAGCAAAAGGTAAAAACAAGAAACAGGAGACAAAGAGCATATTGTAGAATAGGCTTTAAGCCTTGCTTAAAATTAAAGTAACGTTGGTGCAATCGTGCCTTACTCTTTGTCTTTCTTTAATTTTTAAAAAAAGATGGAAAAAGATGAAGAGTTAATTAGACCAAAATTAAAATTGAACTACATTGGTCATATTTGAATTTGAAGAGAATATTCGACTGTCTCTCTCATTAATCATAATTGTTACAACACTTACACAATTGTAGAATAGGAATTGTAGAATTTACTCGAAATGGAGCAATGGTTGCATTTAACAAGAAAAAGTAACTTTACAGCTATTACAAGATCCTTTTTTTTATTAATTCTTTTTCTTATTTCCTCTTAATTCCTTATTGGATCTGAATAAACCAATCATATTAAAAAATTTTTAAGTCACGTCATTGTTGTAGCAAATAATAAGTAACATCTCGTATTAATTGCTCTATTTATATCATTAAATATTAGTAAGAAAAAGACATATGCAAGTATCTTTAAACTTTGATTTGAATATTGATTGCGATAAATCAAAATGAAAGACATGTATGCATTTCTTAGAAATGCTCATAAAAAATCACAGGCATAAAAAGTTGATTTTTAATTTAGTTTTTAAACATACATTGTTAAATACAAGACATTCGCGTGTTACTAACACAATTTCTTCACGGTGAATTATCTCGGTTAATGTCGTTTCTTTGACGACGACAAAGTAGAGATTTCGCGTAAATTAAATGACGCACATGAAGACAATTGTGTGCATATGACATCTGGGAAAGCTTCATTGTAAGATCTCACGAATTTCAACAGTGTACAGAAACAAAACTCTCTCTTTACAGATCGAAAAATTTAGTTACCGAATTCATGCTATGCAATTTCCAATCTTCGTTTCAATATTAATAAATCAATACTTGATAATACACTGAAAGAGAGGATTGGCTGCTGTAGAAAATTAGATGGTAAATATGACATAGCATTTTAAAATTGCAGCAGCCAATTTTGGTTGTTGCAGTCAATTTTTAGTTGTGTTAATCTATCCGCAATGTCAATACAGGATTTCGATTGGCTAACTGTTGCAGCCAATTTAAAAATTCTATGCCATCTAATTTGCTGCAGCAGCCAATCTTTTCTTTCAGTGTAGATTCAAGAAAGGACAGGAAGATAAGCAGGCACTTTCTATGAGAGTACTTCGTGTACCTATATACATTATTATCTTTAAATAAGCGTGACGATCAGTCTAACGCTGTCGCTTTCGAGCGGAATGCCGGCCGATACCGCAAATCATTTTCTTTGAGCAACGTCTCGTTGCGAGTCGCGAGTTCGTCCGGTTCGTCATCGAAGGAACGCTGCGAGAAAACGACGTCGCTCATTTCTTGCTTATTCCGTTGTTGTGCACGACAGAACGAAAGGCGGTGTTCGCGCGCTTCTCGCATTTCTCAATCCTCCGTCATGGTTTCGGAACGCGATGGATGGCAATTACGTACGTACGCTATCAATTAGGCTCTTACCTCGCGTTCCTTCGACACGCTCTACCTCCTCGTTCTTATCTCTTCCGACGGCAATTCTATTTTTCCCGCGTGAAAAACGCAGTTAAAAATTTTTGCGAGGCGCCGAGAACGGCGGAAATGAATATTCTTGGCCTCCTTAGAATGAGACAAACTTTCGGAAATGAACGCTTGTACTTGAAAAGTAAAAGGAAATAAGCAGGATTCTGAGGAAGTGAGATATAATCATAGATCATTTATCATATAAATTACACGGAAAGAACAATTTTGCTGAAGTATATAATATAAATTTTTAGCTACAGATTTGAAAATAATTTTTTTTGGACCATCAAAATAATTATATAGGAAACTCAAGTATGACGAACAATGCTGCGAAAAGTTTTGATATATTCTAATAACTATAATTTTAGTATTCTATATAATTATTTTGATGATACAACAAAATTGTTTTCAGATCTTTAACTAAATTTTTAAATACTTTAACAAAACCTTTTCATAGTTATACAGTTTCTCTTTCAGAGCCAAGAGTTTAATATTTTAATATTTTGATAACTATTGCTTTCTTTTTTGACAAAAACTGTTTAGCACAGCTAAACGGCAGTTCACGTAATATCTGGTTTTGATAACAACCGGCTTTTCCGGATATATATATATATGTTATATATCTACGAAAATTGCACGTCACAGAGCGAATCGTGAGAATCCATTGACACGATATTTCATCATCGTCGATAATAATAAACCACCAAGAAAAAAAAGTGAGAGAGAGAGAGAGAGAGAGAGAGAGAACGAAAGATACGAGGAAAACGGATGAGCATGACTCGAGCGAGATTTTGCATATTTATTCAACGACGGTGGCGGATTACGAATGGCGTCCAATAATACGAAAGATCGCATTCGATTCTGCCTAATGCCAGGGGCAGATCGCGCTGCCATGAAACGAGCTTGCTCGCCTGCTCGCTCATTCATGGCAGCTCTCATTGGCAACAACCTGTTGCCGCAGTGACGTAACCGACACTTCCTATTGGAGGCGCCACGTCAAACAATACGATTGATTACGCCGACGTGCGGATTAGGTGCAGAGTATCTTGGAAGTAACGACAAGTAGACATGAAAATGCAAACTCCTGGGGAGATTTCGAATCAACTTGATCCTTTTCTTTTTCGTATTCAATTGCCATTGAATTTATTTAAATTGAATAAAACGTAACTAAGAAGATAAATTTTTTTTCTAACTTTCAATGTTTATCCTTAAAAGGATTAGTACACGGAAAAAGAATGAAAAAGAAATTTTAATAAATATTTGAATAATTCTAAATAAATATTTATTAAATATAAATATATATTTATTTGATACAAAAAACATTAATTTAACTACCATTTTTTTATTGAATAAATATTTCTTTACTATAAATAAATAATTTACTTAATACTATTCCGAGAAATGTGTATTTATATTTTTTTCATTTTCTCAAAATTCATATATCTGTAAATTTATTAATTTACAAGTATATCAAATATATTCACAAAATACATTTTTAGTTCTAGTATGTTTAATACTTCAAGATTATTTAAATTAAAACAAATTCGATTTCTTTATTATATAAATTGCTTCTTCGATCAATTTTATAATATTCTTCAAAAGAAAATAAATGTTTATTTTGAATACATGGAGTTTTCTCAAATTTGTAATAAGTCTATTTTAAGTCTATTTTATTTATTCTCAAAATATCTTTTAAAGATTACCATTTCTTAAAAGCAAAAAGGTAAATTTAGTAATTACTTTTCTTAGCATTAGATTGATATCTTTCTGTGTAGCGATAAAGTTTTCTAGCTGCGAGTCGCACTGAAATAATGGAAATGATGGAACAAAAATATATCGTTTACTTCGATTTTTTTTCCTTTTAATCGTTACAACAAATTATAACAAAAAGAGAACTAACAACTAATAAGTCTCTACATAATAAAAATGAATAATTTCACGGGAAGACTTTTACACCCTTAAATGTGACCCTTAAAATATCGCCGTGGAAAAAAGACAGTCATTAAAGTCTTTTCCGAGTGACGCTAATGGGGCCCCAAGAGTGCCCGTTAATTACGTCACTGCTAGGTTGGATGCTGCGTCAGGAGCAATGGCGGCTTACCTGGCTCGCCTGGCTGGTCTCTCTCCCTCTCGTACCCCCTTACCTGCGCCGCGTTCCTCGGGGCTCGGGGGCACGTCGACGAACCTGTTGCCCGTTCTCATCCAGTGTCGTGTCGGTTTCGTTCTTACGCGGTGGTACGTGGTGCTCTCGCGGGGCGCGCGCGCGCGCACGCGTTCAAGTGTCTCGGTGTTGCGATCGGCGGAAAACGCGACGGAAACGCGCGCGCGCGCAGCACCGCATGCGTGAGCGGAACGTAGAGAAACGTGCGTCCGCCAGGTGTGAATGGTGCAATCGGCGCGACGGCAACCGCGATATATCGGTGAGAGACCGGTGAAGACTTTCCTTCGCTCCTCGCGTCGACCGCGTCGACCGATTCACGATCGACGGGAATAAACGATTCTCGGAATTCGGTCGCGAAACCGTGGCACGACGACGGAATATATGAAGCATCGCTTTCCAGGATGTATCGTCGTGATAAACACTCGCCGTTTATCGATCGCGTGACCGCTCGCAAGGCGATCGTTCTTGATCACGAAACTACGATGTTTGTTTGTTGAATCTTGACGGAGAGAATTGCGAAATCGGTACGCGAGTGGCGAGTGGAGATGCATCACTGTCGGTCGGCGTGATTTCTTGGATATCATTATGAAAGAAAACCGGCGAGAGAGACCTGAGAGTTGGCGTGCTCCGTAAGGAGATTTTAGTGACTTCGGGCATTTATTACGAGTGCGACGGGAGATAGTTGAGTGCTCGCCGAAAAAGGATCCGAGGATAAAGGAGGGTCGGTGTGCGTAAATTAAGTGCAGTGAGTGGATAGTCGTGGATTGCGTCTATAGCGATCGTTAAGGACGTCGTTCAGCTGACGGCTACGCTCCAGGGAATTCTCTCGACCATTCGTTCGCCGCTTCACGGATCGAGGAAGGTGAGTTTTAGTGAGTTTTACAGTCGCAAATCGATCCTTTCGAGGTAGCCGAATTCACTGCAAAACTACACGGAAAGAACGATTTGGCTGAAAGATCTAAATTTCGCTGGCTACAGATCTTTTTTGAAAGCAAAAGAAATAATGACTTTCCCTAAAGCGAAAATGTGAAAAATTTTCCTAGAAAAACGTTAAGCTATAATCGATATCCTAAAAATAATTTTGTTGGATTATCAAAATAATTTTGTTGAAATCTCCAATTATAGTTGCTCTCTAAAAAAAATGTCTTGCGGCATTATTCATAATTTTTTTTGTTTCTAACATAATTATTTCAATAATCCAAATCATTGTCGATGTTCCACAAAATGTTAGACCTTCCAACAAAATTATCCTTTTCGTGTATCTTAAATTCCTTCCTTCTGTTTCTTAAAGGGCGAACAATTTCAAAAACATTAGCGGGGTTAACGACAATAATAATTATAATTCCAGAGAGATTTGTTTCTTTTCTTTTCTGAGCATTTCGCGGATGACGGGCTACATCTGATAATGCGGAGATACGTGATCATTAATTACGGCGATGTTATAACTCGCGCTTACACCGCGTTGCAAAGAAACTGGTGGGATCCAGAAACGATACGCGGTTTTTGTACATAGAGAATTTCGCGAGGACACGCGTGATCACATTAACGCGACGGAGACGCGTAGCGAAGTGTCAGGATAAAGAAAGCGTGCGATGCAGGATCGTGACTCATAAGTCATTCCCGAGGAAACGAGTCGCACAGGCAGGTAGATATTTCGATTGTGGGCGTATTCCCGCATTCCTGTCACGTACCGACCAAGAAAAGAAAAAGCCCATCTCCGAGACACTCCTCTAAGAAGGAAGAATTATGTAAATGTAATCCTTAGTCATCAACCGATCGAAATCGCTGGAATGCGCCGTGGAGTTCGAACAATTTTAGGAGCACGTGCGTAATATACGTCGAACGAAATCGGAGTGTATATGAAGAAAAAAAACTTTTGTTGAAATAAGTATCTCAAAATTCCATGGATAAATTCGAAAATAATTGTGTTAGAGATTTGAAACAATTTTTAAATCAGTTTTTAAACCTAAATTTTAGATATTTCAGTGAATCCGTTCTTCTTGTGAGATCACGGAAAGAATGGAAGCTTTGTTGAAGTATCTAAAAATTTAGTTACAGATCTGAAAATAATTTCATTGTAAATCGAAATAATTGTATAAGTTGCTCAAACTAATTGCTAAAATGTTTTGCAGCATTGCTTGAATTTCTTACATCATTATTTTGATCATCCAACCACAATTATTTTCAGATCTATGAATTAATTTAAATTTGTAAATACTTTAGTAAAATCAGTCTTTTCATGTAAGAATTTCTTAAATTAATTCGGTAATTTCCAACGCGCAAGTTATGGCGTCTCTTTTGTTAAAATAATTTTTCAATGATATTTTTTGTACAACTTTTCAGATATTTTGTAAGTATTTTAAGTTTCCATTTTTACTTGGAGTTTCTGTTGTACTTATACGGAATATTCTGAAAATAAACGTAAATTTTGTGAAGTTGGAAAGTATCTCTCTAGTTTGTGACAATGGACGAAGTGAAAATTATAATCAAAAATGTTCTGCTAGGCAAAGAAAGAAAGAGAGAGAGAGAGAGAGAGAGAGAGAGAGAGAGAGAGAACTAGATCGAACATACTTTACTACATAATTTTCTCTCGCATTATATAGAGAGACGCGATAAAAAAAAATCTCCATTATTTCGTAAGCGAGAATTTTTTCCTCGGCATTACGCAATTTCCTCAATTTCTGGATTATAATTTTTGCGGTTGTCTTTTTCTCTCATATCCGTACATTTAAAGATTTGAGTATAATTTGCGAGAATTGTTATAACTAAAATAGTCACATATTCTATGCCCAGCAGAACAGTGCCCTTCTGTGTCTTTAAACTTAGTCGTCTTTCTCGCAACTCGCCGTTTCCAATTACGTACTTGGAATGGGAGGGAGAGAGCGAGCGAGAGAAAGAGAGGAAAGAGAGACAAAGAGGGAGAAGATAGCGAACGGAGAGAGAACGGAGGATGCTGGATGCCGTGAGACCGTTCGTCGAAGCATCCGAGATCGTAGCGGAGGTGAGTGTCCGCTCTTTCTGCTTGGAATGTTGCGTTGTTTCTCGTCTCCCGAGAAGCGAAGAAGCATCTCTCTCTTCCGATTATACCTCGATGATACTCGATATTTTCATCTTTTTTTTTTAATCAATCCGGTTTTAATCAATTCGTTTCATAAAAAACAGCTCGCGCGGAGAAAAATGTAATTATATGCGCTAGAATTCGAATAAATTTTATGAAATTGGTAGGTCTATATAGGAACAGAGAGGCACCTACTTATATAAAATACACATCTACTTTTCTGATAAATAAGTGATCATAAAGCTATATTGTAAGTAAGGTACTTTTTACCTCCCATTTCATAAAGTAAATTCTGTGCTGCAATTTGTTACTATTCCTCAATCTATAAATTATCATAAATTTCCATAGAATTTACTTTATCGAATATTTTTTGCCTTAACGCTGATAAAATTCACTTTACGCGGTAAAAATACAAATGTATATATAGCCTTGAGAAATCGTGCTTGCAGCTTTGAAAATACACTGAGAAAAAATGTTGCTATTTCAAAAAAATATTAGTTGATTCAACTAATGTAACGGTCGTGGGCTGTCAAGCAAATATTTGTTAATTCAAACAAATAACATATTTTAAATTGCAAGATGTTGTTAATCTAAATATATAAATATTGGAACTAAATAATCATTACGAACTAAACGCATTTAAACAACTTTTTTCTCAGTGTAATATGATTTATTTTGGCTGTAAGCATAATCACTTTTTGAATGGATTTACTATAATTGTTCATTTTTTACTTTACACTCCGGCACTTTTTAATTTCAGACAAGTAAAATTTGTCAAAGTTCGACAAAAAGCCAGCCAGAATTTTTTTACTACCCATTTTTCTTCGTGTTGTTTTTCTTCGAACGAAATTTATTGTTCTCACAAATTAACCACCGCTTTGACAGACGGTCCATTAATCATCTTTTTAATCCAAGTTAAAATCGATCGCATTTTAAAATCGCGATCTCCAAGTATCATATTTTCTTGCGTTTCGCGCGATTTTCATGACTTTTCGTCTCTCGTCTGACGATCGAAGAGCGCTACATCGTTTCATAGTTCACCGATTTCTCAGCGTAGAATTTGATTAAGCAAAGTGCAGTTACGCTTTACGGAAAATAACGCAATTACGTGTACCGAAAGCGGCTTCGGATGGTCGAGTGGAATGTAATTTACACCCCAAAATCGACGAGAAATATTCCTTGTTCCGTTTGAGTTCATAGGAACAACAATCAAAGCAAAAAGACCAAATATAATCAAAATATTCATCACGATGCAAAAAAAAGAAAACGAATTTATCGTAAATAATACAGAGATAAGAGATCCTCTATCTAATTTGAATTAAACAAAACGTCGTTGTGAAGTACTCTCTAAATTTCTTGGGACGAAATCTCACTCCAAAAGAGTTCAAATGCTATTGAAAACATTTGCACTTTTGAAGAGTGGCAGACTTTCACTCTTTTTTTTTTTGGAGTGAGATTTCACACTTTTGGAGTGAGATTCATTCCAGAAAAAAAGAAGTGAGATTTTCTCTTTTGAATTTCAAGAAATTTAGAGAGTAGATCGATTTAATTTTGTTGGCAAGAGTCAGAAAGCATTTTGCAATGCGTAACTTGTTGGAATTGTCATATGCAATTTGTCATATTTTCGACGTGAATCTAAAGTAGCTGCAAGTTATTGTTATGCTATTCGGCTACCCGGTTTTACATCACGTATTCTTATCGATGTGTGCAGGATAAACGGAGCCACCTTTCAATCGCGAATGTAGACACTAACTTGAGACGAAACTGCATCGTTCTCATATTAAAAATGGAAGAGCTGAATTAAGAGAAATAATTCTTATTATCTCGTATTACCAAACGACAAAAATACGTGTCTATTTCTTTATTCGAGTTACTTCTTCCTGTTTGTTTTTACTTTCCATACGACGTAACGCGGTTGTCGTTCGCGCGGAACGTCGTGGAAAATCGAATGGAAAATTGTCAAGAGTCAGTCTATTGGAAAAGCTACGAAATGGAACGTTTACTGTAAAACACGAGGCATGAAGCGCAGTCGACAAATCTGACGCAAGCAAGGAGGATTACTCTTAAGCTTTGAAAATTCCTTTCGAACGCCTTTCAGAGAAATCATAAAACCGCATGAAGCTATGGAAACACGTTTCGCAGGTCAAGTAATACCCGAGGGAGAACAAGGAGAACAATAATAAGCATGGCACAAGCGATCGTTTGAGCGTGAATGATGGCAGAATGGTCAAAAAACAGGTCGCAAATGGGAGAGATTAAGCTCCTTCGGTGTAACCACACCTCGCGTAATGTAAACGTCGGTGTCGGTAAGGACACCGTTAACATAACGACGAATTCCGGAACATTAGGAGAGATCCTTTCGTTCGTGCTCGTGCACTCGGGCAGTAACCATGGCCCATAAGCTGTTCGCCGTTCTCGGCAGCCTCCGTACATTCAGCATGCGCACTCGGCTGCAGCCAGACGACTCACCATCTCGTTTCACTTTGATGTTGTGACCGCGCCGCATTCCTTCTCTCCTTTACCACCGCGTCCCCATTTACTCGTTTCCTCCATACCGCTCTTCTGCATCCTCTCGAACTGGCACTCTCTCCTTCTCTCTCTCTCTCTCTCTCTTCCCCCATCTGTCTTTTCCTCTCTCTTTTTCTCGTTCTCTCTATATACACTTGCGTGCACACAAAGGAAACGCCATAACACTGTGAGATGAGATCGCATCGAGACAGGAAACGTCGAGGGACGCATCATGCGCATGTTTTCTTCCAAAAGTTGGGAGTTTTCCATGACTTTACATCTCTTGTTTGTAACGAATACCATGAAAATTCATCGCGATGATATTTCTTCCTAAAGCAGCATGCCTGCACGTAGAAAAGCATTATTTCCCTTTTTAATTGCGACAATATATTTTTGTTCCATTTTTATTAATTCACTAACTTTCGTCGAGGGTTCCGAAGATTTATTGATATAAATCGTAATGATCATTCTAATAAATTATGGCGACAAGCACATTAAAAAAAATGTACTTTAATAAATATTTGTTCGAAAAGTATTAACTAAATATTTATTAAATGTAAATATGTATTTATTTAGTGTAAGTAAATGTTTAATTAGTATTATTTAAATAAATATTTATTAAAATTTAGTATTGGGTTGTCCGGAAAGTTCGTGCTGACCTATATAATTTAATAAATGTATACTAAAATTTGAATCTTCTGCGTTTCAAATTTCCTTCAACATCGGCACGAACTTTCCGCACAACCCAATAATTTTTTTCAGTGCATGGGGCATACCGTTTTAACACAAATATTTCTTTTTCTTTATCGTGTAATGTTCTTATATATCATTCGTTTACCTCCAACGTACGATTTAATTATCTCGATCTCGCAAGGTCGCATTTAAGGTAGCAAAATATATTGGGCCACGATTTACTATGTTTTCGTGCAGCTCGTAAGATATACTCTGCTCTCATAAGATCGTGCGCCGTTAGATGTACCGAGCTCATCGTTTTTACTAGAAGTTCTCTCGTATCGGGACGATACAGCACCACGTGGCTACTTTCTCAAGTGCACTCGATTGCAGTAGGCACGCACGAGTATCGGCGAAAGTATCGAGGTAAGAATGCTCGATGGCGCTACGGCGAATCTGCACTCCCTTGCCTCCTTCGACTTCTTCTCCTCTCATTTTCCTCGATCTTTTTTCCCGTCCTCGACATATCCGACCGTGATCGATTAAAGTTTCGATGGAAGTTTCATTCCTTGCTTCCGAATTCGAAGTACGCTTCAAAATATCGATCCTAGACTTCGACTTCTCGTGCGGCAATTCACACAAGATGATAGAAAGAGGTAGGAATGGTATATAATTTTAGAATTGTTCAATGTGATCGAATTCCGTGAGCTACCTCTGATACCTTTGGTTTTCCTCGTCGCCGCGCGTTTCCACGGAACATTCTCTGTTTCTACCTTATTGGCTAAGATTCACCGGTATTTCCAATATCTTTTAAATCACAGAAGATGTTACTTTTACCAAGAAATTTAAAATAAAGTACGATATAAAAGTACGATAAATGAAATCGAAGTATTTTTCTAAATAGGAATGTATTTTTCAAATAGAATGACTGTACTCTAAAAATAGCACTATCTATATAATTCTCATTGTATTGATTAATATTAACAATATGAGGATTTAATATCATGGGTTTTAAATTCACCATATTAATGTTAATTAATATCAATACAAAGAGAATTATACAGATATCACATGAGTGTTAAACCAACACCAGAAATGTTAAATCCATACTGATATTTTTTAGAATATACGATTAAAAATGGGATATAAATAACAACACAATGAGTGAATACGTATTGTTCATCTTTTCTTTTTAAAAGATTTCCGTGAAAAGAGTAATTTCTCTGTAAGTTAAAGCTAGATCGGGTTACTCATTAATTCCACTGCGAATGTGACGATTAAAAATGAATAAAGGTGTTTATAGAGGCGCGCAAATTATAATGGAAAGATAAAAAGAGGTTCTTTGCTATGGAAGTTATAAATGCTTAACAGATTTTTATACAGCAATTCTCACAAAAACGATAATATTTCAAGTAAGAAAATTGAGACGTTACACAAAAGAGTTTTTTTGCTCGTTATATATTATTTTTTGTACAGACCGACGAGTCTGGGGATCTGCGGAACAATGGGAAAAACCGCTGCGATTATGTTCCGACGAACGGAAAAGAAAGCATTACTTTTTTTCGTGGTTATCGTACGCAGTATGACTTTCAACTCTTAGTTTTCAAAAAAAAGTTTTTCTCCGAACGGAACTGTCCTTTCTACAATTCGGCTCTTCGAAAAGTGCTGAAATCGTGAAAGCATCGAGCGAAAAGTTAACTACGATAACTCTAATTATTATTTAAAAAATTGTGGGTTCAAAAGAAAAATGCGATGTTGCAATATGTAAAATAGAAAAATCGTAAGGAAATAGAATGCGTGTTATTGACTTGTAATTTTATATTATTCGTGCGAAGTGTACAATATCATCCAGCTTTTAAAATTTGGTAAGTTATTTGGTAAATAGAGAAATATTTCCCGTCGATTCCGAGATGAGCTTTTTTGAAATATATAGAATTTTTTTATAAGTTTGTTTACGGCTACCTTTACCTAAATACCTTTTTGAAAAATATTTCAATATTTTTACGTAAAAAAATAATTAATTCTGAAAATTTGAAAGACTCATACGTTCGTTAACTGTGTCACGAAAGTTGACACTAAATAAATCAGTCGATTTTGCGGCTGCACTCCTGTCTAACTCTGGTGGTGGAGAACGTCATGTGAATGGCACGGGTGATGTATCGATGGCAATATCCACCTGTTTTACGTGAAATACGAAAGTATGCCAGCATCGCAGCTCCGAAGATTCTCGATATTGCATACTGTACTGAATTATGAGAGCGTTGGCTTCTACCTTGCGGCCATCGTGCATGAATATTGCCTTCCATCTCTGCCTCGATAGATTCATTTTGTATCTCTAAGCTGTCCATCATTGATATTTTTAGACCGGATTAACCACATTGGCTGTTTGCTTCATACGATCTCGATTTATTCATTTTGCATCTTATTTATGCAATATAATGTAATGTTGAAACTTAATAATACGAAGTATAGAATGAGTCACTTAACGTGACTATCTTGAAGAATTTCTAAAGTACACACTGCTCTCTTGTTTAAAAAAAAATGATATAACTCAAAAACGTGGTTTTCAAGTTATTATTATGAATGAATTGGATAAATATTACGCTATCGATCATTAAAAGTGAAAACCTCATTTAACTTCGTCAAATTCAACATAAAAAAGGGTAATCAAAAAAAAAATTCATCACAATTCAAAAAGAATGATTTTTTAAGAATTGTAAAAGAAAAATGATAAAAGTGATATTTGATTAAAAGCATATTCTTTTTGCTGATGTTATTTGATTAGTCAATAATTTTTTATTAAGCTGAAAAATGATTTTTCTCTTTTCCCGAGAAACTTTATTTTTTTACAAGTTGCGTCAGTTTTTAAAATAAGGATATAAACATTATATGTTGTATTAAAAAACCAATATTCACTTTTTATCTATGCAACTATGCAGAAAATTTTTAACTTCTGCACAACATTTTATTCTTTTTGTGTAACAACAAATATTTTAAAATGACTTGAGGCGATCACATTATCTCATTCTGTATATTTTGGCTAATGTAATATTAATGATCGTATTAACTTATCCTGTATATATCGCAATATAATAATATTTAATTTAATAAAATAACAAGCATGCACAATGCATACTTTGTACTGTCATAGTGTAAGAGATAAAAACAGTTTTTAATTCATTACAAGTTCGCTCATTGCGAGTCTCATTTACATCATATAATACATTCTCGCAACAAGCTCTCTTTCACTAGTTAACTTTTTAATACAATTAATACAGAAACACGTATGCACTTAACACACTGAATAGAGCGAAAGGTTGTAGCCTCCCTCGATCGACTTTTGGTTTTCCGGTTAAATGGCGCATACGAAAAAAAGTAATTACAGGTTTTGTCAGAAGTCGAAGAAGAGAATCTAAGCGGAAAGAGAATTTGTGATGCGCGAGTGCACCAAGTGCTTGCACTGGATGACTTAGCTTCCAGACTATCTTCGACCATCTCTTTTTGAGATATCTTTGTCTTTAATAAATTTCTCCCGTCTCAAACGGAAGAGCTTTCTCGAAGCAAACGGATTACGCGCCTATGCGGCCATTAGGTGAAATTTATTGTACAGAAAGACGGCGCAGATCGGAAAACGATATCGATTTTAACATTTTATAATCATTTTATGTCTCTTTGATCTGTGTAAGAAAAAAAACATTTTGCTAGCGTGCAATAATACTTTAATAGTGTATCC
>Ga0157364_1001628_pt1 | contig 19465 bp, 14 predicted proteins | sample AttsexASBM2_FD_111476 | JGI IMG/M metagenome (GOLD analysis project Ga0157364, IMG submission 111476) | Fungus gardens microbial communities from leaf cutter ant in Ribeirão Preto, State of São Paulo, Brazil - Atta sexdens ASBM2 | ecosystem: Host-associated > Fungi > Mycelium > Unclassified ...
CAGATGGCTATGATTTTGTAATAAAAATTTGCTTGATCAAGTTTGCTGTCAAATTGCTAACATTTTGCTATCAGAGTAGTTATATATGTACATGCAACTATTTTGTGTATAGTATTTTATTTAAATACATTCTTATCTCATTTGTCCAGATATGTTCTTATTTCATGTTTCCTAAAAATGTTTTTTTATCTTAGGTCTTATCTAACTGTATACTGTTTTTTATTTTTAGTGAAAGTACCTCAAATTGTAAAAATTCTAAAAAATAAAAGTGGCAAGGGAATCAACATCCTCAGTGTATTATTGGATTTATTTGCTATCACCGCGATGTCTTCCTACAGTTTCTGCAGTAGATTTCCATTTAGGTGATTAATTTTTTAACACAAAAGTTGTACACGTATGTGCGAACATACAAGATTTTCTGTTTTTATATACATTTATTTTTATTTATGTTGGTATAATTAATTTCAGTGCCTGGGGAGACGGAGTATTTTTAGGGCTTCAAACTTTGATCATCGCAATCCTAGTAATGCATTATAATGGAGATACAGCGAAAGCAATCGCATTTCTTTCTGCTTATATAGCAGTGATTTCTACAGCTAATAGTGGATTAACGCCCGTCAATGTTCTCTGGGCATGTCAAGCCATGAATATACCCATTGTTCTTATAAGTAAGGTAAGAAATTATCAGAACTATAACTATTTTGAGAATTTGTTATTCTTATTATTGCAAATATATATATTGTAAATATTAATCCATGATTTTATATGGGATTACAGTTTATGCAAGCTTATACAAATTATTCCAATGGAAATACCGGCCAGTTATCGGCAGTAACATGTTTGCTGCTGTTCTTCGGTTCTCTTGCCAGAATTTTTACCTCTATTCAAGAAACTGGTGATACCACTATGATATTAATGTACGTGTGTTCCACTTTAGCAAACGCTGTAATAGTAACACAGCTTCTTTATTATTGGAACATAGATGTAAAGAGCAAAGAAAAGATCAAGAAGATAAGTTAGTGAAAGAAATAAGAATGTTTATATACATCTCTCTTGTGTGATTGATGATTTAGGTCAATAAATAATGTATGGTTGCGAAAAAATTTTACGTGAATATTCCACGAACCAACATGATGAGAGGCGAATGCCTGAAAATCATTTTCCATAAGGAATAAATTTTTGAGAATGTCTGCAGGAATAATATATTATACATAGATAATTTAAAATTATAATATCATTTTACAGCCGACAATAGGAATATTTGCTTATTTTTATTAAAAGATATGAGAAATGACAATATATTGTAAAATGTCACTTATGAAGTATACATAATTAGATAAGACTGAATTATTATTGAATGTGTTTCTCAGCTAGCTTGTTAAATTTTTCCAATATAAAACGGGACAATGTCTGTTGTACTTATTTTACAAACTGTAAAATAAGAAATATTTTGTACCTGCTATGTTAAAATTTATTATTGCAAATTCTCGATTGTTATGAAGCATATCATTTATATATTAAATTATTATATTGTTAAAACATGGCTTATTCCAACTGCATTTTTTCCTTGAGTCGCGCAGTTTACAACAAAAATCATATATATTATTTCAAGATCATCTTAATATAATTTGGGGCTACTTTTCCTTTTAGCAGACAAGTTCTTTTTTTTTATTTATTGAATTCCAAAATGCATGGCAATCGCTGACGCATATGATATATTTGACGTATATGACGCATATAATGATGACGCATATGGTATATTTTATATAAAAGGGATTTTATCGCACGTTGCTCATAATATTTTTATTTATTTTTTAAATAAGTTATTTTTTTAAACATCTTTAGGAAGCAATTTTTAGAGAAACCGTGTCGCGAAAATTTGAAATCATTGGTCGGATCAGATAGTGTTTATTTCTCGATGCTGTTAAAATCTTTCAGTACATACAAAGCTATTTTCGTATCAGGATATTGATCTATAACATTTTCTCTAGGACAACACGTGAAAAGTGAAAAATTTAAATCAATGGTAAAAATTTTTATTTTTTACATTTCCGCTCTAGAAAAAAGTTACAATTCCCTAAAACAAAATATAAATAAAAATATTTCTTTAAATATACGTTTTGGAAGAAATCTAATAAAAGATCATGCAATTCATGTTATAGGAATAGAGAATTGATTTAAAAAATTTTTTTTGGTGAATCCTCTCTTTGTGAATGCGTCTTTGTGCACAACTTGTACATCTATTTGGCAGTTCTGCTAAAGAAGTTAGAACGACGTTTGTATCTGTAGTTACGGTTCTAATTGGCTGCGTTCAACAGAGAAAACTAATCAGTTGGTGATTAGTGATTCTTTAATATGATTGGTTCTTGCTTTAATTCTTCATTGGATCTAAGTGTAGGAACCAATTATACTGAAGAATTATTAAGCGCTACGGATTAGTTTTCTCTGCTAAACACAGCCATTGGTTTATGATAGCTTAAAGCTCAGTTTCACAACTCACGGTTAACGCTTAACCGAGATTCAACTTATTTCTTATCTCTTTTCAATTAGGGCTATATTCCAAATTCTAAAATCTTTCTCTCCGAGGAAGATTTTACTCTATATGTTACAATATACGTTACGTGTGCTATATATTTCGAATAAAATTTTTCTCGGAGAGGAAGTTTTGGAACGTAGTCTAGAAGAAGAAGAATAAATTAAACCTTGGTTAAGAGTTAATGAGTTGTGCTTAAGGGTACCTTCCAAGAGACACACATGACACGGTGCATCATTACATCCTTCGCCAATGATAAACAAGGATGAGATGATCATTGTGTTGTATTGCAGAGTCGCTTGTTGGAAAACACCTTAATGGCCATATTCATAGTCAGACCTTATACTTCCTTAAATTTATCTTTAGACTCAACAGCCAATGAAATAATTCGTAAAGTATTTAAAGATAAATTTAAGGAAGCCTTATATAAATATAAGGCTTGACTATGAATACGAGTATAAGACTGTATTTATAAGCTTGAATATGTATAAGAACCGATTATGGATACTAGTCTAGTGCCGCTAGATTATTAACATTCCAAGAGATCGTTTGGCAAGAATTATTTCGTCTATGTGGGGCGCGGCACGCCACGGTACGCTTATATGTGTGTAGGCGGCTGGCTCAGCGAACTGCTGGCATTCGACCACATTCGACGTTGTTCGACGTTCGATAAAGGTAGTTGGCATTGCGCATGCGCCGCACAATCGTTTCGCACCATCATCGTTTCCGCTGCGTCACAATCCGTGAATCGTGCGACGTTCTTCGACGTATGTGCTCGCGTTTGTTCGTTGCCGACGATGTCACGTAGCGCGGCGTAATTCTTGCCCGAGTTTCTTTACTGGATTCTCTTCGCGGCACATAAAACGCCGAGGTGAGCGGTAAGTAACACTCGCGTAATATCTGGTTGCGGGCGGTCGAGAAACGTGCGTTGGAAAGGTGGCGGATTCGACGATGGCGAGAGAAATCGATGCGTCATGGCGCCCGATGCCGTTCCCGTAATCCCTCGGATTTTCAACGACCATCTTGTCGAGGAGGAGAAATCAATATAGCTCGCGTATCTTGCCTACATGTGTGTGTGTGTGTGTATATATATATATATATACATATATATATATATATATATTATACATACACATATATATATATATATATATATACACACGTTGTCTTAGATTAACTGCGACAACACTTTCATATGTAGTCGATATACCGAGGAGCATACTTATCTCGACACGAGGTTGGATGATAGAAAGTTTCGCTGACGGCGTGGTCGCTTTGTTTCCGGAGAGCGTGATGACGCGCCAAAAATGCCTGCGACCTTCCAGTAGTTCCACACAAATACCGCCAGACGTTTACTCGACTGTGCATGCGGTAATAAATAGAGACGTGTGAGATGAGTAACTTTTAAGAAATTTGCTGGACTACGGTTCGTTCAGCGGATCCACGTTGCCTTGGTCATTGGATGTCGTGCGCTCAAAAGGGTTTTTTTTATGCATGAGAGAACGGTTAGAGATCTCTAATAATAGTGTGCCGATATGCCTGTGTCTTTATTTTTTGTTGGATACATAATATAATGGGCATACTTGAATGTTCTCATCATTGCGATCGAAGGGTACGAATAATTCGAACGCGACGATTTTCATAGTCTTGCAGATTAGGTTCGTCTCTTTGCTGAGCGAGAATGGAATCAATGGATGCGCGTCTAGTAGCGCAAGCGTTGAACTACCATGGTCAGCAGTTGCAGAAAGTATGGGAAGGAGAACGCAACGAAAATGAGCTAGTCATGCTCAATCTCAAGGATCCTAGCTTTGAAATCTATCAACAACGACAAAAAACTCTGAGGTATATGTCGACCATGCATTTGAAATTATTTAGACACAGACGCATTACCTGGAATCTGTTTTCATTCTTTTGTTAAAATTATACTTTACAGCTTTGGAGATAGAGGCAAACGTCTAAAGCTTCAACAGTTTCTCACTAAAAAGGCTGATGACCTGTATGATAAAGCAAACTTGGAGAAATCTTCAGACAGTAACAAGCCAGAGCTGGCAGATGAAGGTAATAATTTGTCAATGTCATGTGTATATATATATATATATATATATTTTTTTTTTTTTCATTTAAACACAATGTATCTAATAGCACACAATGTCATGTATCATCTTTCAGAGTTTTATGCTACAGTGCCTGCACTTGATACTTTTGTCACTATGGAAAAGTCCCAGCGTATCCGTAATTTTTTGGAGGTAAATTATATACGAATTAGGAAACGAATGCATTAATTTCTAAGTAATCTTATGGCAATTCTAATTTGATATTTACTCAATTTATAGAGTTTAGTAATTGGGGATGTGATATTCGCACAAGTAATGGGTAAAAGCGCCGCAGGTCTTCTTCTGAAGGTGCTTTGTAACTGCAGTGACTGTCCTAGAGTTGTTACTGAATTAGGAGTTAAGGTATGTCAACATGTCAATTTAAAAATATTGCTTTTTAGTGATTTATGTATCATATTTAGTGTATTTCAAATCAAATCTTATCGATTGAATCTACTCAGAAATGTAACGGTTCGCATTGTGATCCAATAATCTTTCGAGTACTCGCAATTAGCCAACTTATATTAGGCACATTACTGTATCTTGATTTTATTTGTATTTAATAACAGATTTTTGCATGTTGTGTTTATTAGGCACTAATACTAAATACGGCCACTGTGCCGGCGGTGGACAAGAAAGGTGTTACAAGAGGCTACATGGCAAATGATCTCGTCTGCGTCGTAGTCAGTGAAGTTAACGTTGAAGCCGAACGAGTTGTTGCAGTTATGAACGTACCTGCCCGGGAAGGGCAAGCACCACACCCATCTATGGGGCTTATCCATTCCGATGATCTTCCAGAAGCTTACAAGTAAGTTAACACAATAAACTAACTACATGTAATTGCAAGTCTACCGAATCCATAATATGCTTCACTAACTCTTGTAAGTTGACTCTATGTATCTCCAGGGGATGTTCTATTCACATGATAAACAATGAGAGCATTTTGTGATGTCACACTTTTGTTCGTTATGTATTACTGTATATAAGAGTATTTGCACTCTGAAATAGAATATTTTTTTTAATTAATTGTGATACATTGAAATTAAATGTGGTACATTTTAGATGTAAAGTCCATACTGATTTTTTTTTTAATTGTATATTGTTCTATATCACAATAGATTATATTATTACACATATAATTTGTCATGTTTTGTTCGTTTCAGTTTGTCTTTGATTTTTTCTTCTTTTTTTTTTTTATAAATAAATTGAAGGTAAGAATAATATGGCATGGTGAAAAAAGAAGGGCGAACTTTTTAACAGAAGCACTGATACTAACAAAATTAGGTGAATTAGTTTTGATTCCTCTTACACATTTTTATGAATTTAGGTGCCAGACACTCTATGTAACGTAAAAAGTTGATAGTCAGTATGATGATGAATTTCTAATGTGATACAAATGAATTCAAACCTTGAGCATTGGTTGACATGGCTCTATTGCGCACATATTCTCTCTACGTTTGTGATATATTACTCTCAAAGCACCAGCCAGACTATGGCGCAAATGACTTTTGAGGTTGAATTTCCAGTATGAGACATTGAGCCTTGAGCGGTCAAAATGAATGCAACAGACGGTAGGTATAACACTGATTTAAAGTTGTTTGGTCTCTTATAAAGATATCAAGTATATATATTTATATATCTATATGTATGTATTGTATTCTTTTAAAATGTATACTAATATAATCTTTTTGCGCAAATCGTGTATCGTAGCAAGAGGTATCCATATTTTCATGTTCGATTGTAATTTTCGTTGTTGAAGGTAAGGTGGAATAGATTTATAATCTATAGAGGAAATATTATGAGATTTGAAGCAGAGACCAAACAACTCGAGTCTTAATCGCCCAAAAACCTTTTTACTTTTAATCCTCAAAAGAATCGCGCCTTATCATAATAATGCCTTAATGTTTAAACTTACAGCTTATATTGACAAATAAAAAAAAGTGATGTCATATTGATAATTGACATCACAAAATGCAAACAGACGAAACTTCTACATCTTAAAAAATTTTTTTGGTCCGCCTTGGAAGATAATATATCAGGCGTGGCTCCCAACCTATCCTAGGGTTATGCAATTTATTTTATCGCACCAAAAAAAACTTGTAAAAACCGAAACCACACCATCGATTGATGATAGGCCGTGTGCTTTTATGTTGAGAAAAAAAAATCCTCTGATTACAAAATACTAGAAATATGCGTCTTAACGGTGAAAGGTGAGAGACGAGTTTACATAATACTGAGGTTGCGTTACCAATGTAAATTATAACATTGAGATTATATTTGTTAATAAAAAAAGGAATCTTACCTTCTGCACCGTATCCCAGTTTCGGACCCCTGCTGCTTCTTAACGGTATAAACGTAGATTTTGAACGATTCTAATACCAAAAGTTGTATAATATTCTATAATGCAATAAAGAAGAACCGAATTAGTATTTAAAGCACTTTTGGCATTAGTATTGTATCATTGATTAATACATGCAGATCGAAGTGAAGAATCACCTTTATGCAGGAATAAATGAATAATTATACTTTATTATATGTGTATGTGGGAAGACTACAGCAAATAATGCACACAAGTATGCATATGCTTACACAGCAGAAAAGTATATGGAATACGACAAGATGTCGAAGAGCAGGCGCACAAATTGCCAAATGGGCGATGTTTTTTATGGACAGGATCAATAAAGACTTGGCTGACATGATTATCAAGTCTTTAGTTTTACCGTTAACGAAGTAGCTTTGGTTTCCTCTTTGGCAAAGGTCACCATGATGTTTGCAATATTTAATAATTAGGTATTTTTTTCTGTGGTGTAGGAAAGCGATCGACAACAAAGGTCAGAGTTATGAAACGCTGTTGGAGAATAGTACTGGCTTCAACAATCCAAACAACATAAAATATCTGTGCGACTTAATCGGTCTCGGACAAGGAAATCATTCCAATATGGTTGGATTGAGGTAAACATAGCCAAAAATTTGTATATTATAAATTTAATATATTTAAGTAACACATACACACCACACACATCTACATATATATGAGATATCCGCCTGAGATGAATAAAATGCTCCGATGTACACACACATACACACACACACACACACACACATACATCATACATACATATATACATACATATATCAGATAGGACATTTTATTTGTCCCAAGCGGATATCTCAGAAATTAATAGCATATTCGATTTACTGACTCGACTCAAGGTCAACTATTTATTCTTTTTAACTTTCTTGTATAGTTTAGCTCTTCTTTTGCAATTAAACAGAACATAGTAAAGCCTTCCAATTCTGGCAATTCTAACCCAAATCCCCTCATCTCTCGCCCGCTCACCCGTTCGTGCTTGTTCCCCACCATGGGTTCAATGCTTCTCTTCTTCGTGGCTGTGCACCGGCGCGGCGACGCGGCGTATTTCGTAACGATCTAGCGTGGTTTCATCGAAAGATACGTATACTGAGAAAGAGACACTAGTAAAAGAAGTCATATTTGTGGTTTATTTTATTTTCGTTTGTTGAGAATCTTTATTGAATTATATTTGCATACTTGTTTGATGGCTCTGAATGCGCGTGGCAGGAAGACTAGAAGGTAGATAGAAGTTGAAGGGGATAACATTGAGAAAGGCCTGCTTACCGTTGAAATCTTAGTAGGAACACGATCATGCGACCATTTGGAAAACTCTGGAACAGATTATTGATTCGGAGTTGAAATAATAAATTGAATATGCTATAAAATACAGGAAAAGTTTTATATAAAAGTTGTTTTCTTGGAGAAAAGAAAGTGGAAATAACAGATTTTGTATATGGGGCATTATTATGATCAAGTCAAGATTAACATGAGTTTTTTAAATAGGAACCATTATTTTTTATTGCATATTCTTGTAGCTGAAGTCGAATCATTTTCAATATTATATAAAATTATATAAAATTTTTTTCTCTCTTAGTTTCTGAGGTCGCCTAGAGCGATTCAAATGCTGCATTCTGTATATATACTCATTTATAGATAGACAAACTCAATTACTTTATAAGTCAGTTTGACGCTTCTAACATTCGTGATCATCATTGATTCTTGTTTAATACTTAATAAACAATAAAGATGAAATTATTCTAAGAGCGTTATGAGCGTCAAGTAAAATACAGGCTACATTATTATATTCCTGATTACGTTTATTGATATGCAGAGAAAGATTTCCACCAAATGAATACGCTACTGAATTGCGACAAGCACAAGCAAGCAAGTGGGCATTCCGAAGTGTCGCTGAGGGAATAGATCACTTCAAGGCCGGTCGTCATTCCGAAGCTTTCCAGTGTCTCAATAAAGCACTCACTGTTGATCCTCGCAACGTTGAGGGTTTGGTCGCTCGAGGAGCATTGTAAGTTTCTGACTGAAGATAACAATATACGCGCGTTTAGTTATGTTAATGTATGCAGAAACGTGTTTAATATACTATGTATTTTACAGATATGCAAATAGTGGAAGTTTCAAGAAAGCGATCGACGATTTTGAGACAGCCTTAAAATTAAATCAGACACATGCGAATGCTCGTAAATATATGGCGGAAACACTGGTTGCTCTAGGACGCAGTTATGAAGATGAGAAGAAATACGAAGATGCTCAAAAAGCATATGAAAATTGTTTGGCAATTGCGCCATATCATGAGGAAGCGCGAAATTCCATTGAATACATAAAATCTAAGACTCTCACGTCATCACTGAACCCTCTGGATACCTTTAAGAACTTTGACACCGAGAATGATGTTGCAGAAAATAAAAAAGATAAAAAGAAACGCAAAAAGGAGAGAAAATCTAGATCAAAGAAAAGACAAAGATGGAGTTCCAGCTCAAGCTCTTCATCCACCGGATCTTCAACTTCTTCGAGTTCCGACTCGAGCAGCTCATCGTCATCGGGAAGCTCACGATCGGCATCTCGATCACCAAATCGTAAACGCAAACATAAGAAAGATCATCGCAGTTCGCTTTCGCCACTTAGCAAGCGAATGGCTCAGTATAATAATCCTCCAGCTGCAGCTGCTACTACTCACGAAACTATCGCACCGGCCTCTTATACCACAAACGCGCGCGAGAAAATGGATGACTACGAAATTAAAGTACGCAAGTTTCTCGAGCAAACCAAGGACGATTCTGATTATGAAGATAAGGCACGTATAAATTTATGAGTTTGCTTACTTGCATATTTCAAAGTTTGTAACATAAATATTAATGTAAGATGTTATATTTATGAACAGGTAAGAAAATTCTTAGAAGAGACAGCAAGATGGAAGAGAGAAAGGGAAAAGGAAAAGAAACACTCTGAAAGCGAAAAAATGAAGAAGAAAAAGAAGAAAGAAAAGAAGGGGAAAGATAAGGAAAAGGAGGACAAGAAGAGTCGTAAAAAGAAGAAGAAGGAAGAACGGAAAAAGCGTAAAAACAAGGACAAACTCGAACGAGATTTAGAAGCATTGAGAAAATCATCTTTGCCGGATTTGGAACAGTTAGAATCCAAGCTTAGTGCTTATTATGCGAAAGTTGAGAAAGACTGTGCGGCGCTTAAAAGGTTGGAATCATTGTTAGAATTTTGTCGTAATTTGAATTTAATATTTTTTTTATTACCTTCCAGTTAAGCAGTTTGATTTCAACTCGTGTTGTACAATTTTTATTTACGCTGTTTTCATATCCTCAGCTATCGCAAATGAATGGAAATCACGCGGTCGTCAGACATCGTATTCTACTTATGTTTTTATATTTACTAGGTATGTAGCACAGTATAATGACATAACTTCCCCTCTTAGCAACGCGGAGAAGCTCGCTGAAAGTTCACGCAAGGAGGAGGAGCTACGTAGAGAGAGGGAAAGAGATGAAGCTTCGAAGGCATATCACGAGCGAGAATCCAGGGTACCAATGACTGCGCAACAGAGAAAAGGTGTGTATTTATAAAATGTATATTAAAATATAACGATGTACGATCTCACCATAATCGTTTAAAATGTTTGCAGAAATCCAGAGGAAGCCACTAACAGACATATTTGAACAAGAATCCCAATTGATTCATCCCGAACCGAAACTCCCTACCCTAGACACCGCTGCATTAAATGCTAAATGGAAGGCTGCACAAGCTGCTAGGTAAGTAATTAAAGATATATGTAATACAATTTTATATTAAATGTAAATAATAAGCTAGAATGATATTGTTATATAATTTCATATTTTTGCTGTAAATTTACATGATTTATGCATGATTTCAGACAAAAGGACGTTTCTTCACAAAAATGGCAAGATGTCCAACCAGATAACAAGAAGGTACAATCTAATGTCTTTGTGGATAGCGACGAGGATGATGATAATGAATTGGAAGAAAGAATACAACGTGCGGCTCTTGAGAAATCTTTGAATATACGAAAGCAAATGCAACGCGAACTTGCTGAGAAAAGAGCACCGCCACCGCAACCTACACCGACACCACCACCACCGCTACCGAAAGAGCCTCCAATGCCAAAGCAAGCGCCCGTCAAGTATCCTACACCGCAACCGCAGAACAAATTCCAATCGTACAAGGATTCTACTATATCTGTGTCACAAACTACACCGACTAAGTTTGCCTCTACCAATAATTTGGGCGGCAAATTTCAACCGATCGGTCAAAATAGCGGAACTGGACATCCACCGGAACCACCGCGTCCTCCGCCAACGGTAAAGACTCAAGCCAAAGGTCCAAGAACCGATTCCGACAGTGAGACTGAACGTCAGCACCGACAAACTCCGAAGAAACGCGAATCGAGCAGCAGAGGCGGCGGCATGAGTAAACGTATGAGCAGGGATCGTCCAGGAAAACGTTCGCGTAGTCGATCTCGCAGTGCCTCTAGTTCCGGATCGTCTAGATCTCGATCACCAAGACGCAGTCGCTCACGTTCATATTCGAATCGACGATCTGGCAGTTATGAGAGAAAGTATAGCAGATCTCCTTCAGGTACATACAGTAGATCACGATCACGATCGAGATCTAGGTCATATACCAGAAGTCGCAGCCGCAGTAGGTCGGGTGATCGAGGTTACTATCGCAAGAGGCAATTCCGACCATACAACAATCGCGGCACGTACTACAAGCCACGCTTCCAAGGTTTCAACAATCCGAATCATCGTGGTGGTGGCAACAATTTCCAGAATCGAAATCGCTTCTACAACAATCAACACAATAATCGTTTCGGTAATCGTCGCGGTGGTTTTAACAATCGCGGTGGTCGAGGCGGTCGTGGTAATCGTGGTGGTAGATTCTTTCATAATAAACAAGGCTTCCGTGATTTTCGCGACAGACGGGACTTCAGGGACCGTCGTGCTTCGTCCCGTGATCGATATAGCGATCGCAGTTACTCACCCGATCCAATGAGGAAGGTTGACGAAGCGAAGGAGAAGATCAACAAGATGCTCGAAGGAGGTGACGACATTGAACATCAACAGAGTGGTAGCGGTGGCACAACCGTGCCACCTAACAAGAGACAAGCTGGGCCCTTGAGCGAAGGAGAAGAGAGGGACGATGACGACTATGAGAGGTGGGGAGAGGGAGAGGGGGGCGATGCAGCTAGTACCAAGGTTGGTTAGACTTCAGGTTTCAACCTACGAAATGATAATCTCATCTTTACGATGATGATGATAACCTGATTGATGATAAAAACGAGGAATAACAGATGAAGAAAATAATGATGATGATCAGCCACGAGAGAACACGCCACGAGCCAACTAACTCTCGTTTGTTGCCAGACTGACGGAGTCAAACCTGTCGATGATAACCTGGAAGGCAAGGAGTACTTCATTGAGCGCATGAAACAGCGAAGCAAGAACGTTTTAATGCAGAGAGCCATTGCTGCTAAGATTTGGTAGTTAGGATCTGTTACCGCCACCATCGCTGCTTCTCTGTGATATAGTCGCTTTCGTTCCATCGCCCGTACTCTGGCTAATCGACCGATTGATGAGGCACGTCAAGACACTTGTAGTTTTGTAGTGCCAATCTCTTCTTATTCACATATAAATATTTGTAATGTCAAAATTTCTATTTTTTTTTATGTAATCTTATTTTTTTCCAGTGATTTAAAATTAATCTGATTTAAACATGAATCAATTGAATTTAAATAGCAGTTGTTTCAACTATACGTAATAACTACTATAATGATTCACTCGTTAAATTTTGTTGACACTTTAGAAAATTTGATATTATTTTGAAAGGGAAAATGTCAAATAGGTTATAAATATTTAGTTTAAACATTAGTTAGTGCATACATTCTTATATCTAGTAAATAATTATAGTTATATTTCAGTTCATCAACATGCAATAAGTACTCATTTAGAGGCTACATATATACAATATAATTGGCAAGTGGCTTTTCATTATCATTTGGATATGTATCTTTTTTGTCCCTTATCAATAATGTACATTTTGGAAAAATTCAGAACTAGATTGAAACGAAAACGAGGGAAAGATGTATTTTAAAAATTCCCCATAAAAGATTAGCAGATCGTCGCTCATATATTCGAATGCCTAACAGCAATATCTTCATTGTCTTTGATTATCGTAATAATTAAAATAATCCTTGTAATAATTAAAGACACAAAATCACTAATGTAAACTTCAAGTCGAACATCTTGATAGAATATTATTGAAAACGGATTAATCATTGCTCCATATTATGATTATATACTTTGAGTTTTAATACGAGCAATTTATTACGGAATAAGATACGTATATATGTTGTATGTAAACGAGTTGGTTGTACAATTGAACACAAATATATAACACTGCAAAAAAAAATAGTAAAACTCGACTTTCCGAAAAAACTAGACATACTCCTTCCTGTTGAAGTATCTCTATCAAGAATCTGCATACTAGTTTTAGTGCACGGTATTTTGATATCGGAGCTTGCATTGGTACCTGGATTATCTAAACGTCTTATCGATGATTGTCGCTATCGTGAACTAGCGACAGCTAATAGCACAACAATCTTGCTTGGAAGAAAGCACAACTCTCATTGGTTGTCGCTAGTTAATGATAGTGACAATTGTCGATGAAACGTAAGAATCGCGCAACAAATTAGTATATCGCGAGTACTTATTGCCGTTTCTACCAATATAGATTAACTTTAGGTATGGTCAAATTTTTACTAAAAATATTTTGAAATATTTGATCCTTCGAATGAAAGAATTTTACGAATTGACCAATCAGAGTATGCTTCACAGCATTTATATGTAACATCACTTTAGAAGGCGGTTCACTTGATACTACAAATGCTTCGAAACTTAATTGATCAATCAAAAGAAAGAATTTTACTAATTAACACCAAAATACTTCAAAGCATTCGTAGCATTAAGTAGCTTTCACCTCGGTTCAACTTTTAATCCTTTTTTAATTCTTAGAATGGAAAAAGAACAATTAAATCACAATTAAAATCAAATTATATTGATAGAAAAAGATAGTATGTAAATTGAACCGAGATTAAAGTTAATCTTACATAGAATCGGGCATTAAAATTGCCAACGTCTCGCACTGTTTTTCATGTATGTGATTGGCTACGTTACATCGTGCACTTAGTCCGCATCCTATAATCCAAATTCGATCTAAATTATTTAGTGTGTACCAAACACTTTGTAGATTATCCGATCTAGCTTTAGGATCTACTATATTCCTCTGCGAGATTCGTTCGTAAGTTGCAAATACAAACAGAATGAAGAAATAAGTGAATGTTCAACACATCTGTTTTGTCAGAAGGATGCAGCAATATAAAAGAATGAGAGAGACTGCTCTACTCGAGAAAACTGTATTTGTGTCTACAAAGACGGCTACGTGTTGCACGATCTCAATGTGTACATCAAGAAAAAAACCGATTGTTTCGAATGCGATTAAATTTTCGAGAGAGAATGCGAAAAAGAAGCTCTGATAAGTCACAAACGAACGTAAGCAATGGAGCGGAGCGATCATTTTCATCAGTAAATGGAAAGTATATAATCGTGTATATAAAATCCTATATATAATGATAATCGCATTCAATAATTATATAATACAGTGATTTTACAACACGTACAATACGATTTTACATACAAGTGATTTTACAGATGCTCCTCTAAAAGAGTCCGAAATTCGCGAATTAAAATATCAGCAAATAAGTTATCGAAAAAAATATATAAATATTTGTTATTCTCGAACAATTGTTTTTGAAATATAAAGATCAATTAGATTGTGGTTAAACGGCTGCCTATCTGAATGTTTTCATCGGTAAATGTTAATGATCGCACTTGGCGAACAGAATCGTTTAACGGTAATCTATAATTGGTCACTTTGAAAGTTCATATCTCGAAAACTAATGTTCGAAACGAAAAAACAATATACTTTATTTTTTTCAAGAATTTACTTGCTGTGGTATTTTGATTCGCTAATTTCAAAAAACTGTATACATAATCAAACAATTCATAATCAACATAAATTGAATTCAAAATAAATTGAATATTGTTGATATCCAGAAATAAAAATGATTACCAAGAGAATGCTGTGGTATAATTTAAATTGGATAAATTATGCATTCCTCAAACGTGTTTGCGCGTTGTTGTGTCGACGCGACGATGCACCTGCGTATGCACGCATTCCGTGCAATAAACGACGACTGCCATTTATTCTCACTCACTTACTCGGACTTGCTGACGTAAAAAGGAGCGTGCAAGTATAAGTTTTATCATATAGAGTTATTTAAATTCCATTTCAAATCCATCGACGCCTTGAAATCGCTCCTTCGATCCGTTTCCACTCCATCGTGTATTCAATTCGCCCCGTCTTTCTATACATAACAATATAATTTGAAAGAATTAGTCGCAATGTTAAAATTCAAGGGACAACGAATTGGAAACTGCAAAATTCGTTCATCATTTTCTCGAGACCGACATCGCGGCACGCGACGCGCTCGTCGGAGGGGAAAGATGTGTCGAGGGAACGGAATTCCATCGCGATGCAACGCTTCGTAAAATCCCACGTTGCTCCTAACTCGCACGAGGCGACTCCTCGGGATGGGATCCGGTGTCGGTGGCATCGAGCTGCATCAAGCAGGATCGAGCAGCATCGAGTAACCATGCGCACGCACACAGAGTAATCTTCGCATAGCGCCAGCCTTCGTATAGCGAGTTCATACCACGCGTGGCGACTCACATGCACGTGGGTGCGCGCGGTCGTTGCTGTTTAATCCACCCCGATCCAGCGGTCCCGGGGGGGATTCTCCTCTCCTCTCCCTCCCGTCTTTCCCCCTCTCGCCATCGCTCGCTCTTTCTCTCTTTTTCTTTTCTGACGACTCTGACTTACTCCCGTGCAAGCGAGCCAGTCTCGGTCGGCCTCGGCCGTCCTTGCCCCTTATGCTATGCAATACGTCTGTTACCGCATCTACTAGCTGGCGCGAAAACATCAACTCGCTTAAACCAATGGATTAGAAAGGCCCGTAGTGATGGGACCGATCCGATTCACGTCTACGTCGCTATCGAGCAATCGATGAACTTTATAAGGGCAGGGAAGAATGCGTAATAAAATTCTCGATTTTTATAGAGAGTCGAGCTCGACGGGCTGAAGAATTTATGGCACGTTGTTAGCACTTTGAAATACGGACACTCAGGAACGGCGATTAGGGTCATTGCAGGAGTGCCTGAATTACGACCTCATTTCAGATAGAATGAGATTGCGGGTGAAGAGAAATATTTGAGATAAATATACGTGGCTGCGTTCTTTCGAGGATCGCCAAAAAGTATTTAAGGACACAAATAAAATTAATACCTATTAAGAATGCGAATATGTTCGTCCCATACAAGGGGCGTTAAAATGATTTTGACGTCAAAGTTCAACATGATTTGTGATTACAACATTTGATTGTTTATTTATATTATATGTTAAAAATTTGAATAAAATTATTTTAACTTTTTGTTGACTTTTGTGTATTCTTTGGGCATTTACGTTTCCAGACACGAGATTCTTATGATCTTTGCCGTTGGATCTCTTTCGACTCTCGCGAATCAAGACTCGCTGGAAAATTCTCAGACGAGAGGTTGTAACTGTGTAATCTCGCATAAATCTGTCACAACAATGTGTCTCGCGTGTTTGTATTTACGCGCAATATCTCTATGTCAATTGTAAGTTTCGCGAAAAGTATGATATCAAACACGAGTGTCCAGTTACAGGAATTCATAGATCTTTTTTTATTAATGTTAATTAACTTTAATTTCAATTTAATTTACTTTTATCTTTTTCTAATTCTTAAAAAAAACCTAGATAACGTTGCACAAGATATCTAAAAGACGTTTTTAAAAAGGCTGGGTTTGCTCCACCTTTGATAAACTTCAGCTCATTGTCTTACTCTCTTATTCTATTATACTCTTACTGTTTTACTCTTTTGTTTATCCAATAGGTAAATTACCACTTAATTTATCCGAAGATGGAACAATTTTAAAAGACGTATATTATCTAGGAAGTAAGTTAAACTGAGATTAAAGTTAATCTACATTGGTAGAATAGAAATAGACAACAGCTGAAAGAGTGGTGATATAACTCGAAATACAACGCAACCGTTGTATTGTAAGCGATTAGCTTCTTAGACAACAAAAAGTCTAAAATTGAAACACAAAGCGTTTGTAAAACGGACAAGAATATACGATAAACAGCATATCGTCCGATGGCTGTGTCATTAATGGAAAACAATTAAAATTGTGTCGTATCTATATGCGCAGTTATACATGTATTGTCATTGACTTTACATCAACGACGCAATAGTCGGCCGACGTTGTCTATCGTGTTCTTGTCTTAAAGAACATTTTGAAGACGTACTTATATCCTAATTTTAGACTTTTTAGACTTTTTGGGAGAACATAAAAGGATCCGAGGAGAACAAGAAAGTTGAAATAATATCGTATTGATTAAATCATTCAAAAAAAAAATAACATAAATTCGATCAATAATCAGTCATTGATTGTTTCATTATTTCGATTAATTTCACTTTCTTGTTTTTCTTGGGATGTTCTCTTTTCATCTTTTAGGCTCTCCCAAAAATATTTAAAAACTTTCCGCATATTGTCCGCATTATTTTATCCTTGTTTAACATTTGGTGAACAATAAGAGTGAACATTTGGTGAACATTTGGTGAACAAAAAGATAGGGATCATGCATAAAAGGAAACGCATTCAAAACATCTTTTAAACATATTTAAGACATATTTCGATATTGGTCTTTGACTGTGAGTCATAATGAAGAATCAGGGTTGATCCCATCGCTAGAGCCATCCCGCCTCTCTCCCCGCGACCATTCGCGCGTAGGAGGGAAAGTTACCGGGAATTTCTCCCTCCCGCCCTCTCTCTCCCCTGAGACACCAACGACGGAAGCTGCAACCTCGACGATCGGCGCCCGGTCACGAAAACGAACGGACGGTTGAACGGGCCGGGAGGAGGACAGGACAAAGCAGACGCGCGTGCTTTTTGTATAGCCGTTAAGCGCGCGCCGGAAGAGCCGGCAGGAAATGTCCGCGAACACGATTCTAGCCACGTTCGCGGACAGCCCGTCGACTCTCTTCACGAGTTCGGGCTGTTCGGGGCCCGAATCGAGCGAGGCGAGGCGTCCGTCATCCGTCTCGCCATCGTGGCTGGATTCTCGCTCCCTGACCTCGAGAAACGGAATTCCGAGGAATATTCCGGATGCAACGGAGGAACGTTTATCGATCATTCCGCATCGGATATCTTCGCGCGCGCGTCGACGTTCCCGATAGAATCATGATGATTTCATAACGAAGAATTCGATATTCGAGTTCCTAGAAAATTTGTTGAGAAATTAATATCGTAGAATTAATATCGCGGTTGAAATTTGCCACCAGAATCTACAACATCGAGCCGATCGAATTCTTTCTTTGTATCGATATTTTTATTCATGAAACGAAATATCGCTCCTTTATTTCAGAAGTGACATGAAAAATATCAAGTTTAAGATAAAGGAAATTATTCTTTAGCTTCACAGAAATTATTAACTAATCAAATAATATCGGAAAAAAGAAGATATTCTTAGTATAATCAAATGTTATTCTGTCGACATTTGAGGATTTTTTTTTATTAAATTCATTAAATTTTTTTATCAAATTCATTTATTTTGATGTAGATGTAGAATAATGTTTGCTTAACTCATACACGTGTGGGGGAGGGGATACAAATTTAATGTATCATTACACATATACATGCAATGTCCTTCCACAAGTTTAATGATAAAGTAATTTAGTAATTAATTATAAAAATGAGTCCTGCCCGAAGGACTGTCAGAACAGCGTATCTATATATTAGGTGTAGTAAAAAAAAAACCATTATTTTTGCATGAAATTGAATGGAAAAATATATGGATTTCTTTTTACTACATCTAATATTTTGCGGCTGGACAACTCCGCGCGGATCGCGACGTTAAAGCGATGGGGTGAAGGCTTTTAGCCCAATCATACACGATCGGGTGATTTCCCGGTAGCCAATCCTCGCGATTTAGGGAGTTCGCGCATCGGTCACTATTACAACGGAATTTTCCTATTGCGACAGATTCGCGCGAGAAATTTCTTTTTAGAACATTCTTTTTAGAACGAGAATCAAATGCGCGCTTATAACGCAAATATGCCTACACGTGGTATAATAATTCGAAAATCACGTTGTTTAAAATAAAATTTTTTATTAATTGTATCATTTTTGAAATAAGGGAGCGATACACACACACACACACACACACACACACACACACACACACACACACACACACACACACACACACACACACACACACACACACACACTCACACACACACACACACAC
>Ga0157364_1001629_pt1 | contig 19457 bp, 14 predicted proteins | sample AttsexASBM2_FD_111476 | JGI IMG/M metagenome (GOLD analysis project Ga0157364, IMG submission 111476) | Fungus gardens microbial communities from leaf cutter ant in Ribeirão Preto, State of São Paulo, Brazil - Atta sexdens ASBM2 | ecosystem: Host-associated > Fungi > Mycelium > Unclassified ...
ATCTATATATATATATATATATATATATATATATATATTTATAAAGATGTATATATCAAGAGATTGGTCAATCATTTTCATATAATTATATCATAATTATGTGTCCTTATATAATAGATCAAATTTGAATTTGACGTTTTTTTAAAAATTGTTATACGTAAATTTTTAATCTCAGCATTTTAATTGAGCAGCGTCGATAGTTACTCCATTTTTTGGAGTTTTGCGCTGAAAATTTAAAATATGTGGGAAAAAGATCTCGAGTTTGTTGTATTGTGTTTCATTGAGAATGCTAGATTTGTCAAATGTAAAAAATTAGCATGTGGATCATTACATATATATAGATTAATATATATCCCCATATTACAAAATAAATTAATATTAAAGATTCGAGAATAATTCGGAGTATGTATATTTGTTAAAAAATTTTTGTTTAAAATTTCGTGCAATGAATTAATAAAATTTTTGTTTTACAATTAAAATGAACATGATGAAATATATATAGTTATTCGTTAAAAAAAAGCAAATGCAGTATTATTGATTAAAAGATAGATATAATACGTTAACAATGATTATATTTTATGGAAATGTAAGAAATAAGAGTTTATCGGAGTAAGCCATATTGACGAAAAACAAACTTCTAAATTATATAATTACAAGAATTGACATCGTTTTTTGTCATTTTTTAGATTTCTGTTTTATTGTTGTTATTGATAATAACAAACCTTGCATTCTCTACAAATTTTCTGTGTGCTTATTTTGCAATTATCGCTCATAATATTAATTAGGCAGTGAGCGAATTATAAAAATCTAGCTAATGACAAATCACGCATTTACCTAAGGTGTGCTTAGGCTGTGAATGTAATGGACTATTAGAGGAGTTTATTTGTACATAAATAAAAGATTTACTCTATTAGAATGGAGTGGATTAATGTAATGTAAGACAACGCTTTATGATTTCCATGTGAAATTATCAGTATACTGGATTTATTAATATATGCAAACAAAATTAACAATTGTAAACGCAGTGTACAGCATAATGTTAGTATTATAAAAGAGCTGCGATCTGCTCGTTCGCAATTTCTTTGGGTGTCATACCGTCGTTATCCGCTATATTTGATTGAGCTCCGATTGAAAGCAAATACTTCACTGCATCTACGTGATCGCAACTTACCACGTAGTGAAGGGCCGTTTGCCCGTACTGATCCCGCGAGTTTACATTCGCGCCATTCTTAATCAAGTAATCCAAGATTCCGAGATAGCCGCGATCCGCAGCCCAATGTATGGGATGCATCCCTTCCTCGTCTGGTTTGTTGACGAGCGCGGGTTCGCCACTTAAAAACTCTTGCACCTTTGCCTCATTACCCTCCTTGATCCAATCTAAGAATGTCTTATCTTCGTCATTCAATTCCGCGCTTCCATACGATAGCTTGCTAAAAACAATCCATTTTTGAGACCCGGCTTTTGTCTCTTCTTCATCCCACATCGGGTTTATTTTCTCGATTCCATGGATGTAATTTGTCATCGCGGTCTCGCGGCTCATATCTCCAAGATTCTTCCATGCTTCCCATTTGTGCTTGGCTTGCATCTGATACCAATTGGGCCGCGGGATGTCGCACGGCCCTACAGTAGCTTGTTTGTACAAACCATAAAATGCAAGCAGCTGACCTGAATCTAACTCTGACACCAACGTTTGCAGATATTTGCTAGCTCTGTTAAATGTCTCCTCTAGATCAGTCAAGGGCTCGCTTTCTAAGTCGCTCTCAGCCATCATTATCGAATTCGCGCGATATATTTCCAATTAAAAGTATAAAGTAACTAACTCTAATCAATTACTTTTTTTCTTGTATACGACTAAATCTTTCCCTTCTAAAGAATGCTTACGTTCGAGCGCGGCATTCATGCATTCCTTCTTTAAGAATATTACGTTTCCATAACCCAGATGCAAACCAGTTAGCTTATCGAATGCTATAAAAGTATTTGTCACACAACCGAACTGGGAGAAATATAGCCAGAGCTCGTGACGACTTACTGTCCAAGGAATGTTGGCAATATTAATTATGTATTTCCCGACGATCATGGTAAGAAAAAGAAATTGATTTGCTTATACCGCTCGTTGTATATTTAACAAATGTATTGTATGATCTTGCATCAATTCGTGTAAATTAATATCAGGATTTGTACCGAGATTGTCCAGTGCTATGTGCATACACGTCAATCCCCACTTATTCAGCAGATGCTCTATAGACCAATCGGCACTGCGTTCCTGATAAGTGCAAAGAAATTTCGCACAAGGATTTTGCTCCAACAAAAATGCCACAATGACCACTATATCCTCGAACACGGTAGGCTCGTAGAAACAGTCCGAACCGATGATTAAATCTAAGTGTCCAAGCGAGAACAAGTTGGACAAGAATAAGCCCCAGGTGATGCCGACGATTTGAACTTGATCCGCGACCCCGTTTAACTCACAACACCTCTTGATGTGCTGCAGAGTTCTTGGTTGACTCGCCGAATCGCTCAAAGTCACAATCGCGCCGCACTTGCTGGCGAGAATACCAGGGAGCGAAGTACCGGCTCCTATCTCCAGAACCCGCTTGCCAACCAAGTTTTCCCTGTGCTCCCAGAGATACCAGGCAAGTACAGGTGCGCAGGGCCAAGTATTGAAACTGTAATTAGCCTGCAGCAACTGGAATCAGTAAGATTCTATTGTGAAGGATGCTATACACAAAGAAAGTACTTCAAGAATGTACTTTAAGAATTTTTGATATAGAAAAGATTAAGCTGTAGTTTCATAAAATTAATGCAGAACGATATTATGTTTTCTTCATTAATGGAATTAGAATGAATCATTTTAATTTAGCTATCTCACTCATGAAAAAGAATTATGTCGAGCATTGTGATAGATACGAGCAGATATGAAATCTTGAACATGTCATTAGGCAACGTAGGAAATGTGATGATGAAAAAATAGTGTTAAATCAAGAACTGAGAATGAGAGATGTCTTAAATTAATGTGTATTAGTTTATTAAGACTAAGATTGATTTACATTAAGAATTATTTTTAATTTTATCAGAAAGATTAAAATTATTTCCTAGTTTAGGTCAGTGTATAACTATTCTATTCAAACAAAGTGAGACAGAAGATATCTAGTTCTCATTCAAAGATCACTAAAAAAAAAATAGTAATCACTAATGTTAGTAATCAATCTATTGATATATGAACCAGAATATTCACTGAAAACACCTCGACTTTATTCTAGAGATTGAAACTGTTGAAATCTATCTGCTATCTGAAGCCTAAGTTATATAACAGTCATTTTGAAAAACTCTGAGATCTTATAACAGCATAAAAATAACAATTTCTAAGGAAATACAAAATTTTATATATATATATACAAGTAATAATAAATTGCCCTCACATATTAATGTGTGATTTAATAATCGCCAGTGTGTTGGAATAGTAATGTTGTTGACGCTCATTATAAATTCGTCAAAAATTCACGAAAAAATCTGCAGATTGACAGTTTTGAAAAAGAAAAAAAATGAATTGAACGGAATAAAAAGGTGAACGAGAAAATTTCGCAAAAATTCTCCGGAAATAATTGTAGATCAACGAAATGATTTTTCGCGGAGCGATCTAACCAAGAAGCATGTAACACCGGTAGCTTGCGCGTGCCGGAAATACTGCGGGCGTGCGAGGAACTCGCGCGCGAAGTTGTTCCCTTACCTCAGGTATGAGGATCTCCAGGCTCTCCTCGTGCTCGTCGTCTTGTGCGCAACCCTGCACCTTTCGTGATCTGAATACGAACCTTTTCACCACTTGCTCGGGCACCGCATGATCCCCATCGGACATTAGGGCGCGCGTGGGAGGTGGACTCGTATCGTGCGAAATACTTCCCTCTAAACCGGGCATCACTGACGCGCCTCTCGGCACGCACTAATCATTTCGCATCGTGACTGCGTTAATTTACGCGCCCGTCCGAATTGTTGGTATCCAGCGCGTCGCATCGAAAGGACGGGGATATGGATAGATATGGAGTATACGGACGTAGTTTTGTTGAGAGTAGTCGATAGTGGAATCGTTGGACTTCCCGCTCGATATGGCCGCACTTCCTGCCCTCATTCTCTCTCTCTCTCTCTCTCTCTCTCTCTCTCTTCCTCATACAGCAAATGAAATATTTATAAAATTGCACGATTTGAAATATTTCAGAAATTTTTAAAATATTTCTGTGAAACATAATTATATTCAAGAAATCAGAGCTTTAATTTGAAATTTTTTTTTTTCTTATAACATTTGTATAATGGTTCTAAAATATTTTTATGAAATGTTTTAATGTAATATTTTTTAATGTTTTAAAAATGTTTTAATGTAATATTTTTTAATGTTATAAATATTTGCGAAATATTTCAATTTCTCAAATATTTCAAAAGATGATTCACATTAATATTTCTATATTAATACATTAATATTTGCTATATGGATCCCGCATTAAAGACTTGTGAATTAAAAATAGCATAAGATCTTTAGCATCTCTTAAATTAAATTATATCACTTAAATTAAAACGCATCTAACTATCTATCAAGTATAATTAAAAGAGTTTTTACTGTTTTGCTTTAGTACATTTTATTTAGTACATATATTTAATTGTATCATGCATATCTGTATATATTACATATATTACATATAATTTCTTGTTTAAATATAACAACTACATTTTTAATTTGTATGTGTGCGTTAAGAGCATATAAATTTTTCTGCTTTCTAGCAATGAACATAGGCAACACATGTACGATTACGTACTTTCCAATTGTGATACAAACAAATCGACACGAGCATACGCTATTAAAATATTGTGTTCGACTATTTTATATCATTTCACGAATATCAAATTTTTACATTTTATTACCACTTATTTTTCTAAAAGTGATACTCTAATAAGAGGTTTTAAGATTATACTCGGATATATTCGGATATAAATGTACGAAACCTTTTTTTTTATTTCACTGTGATGATGAAATAAAAAAACTAAGCAACATTCAATATTGTGCACAGAGTATGTGCATGACTGTACATAGTGCGACACAGTAACACTGTGTGTTTTATTGCTAGAAAGCACTAAACTTATACACCAACACTTTATAGTCATAACTACAAAGTGTCTGAAGAAATTTACACAACATTTATACAGCTTTCGTATTTATATAGTAACTTATTCGCGACATCCGTAGCTTCTTTAAGATTTATTAATATCTCAACAATAGTTAATCCGAAATCAAAAGCTGTTCCCGGTCCTCGGCTAGTTATGAGATTGCCTGTAAAATTATTATCAATATCAATGGGAATAAAATACAGAAATTAAATTCTTAAAGATTGTTAATTGAAAATTATTAATATCATAATAAATGTATGGTAAATCAATTATTACCATCAACCACAACATTCTTATCATCCTGATAGTCATAGTAGTCGCACAGATCTCTTTTCATACTTGGGTAAGAGGTGATTCGTTTTCCTTTGCCAATATTATGCATTTTTAAAGCTGTAGGAGCTGCACAAATAGCTGCTATTAATTTGTTCTCCTTGTCCTGCTTTTGTAACAATCTCCCAACTTCCTCCGACTAACAAGACAAATTTTATTAGCTACACTTTACATCATAATAAAATCAGACACTGTCAAACTTACAGATGTAAATGTCTTAGCTCCACCGAGACCACCAGGCAAAACAACAACATCATAACTCTTCTCCTGAGCATCCCTAAATAGAACATCTGTGCAGATCTTGACGTCGCGGCTGCATTTCACGTATTTGCTATCCTGTACACCAGCTGCAATAACTGTGATCTATCCAAACATATTTCAATATAGAACATCTTAATTTTTTTTCATTTAGAATATCTTAATTTTTTCGCTTGTCTTTGTCCAAATTTTAATATTGTTGATATTGAGTTTCAATAATGAGCAAGTTATTACTGTTTATCTTATTTCAATATAGCTATTCGAGTATGTTAATTCATTTAATTAAAATCTTTTGTTCTTAAATAGTTGTAAATTGATATATAAAATTGATATATAATTGAAAACAATCATCAAGAAGCTCTTATTTTTATCAAGAAATACAAGCAATATTTAAAATATTTAAAAACAATCGCCAACAAAACACACAATTTCTTATTAAAAATTGATTAAAAATTACATAAATAAAAAAAAATATATAATATATATCTCATTCATTTTCTACAACACATGATATTATTCGAAAATTATTTTATAGTTGCTTCCAAAAAAATGGAAATATAAAGAAAAAAGAAAAAAATTCCTTTAAAATTAATAGTTATTATACTAGAATTATATTTCAAAATTAATATTACAAAATTTTAATGATTCAAAATATTTAAAAATTTAAATTCATTTTTTGGAAAAAAAATTAGTTTTTCTAAAATGTATTATACAATTATTACAAATGAGCAATGTATGTGTACATATATGTATATATATGTATACATGTATGTGTATGTATATTGGTATGTGTATGTATATGTCCAATTTGATAACACAAATCAGCAAAAATGTCGTTTTATTTTCTGTTAATCACTAAAGTGCTAAAAAAGATAAAATGTTTCGATTTGCATTACTAAATAAGAAGCATTCATTGTGTATAATACATCTTGTAATTTAATTCTTGCGAAGAATCTAGAGAGTATTATAAGACAGAGGATAATTGATCATTTTGGAGTGTCATATAAAAAAAATACCGACAACGTCAGACAATGAAATGTAATCCTTTCAGAACAATAAAAAAATATGGAGAAATAATCATGCATATATGTTGTTTATTTTCTGCCAAAGAATCAATCGTCCTAAGTGACGTACTCCGGCGCGCCGTAAAACGTCGATAGTTATCACAGCCTCCATTTCCTCCGTTCCATCAGCGAGCAACACCAATGCAGTTTTCACTTCGTTCTTTACATTTGCCATTACGTATATACGTATTCTACGGAAATAACGTCAAACTTCTACTTTATTCGGGTAAAGATGATGAATTCGAGAAAAAGAGAAGTCGAGAAAAGTTGTATTCGAGGAAGTCTGTTCAAATTGTGATTCAACGTCACAACAACCACACGTTGATCTGACCAATTACGTTTCATGATGTAAATAAATTTTCATGAGGATGAACCATGATTGAGCAATGAGCGCGTTAAGATACATTTTCAACTCAAATCAATAACCGTTTCAGCGACAAAAAGAATTACGTGGCCAAAATTGATGAATATCAAACATTCAATTTTGATCAAGTGATATTTTTTGTCGTTAATGGCAGGTGAAAGCATTGAGCAGCTCATGAAAATGTATCTTTATACAAACACGCTAAATTTAAATTCTGATTGGTCGATCTTCATTATATTACTTCTCCGAGATTTCAATTTCGTTCGATTTGAACAATTTAGACGCTCAAAAGAAACGTAAAACAAATATAGTGTTCGTTTTAACGTTCATAACGTTCATAATGCTTTAAGCGTCGTTTCATCCTTGTTTAGTAAATATTAAACAAGGACAATTGATCACAAGCGTGAATGGCAAAACGAACGCAGCCACTAGACGCGCTGAAAATTCAAATTAAACACCTTGATTTTTCGAAATTCCGATTGTCACGTGGACTCACCCTAAACGCTTAATCACGTGAGCGAACAAACCGAACGTAGCTGTAACAATTTCCAATTTGACCTCCTATACCGCGCATTTCATTGGTCGACACATTAGTCAACGCAGCAATAATCTCGACACAAAATTCATCCGGAAAAACTTATATAAGACCTTAAATAAAAACCAAAGATATCTCAAACGAGCTTTATAAATGATCGAATAGATAGGAAACGAGATAATAATAAGCAGAGCAAGGACAATATGCTTTTCAAGGTCGTCGAAATTTAAATTTCAAAGTCGCGGGCGAAATCGGCACTGGTTTTCGAGTACGGCCAGTCGCGTCGCTACCGTGCGCCGCACTATGGCCGTCGCGTTCGGATGTTGTGGATACTGAACTTGGGCAGGAGGTACGTAAAGAATCGCGGCAGCCGTTGCCGTCATTATCATTGTCATCGCCTCCATCAAGTAAGGGGCCTTTCCTCGCGTGGAGTCGCACCAGCCCTCCGCACTCGTCCAACCGCGCTCGCGCGCGCGTTGGCCGCCCTGCAATCATCACACGGAGCGCGTGAGGTGCGAGGCGCGATCGTCTTCGGAGGAACGATGACGCGTGCACATCGCTGAGGGAGGCTGCCGCCGGAGCGCGGAGACGAGTGAGCAGGGGTGAGTTCGTGGAGTCAATTTGGAGGATCCCCCGCGGGGCCACCTGGGGCCACCGCGCCGTGTGTGTACGTGTGGACGCGACGCGACAATCGCGTCGAGTCGATCCGATCTCGATCGCGCGTGACAATAATCGCGAGCGTGCGCGCGCGCGCGCGCGCGTTCGCTCGTTCACGCGACGCATTTGCGAAGAATTTTTCATACCTCCGCCGCGAGAAATTCGAAATCCGTGATCGAGAATCATGACTTTGACCGTCGCGATCGTCCTCCTTGTCGAAGGCATTCGAGCTTGCGCGCTTGTTAATTAGCCTGTTTGCCGCTTTCACCGTGACTCAAGACCACGAAGGAGAGAGAAAGAAAGAGCATGTGTGTGCGCGTGTCAGTGTGTGAGAAAGAGAAAGAGAGAGAGAGAGAGAGAGAGAGAGAGAAACATAATGTGAGACGTGTAGGTAGTAAAATTCTTTGAATTATATATTATATAATTCAATATGTATAAAATAATTTTGTGTAATGTACATATAATTGAATTATATATTATATAACAGATTATACAGACTGATCTTCTATTTTTATAAATTACTTTATATTAGTGATCTAGAAATATATCTATCGCGATTTATTTCTTATTATTTATTTCAGTTTGTAGACCTTAAGAGGAATCGGTTGGGGTAGATATCTTGCATTTGTGCTTTGCATCAGGAAATTTTTATTTCGAGCATAACTAATGTAACTTAACTAATGTAACTTATATTGGAATTTTATCAACCTGACTCGAGGATATTCATCAACACGTACAATAGATTCCTTGATATTGAACAGTTTTGAAACGACAACCGCTTTCCGTATGTTTTCATTTGATACCAGCAAATCAGTAGTATGCAAATACGCTAGGTTTACACTAAGGCTGTAAAAAATTATCAAGAGTTCCATTACATTATCTCTGTAAATAAGGCGCCAATGCATACATGTAGTTTTCTTATCTTTTACAAAGATACCGAGGCGAGCATGTTAGCAGTATATGTTTTTGCCATATCGTCTTTCAATCATATTGATGGCATAACTATACGGTTCAGGGGGTGGATGATAGGAATTTACTGAAAATCCAAGATCAAAGCCATTCAAAACGCTGGAGAAAGACGGAGGAGCTTCGGAGGAGGGGGAGATGTCTGCTGGCACCCAGGGCGAGATTCGGGTTGGCCCTTCTCATCAGGTTTGCCATATATATCTTGAAAAACTTTCTTGCTAATTAATTGTTTTGCACAATGTGCCTATCTCGAGGCTTGCTATTAGTATAAACATTTGTTGTAAGGTAAAGGGCATGTGTGGATACAATCTCGAATCATCATTCTCCCCACATTAATCGATCATTGTTATGTAATCATTTTATATGTATAATTATTACAATTTTATGAGTGCTTTCCATTTTGTAATTCAAGTCGACACAAATGTTCTATTTTCTTTTGTATTCCAGTAAGTAACAAAGAACGACACTTCTGATGATTTATTGTCACCGAATGAAAAACAATCTATGTATGGACTAAAAGCCTTTTGTGTCTTATTACAAAGGAGAGACAAAGTCTTGCATAACGCATAATGCATAAGAAAACAAACCGTTACCAAACTTATACCTGTTTCCATCAATGTAGATTAACTTTAATCTTGGCTCAACTTAATCTTCATTTTTTTCTAATCTTTAGAAAAAGATAAAGAGCAAGTAGAACCGAGATTAAAGATAAGGTTTGTTCTTTTTCGAAGAATTCTGAAGTAGTTCTCAACTAGTATAATAAGTTAGAGTGAAAAACTATACTGTCTCACTCTAACTTATTGCATCAGTGTACATCAGTTCAGAACTTGGGGTGGAAAAAAAATAAATCTTTAATCTATATCTATGGAAATGAGCATGAAAATCCTTCATTTCCTTCTTTTTTATGAAATGAAAGACTTTGACCGGTTGATCTTTTCATGTTATGTATCGTAACACATGCTAATCTGTATAATCCATGGATTAAGTGATTAGAATCATTAGCTGTCTTGAAAATAATATACAATTATGAGAAAAGCCATTTGTGCACCTACATTAGAGAGATAATTGCGTTTCTTATTGCATCAAGTAAAATGTAATTCTCCAGTTTTAAAGTGACAGATTGTTTCTTGAACAAAGAAAGATTGTGAGGATCTTCACACGCTCTTTACATCAATGAATCAAATAAATATAAACAAATGTAAAAAGAACTGCTCGTTCGCGCGTATACGTGGCATACATGTGTATATATGTATACACATGTTTAAGCAGATACGCACGCGCGTACGGATGATTCGAAAAGTAATGCAGAAAAATGTACTACACATACACACACACACACACACACACACACACACACACACACACACACACACACACACACACATGTATGTAATCTAATCTGAAAAATATGAAGTACGCGGATCAGTCTTAAAGTTTCTCAACAATAAGACCGATAAAGTATGTACCCGGGATCGGCATATACTCCATGCAGAAAACTTCCATTTCTTTCGCATCGCACGCTATCTCCGAATATTTTCTGCGACAGTAAATGTCACGTGTTTAATGTAAATCCGAGGATATTCTTGTGAGGGGACACTTTATGGTAATCGGGGAACGTTTAAGCCGCGAAAGACATATCGACACATTTAAGTGGCAGTTTTATGTAAAACTTTTTAAAAATTATTACCAAGATAAGATCGGACTCTCACGCATTCCGGTTCCCATCCGATGGTTCAACTAACGCATCACGCATTAAAGAGCTTCGAATGTTTCAGGTGTAGACCTCGTCTCGTCTGCAATACATGAAATGTATTCGTTAAGCTCTCCTGCGATACTTGTTGTATCACACGAACGATCGCCAAGCTCGGCGAATAAGCCGGCGGAAAATCTTTCTTTGCAAGCAACACAACGCGCGGTGCGTGAAATACATACTTGGGAGCCGATGCATAAAGATGGTTTAATTGCAATTTATTTGAGCATGAGATGACACTTTCTTAATTTGGAGTGGTTTTCAGTCACGGTGAAATAATTGATCGAAGCGGATCAACTCGCGCCTTCGCACTATTTATATACCCGTTGGCATACAACAATTATTCGCGATTGCTTACTTGAACCATCTGTGAGCACGAGCGTTTGTACGAACTGTCCCGAGCCCTAGCGAAATCACCTTTCACTTCGAATGCTTCTTAATGTGCAGAATATCCCAGATATGAGAGATATACTTGAAGCGATATCAAATTAAAATCATCATCAAACGTGCGAAGATGTGAAGCTTTTTTTACTTTGAAGCTTTTTTTTATTTGTTACTTGATGTTTTGCATCTGTGATTAATAAGCAGCTACATTTATCTTTTTTCTTCCTCTTTTTATGTACGTTTTGCAAACTTATCATTATATTCGTCGCGAATCATGACTTTGTAAAACGGTACATTACGCAACTTATATACTTCTTGCATTAAATGCAGATTGTAACTTCTATTTTTAACACATAATCATCAGGGACAGTTTAGCTGATTATCGCGTTAATGAAGTGTTTGCTTGCGAATATCTGTCTTGTGTGCATTTTTAGAAACAAAAAAAAGGGAGATTATAAATTAAGACATAGTTTTTTATTCTCTTATAAGATATTGAAAGAGGAAGTTGACTGAGAAAGAATGTATAGCTTCGTTATTGGTAATTCTTTCTACGTAAAGAATAAAAAAAAAGGAAGAATTGGGACATAGAGAGCGATTAGTTAGCCCGTGTTGAAAAAGCAAGTCGATATGTGACATTTAACTAACTCGCTTTGGCATCATTGGTGCTAACCGCGCGCAATCCCGAATTTTGGGATTTACAGGAGTTGGTTTCTTGTCAGGCCCGTTTGCCTGAGTATCGGCCGGGTATACCCCCCGGAGAGCTGCCACCCGATCCAGAATTCTCCAAGGAGCGCGAGGAGCTAAAATGGGTACCAGCCATGGCGTTGGACGGGGATCTGCTCATGTACTTGAGGGCGGCCCGTTCAATGGCCGCGTTCGCCGGTATGTGTGACGGCGGTTCTCCAGATGATGGTTGCGTGGCTGCCTCTCGAGACGACACTACCATCAACGCATTGGACACCCTTCACAGTTCTGGCTATGATCCCGGTAGGGCGCTCCAGGCACTCGTCAAATGTCCTATACCGAAAAGCGTCGACAAGAAGTGGTCCGAAGACGAAACTGTACGTGCTCACTTCGTTCTTTTACTGTCAACATTATTGACCGTTTACTGACCACAGGGAGAATTTTCTAACAGATAGATTTTCTTTCTTTTCGTTGCTCGTAGAAGCGATTCGTCAAGGGTTTGCGGCAGTTTGGAAAGAATTTTGCACGTATTAGGAAGGATCTTCTGCCTCACAAAGATACGGTAAAGATTTTATTCTTTAGGCAGTTTGTTCTTCTTACCTGTCTGTTAAGGTTGCTGTAAGTTTGATCTTTTTTGTTTTATCTTTTTTTTTTCTTTCCTTTATATTTAAATTAATTAATGCAATTGAGATTTAAAAAATTGATAACTGTAGAAAATACGTGATTACATTAAAAATTTTAGTAAAAATAATATAATAACTTACAACAAATAATTTTGATTTTTTATTTTTAAAGCATTTTATTTTTAAAGTATTTGTCTCCATAATCTACTTTTACATTCGGTAGAACCAATTATTGGAGCATTTATCTATTGTTTTAAAGATACCTAAGATTCCAATATACACTGTTAATTAATCTATGGTTCACATTACATATACTAAAGATTTTCAGTACTGGCAGTGTATCTTGGAACCGCCTTAGACATCATTTGTTTATATGTCCAGATCACCTCTAGCTGTTTTGAAAGTCAATCCACATATTTTATCTTCGATTGTAAATAAAAAGATGTCGTGCAATGCTTAGTCAGGATTGTAGGGCGAATGACTCATTATTTTTACGCCTGAGTTAGTTAAAAACGAGTAGTGCAGTGTGAAAGATTTCATTGTTATAGAGAATAAAAATCCGGCTACATGAATATAAAAATCTTCATTGAATATAAAAGTGCAAAGATTATAGCAAATATTCTGGAAAAACGGTAAAATGAAAATATTTTTTATGAATCATTTCTTATTTATATATTTTTACAAAAATTGTCAGTATAATTTACGTGTAACTGAATGTATTATATAAATTATTACAAAGATTGTCATTCTAAAAGTTTGTAATTTCTACTGAAATAAAATTGACAGATACAATTTTTTTTCGTATTAAAATTTTGATTATTAAAAAGCAAGGGGACTATTCTAATTAATAAACATCATTTTATATATAAGCAATTTTTGTTTTTTTTTTAATTTAGTTACAAATAAGAGAAAATTTTTTGAATTCAATAGATTTGTCATGCTGAGAGAAAGTTTTACGATTTACGACATAAAGAAGTGTCTACTATTATACCATGTGTTACTAATTTCGATAGAAAGAAGTGTCTATTGTATCATGTGTCACTAATAAATTTTTTGCACAGCCGGAGCTCGTCGAATTCTATTACTTATGGAAGAAAACACCGGGCGCAAATAACAATCGGCCACATCGGCGGCGTAGGCAAAGCTCTTTGCGGCGAATCCGCAATACACGCAACTCACGCGCCGGCACGCCTAAAGAAGAAGTACCTACGCCAACTAAGGACACACAGCCAACGGCCAACATTAGTGCGAAGGAGGCCGTATCTGAGGCTGAGACTGTGCCGGTCGGCACTCCGGCCAGTCACAATCCCGGTGGTGAGATCAGTTCTGTGACCGAAGACGATAATTCGGAAGAAGACAGTGATTCGCGTGATACTAACACGAACGGCACGGCACATTCGTGCCAACACTGTTTCTCCACCAACTCGAAGGACTATCAGGTAGCCGGCAAGGATCGATTGTTACTCTGTGCAGAATGTCGATCACATCTAAAGAAAACCGGGGAACTCCCACCTGCGCCACCTTATCTGTTCCGCCCGGTGCCCGCGGAATCGCCTGAGAGTCCTGGTAGAATGCGTACATGGAACAAAGCAAAGGAGACACCGAGACCAGCGAGACCGCGACGAACTGGTGGCACAGATACGCCTGATCAGGAAAAGCAGCAGCAACAGCAGCAGCAACAACAGACGCCCGATAAAAGTAAAAAGAAATCTGGCAAAACGGATACGCCCAAGAAGGGTCAGAAACGCTCAGGTCAAGTAGACGACGCCTGCAACGACGAGGACAAAGACGCACAGAAGCGAAAGCGCGGCGGCGGCGAACGGCCCGACAGTCCGTCCGAATCTCTCACTACCGACAGCAATTCCCTGATGGATGAGCCAGAGAGGGAAACGGAGGGCGACGCAAACGAGAATCAACCGACGCCGCCAACGGTCGCCGGTGTAGCAGGTACAGAAGAGCCCGTGAGTAGTCCAGCCGTTACGACGCCCGAGGAACCATCCGAGCCGACACCGGCGTCAACCCCGGTGCCAGCCGTGATACAGAGCTTGCCGATATCAGTACCAGTGATACACAGTTTGGAGAAGAAGCCATCTAGCTTACTTGATCAAGAACCAATAGATCAAAGCAAGATGATGGATCAAACGGAAGATATGCCGTTAGCCATGACTCAACCGTTGAAGTTGGAACCGATGCCGATCGAATCGACGATGTCGCCAACGATGTTCAACGAAGAAATAGGTAAGGAACCCGAACCGACTCAGCTGAATCTGAGCTCATCTGCGCAGATTGGAGCTGCATCCAGTGATGCGAGTTCGGTGGCTACGGCTCGTAACTTGTCGCAAACTATACCTGGTATTATAACGAGCGTAGGCTCACAGGCAACTATGCCAAATTCACAAATCCCAGTGATATCGCCCAGTCAACAACAAAGTAGTGCTGGCGTTAGTGTGTTGCCGACAAGTCTAAGTATGCAATATGTACAACCACCACCGCCGCCATTACCAGTGCAGAACGTGCCACAGAATCTATCGCAGAGCATACCACCGCAGATAGCGACAAATAGCGTTCCATCTAGCGCGCAGAATATGGGACCAACGAATCTTCGTAGTCATGTGACTGAGAGTTTACAAAGTTCCGCGCAAACGTTACCACAGAATATGACGGGACCACCGCCGTTGAACCTCAACATTTCACAGAGTGTATCGGCCGGTATCGGTGGCCCAATCGGTCAGATGTCATCAATGCCGAGTCCGCCGTCACAGCCGCTTGGGTTGACGGTGATGTCATCCGATAGTAGAAACGCCGAGAGGATGGCAGACGAGAGATTGTCAGTAAGCGAACGGACTCGAGATAACAGAGTTCCCGACTCTCGTATGCCAGAACGCATTCCGGAACGAACGAGCGAGAATAACGAACCGGAACGACCGGAGCCAAGCAGTTTGTTCCAACCAATACAGCCCAGCGGAATGTTGCCAATGGAAAAGCCCGTGGGTATCTACAATCTAGCCGGAACGCCACCGATGGAGCCACAGAATTTGAAGATCAAGCAGGAGATTATACCACCGGAACCAGATCCTCTGCAAAGTTTAAAAGAGGTCAAAGTACCGGGCTTCCAAAGCTCCTCTTTCCCTGGTCCGAGCCTGGACAACATTAAAAAGGATCCGGATGGCATAAGCAAACCGCCGACTCCAAGCAAACACTCTATACCGCCGACAAGTCAGATACCATCGATACAGCCGGTCGCGGCGTCGCCGACGGCTACGCCAACACCAACTCCAAGTCTACCACCACCGCCTAGTTCAATCCCACAACCAGTGATGCATCCCGCGCAGCAGCCGAGTCCGCACATGGCACATCCTTTCCATCCACATCATCCGCTGATGCATCATTCGCTATTCACCGCTATGCATCCATATCATCCTCACGCCTATCCAGGATATGCGCCAGTGGGAGGATATCCATCCTTCACACCATATCCTTACGGCCCCGTACCTCATGCCATTCCACCACCCTCGCCACAGCGTAGCCAAGAAAGCAGTACTATGATGACGGCACATCATGCTAGCACTAGCTCGAGCATCGCAAGCAGAGAAGAAGGCGAGAACCTGATCGCGAGTCATCACCATTCATCCAGTGCAATGCATCAGCAACCAACCAATTTACATCACGACAAACTGCTGACTATCTCCTCTCACAGTTCCCACAGCCATTCCTCGTCGCATAGTTCACATAGTAGTCAACGCAAATCGTCGCTTGTCTCAGCTACGTGCCTAACATCCAGTTCCGCACACCATCATCATCGTCCACCACAATCGCAGCAATCACAGATTGTTCAAGAGCCAAAGATCGAGCAAGACTTGGATCCGGAACCGGAGGAGCCCATTAGTCCACGTGGACCATCACCAGAGCCGCGTATCGAGGATTCCGAGTGCCACCGATCGCAATCAGCGATTTTCCTGAGGCATTGGAATCGCGGTGAGAATAATTCGTGTACACGCACCGACCTGATGTTCAAACCCGTACCAGATTCGAAACTTGCGCGGAAACGCGAGGAGCGCTCGCGAAAGCAAGCGGAGCGGGAACGAGAGGAGCGCGATCGCGCCGCCGCTGCGGCGCAACAGGCCCGAAAGATGACGACGCCCGAGAAACAGCCCGAGGCATGTAAACCACCAAGCCGTGGTCCTCTCGAACCTGTCGTTTCGCCTTATGACCGTTATGCCGCTCGTCCTGGTTCCTATGCAGATACTCCAGCACTCAGACAACTATCCGAATACGCTAGGCCGCACGCTGCTTTCTCCCCCGCCAGACATCCAGCACCACCCGACCCGATGTTGCACTATATTTATGGACGTGAAGCTGCGGCGCAGCGGTTAGAATTGGAGCATCTAGAGCGTGAGAAGAGGGAACGCGAGATACGTGAGCTACGCGAGAGAGAGTTAAACGATCGATTGAAAGAAGAACTGTTCAAGGGTACACCCAGACCGATGCCAGCGCCGCCAGTCGATCCCCACTGGCTGGAGATACATCGTCGATATGCTGCCGCCGGTCTGGCACCAGGTCCTTCTGGACCGCCTCAAGCCTTACACCAATTTGGCCTCTACGGAGCTCCACCAGGTCCGAGTCAACTCGAGAGAGAACGACTCGAACGGCTAGGTAATTGTTGACAAAGCTAATATTTGATATCTCGGCAGTAGAGATAGAGACTCGTCAATTAATATTCGTTCGACCGTATCACTTGTACTTTTCAAAATTCGAATTGACTTAAGAATATAGCCTAAAGGCAGATGTAATAGAAAGAACTCGGGTAGGCCGGGGAAAAAGAATAATTAGATCAAGAGCGCCAAGAGCTTTGAGGGATGCGACGTAGGTAGACTAATTGTTAAAAATTAATGGCCGATTTCTTCAGCGCCAGTTAACTCTGTTCATATAGCTAACCTTGGCTCTCTATATTACAATTAGCGGTATATATTTGAAAGGAGTGGTTCCTTCCTCTCTCTCAGATAATTTTATCCGAGTTAGCTGGAGATGAAGAAATCGGGCATGAGAATCGTATCTGTGATCTTCGAGTTATGTGATCGAAGCGCTGTCGCGTTTAGGGATTCCGACTGCAGCCGGCGGGGGGCCAGCGGGTGGAGCGGCTGGCCATCCCGTGGCGGCTCATCACCACGGCCAGCTGGAAGAACGGCTGGCTCTGGCCGCTGACCCGATGGTCCGATTGCAAATGGCTGGCATCTCGCCCGAATATCATGCTCACACTCACGCGCATACGCATGCGCATACGCACTTGCACTTACATCCGGGACAGCAACAGGCCCAGCAACAGGCTCAGCAACAGCAGGAAGCCGCTGCGGCTGCGGCTGGATTTCCTCTGCCGGGTAGGTCCTAATACAACCAGGATGTTTCTTCTAAAGCTTCCTGAAGAGCTTCTCCTTTAAGAAAACGCCGCTCTTGCTTATTCCTCGTCGTTCGGCAGCCCGTGTGTTTCTCATTGATCGTCCTATGTTACCTATACTTGCCTAGGTCTAGGTCAAGACGATCCTTTTTTTCTCGTACCGTTAATCGTCAGCACGCCTGCGATTTTCCAGTTGCTCGACTCTGATCTCTGGCTAGTCGCTTATCACCGTCGCAGGTGCAAGTGCGAGTGAGTGTTGTCGAGGAATAGGCGCGAGTGTGCATGTGCGTGTGCCTGAAGATGACTAGTAACACTTTGGGAAACGTAGCTTAAGGGTTTATATTGTTAAATTCTGCGCGGTTTTCTCTATCTTTACAAATTACGAGAAATACGCTTTTGCTAAGCACGAGTACTCTTTCAAAATGGATCGTACGCGCAATAATTAAACAATACGAATTAGTAATATTCTTTTGAATTCATTTTCTTTTTTTTAATAACGCACATGATGATATTCGTCCACAGCTGCAGCCGGCGCTAATTATCCTCGCCCCGGTTTAATGCCACGCGATCCTGCCTTAGCGCTTCATCCGGCGGAACTCCTAGGAAGACCCTACGCGGATATGGCAGCGCATCACGAACAACTACAACGGCATCTCATGATGGAGCGTGACCGATTCCCTCCGCATTCTATCTTAGCTCATCACGAGGAATACTTAAGGTTCGTTCCTTGAAATCTATCACTATCACAGCTTGCCTGACTTGTTGCATAATGTTATGACTTAAGGCAGCACTAGTACCCGGACTAACGAAGGGTATTTTTTAGACAACAGCGTGAGCGCGAGCTTAAAGTTCGCGCACTGGAAGAAGCCGCACGTGGATCGCGTCAATAAGCACATTTTTATTTATATGTATATATGTACTATACATTATATATATATTATATATATATATATATATATATATATATATATATATATATATATATGTATATATATTTTATATATATATATATATATATATATATATATATATATATATATATATGTGTATATACATACATATATGTATATACATTTGAGCGTTCCTTCGGCGCATCGACGATTTCTGAAAAATTGGGATATTTCTGTAATCTATCATCTAAGAAATTATTTTTATGATCTATCGGATCAATGTAAACAAAGGAATATTATATATATATATATATATATATATATATATATATATATATATATATACGCGGGGAATATTTAAATTATAATTTTTTTTCATGTATAAATAAAACAAGATATTTTATACACA
>Ga0157364_1001630_pt1 | contig 19456 bp, 8 predicted proteins | sample AttsexASBM2_FD_111476 | JGI IMG/M metagenome (GOLD analysis project Ga0157364, IMG submission 111476) | Fungus gardens microbial communities from leaf cutter ant in Ribeirão Preto, State of São Paulo, Brazil - Atta sexdens ASBM2 | ecosystem: Host-associated > Fungi > Mycelium > Unclassified ...
AAATAAAATAAAACAAATAAAAAGTAAACATAATTATTATAAGTAACAAATAAAAATAATAATATTCTCACACTTTCTTTTCTCACACGCACTCCAAATTTCTATTATGTGGTGCAATGTGGTACTTGGAGCATAATGTGAATCTCGCCAGCACATAAAAGTGAATAGTTACATCAGCATGATCTACCACACCTGAACATAAACCCGACCGCGAGAAAGATCGGTTTTTAAATCTGTAACGAATCCGCGATCCGGGAGCCTGTTCTATCTCGATGAAAGATGCAATGGTTTGTTTTCCATTTTTCCCAGCCCGTGCCTTTTTTCTCTTTTTCTCGTTAGAGCGTGTGAGAAGGGAATTGTGTGCACGCGTTTTCAGCGATAACGAAATAATCATCGGTGCCGGAGCGTGGCGTAACTTATGGCTTGTCGATTTATCGTTAGGATTATCTGGACTATATCTTCGTTAGGATACCTGTCGGTCGCTTGGTATCGATCCGATCTACCACGCCTTAATATATAATAAGCATTCCGGGTGGGAAAAACAATGCTTTCAGTTTGCGTAACGCTGCGTTGCAGTTTTGCGATTTGGGAGCGTAATTAGAACGACGCAGGAATATTAATCCGTTTATAATATTTCTTTTCTCACATTTTGCCTTTTTTTATTTATTTATTTTTATTTATTTAATTTTTTCCATGAAAACTTAAAATGCTGATTTTCGGAAAAAGATATCTAATTCCTGTTATTTAAAAAGATACAAAAACACTTATTATTACTTATATAACATATTTATTATCATAAAAACGTAATTATTTTTTATCAAAGTAAATACTTTTATCATAAATATAAGAAATAATTTTATTTCTAAATATTTCTAAATATTTGCATTATATTTATTTTATATTCCATTTTTTAATATAAAAATTTGCAAAAGATTAAGTATTTTTTATTATATTAAACATTAACGATATTCTTAAAAGAGCTGTTAAAATATTACCATTATTTTTCTTCTTTTGAATGCAGATATCGCTTAAATAATTGCATGAAATGATTGTAATATCGATAAATATTTATTACCTAATATTATTTATGATTATTTTATATCCTTATAGACCGATTGCAATGCTTTTACTTAGAGAACAATGCAAGTTCACCAGCATGTCCGTTGCCCTGAAAAAGCTACATTCAACCTGCCACTCCTCGCTTCTCTTTATCTTCTCAGGGAATAATCGACAAGTCCGAAAGAAAAATTATATATCTCCTCCGAATAACATTGTAAGGAAACGTGAAGAAATGTATTGTAAAGAAATGTATTGTATGTTCAATTTTCAAATCATACGAGAATATTGACGTGCCGTGGATTCATTGAACTGACAGCTCATACGATAAAAATAGCTGGGAACACTTGTAACACAACTAAAGCCTGCGGCACACGATGCCTTTTTTCTTGCTGGATTGCTTGCGTTTTAGTAAATTACTAAAATTGCACTATACAGTTCTAACATAGAATTTCTAGTAATTTACTAAAACTCAAGTAATTCAGCAGGAAGACATGCATCGTGTGCCGCAGGCTTAAGACTCGCAATTATTCGTTCGCGTTAATGTCTACGGAGGTACCCGGTGATATTTCTGCGCGAACAAGGAGAACAATGCGAGTTTGCGCGGACCCTTGAGAGCCTTGGAAAGGTGGGCTACGAGGGATCGAGGTTCGATCTACCACGCCTAGGTACAAGACCGCGGGCCTCACTTCTAGGCGAGAAAAACGACGTTTTAAATCGCTCGGTTGCGAGCAAGAGCTGTACCGAGTTGCGTTGCGCACTGACCAGCGCACTGCCATGGAGCGAAATGAGTTATGCTCACTGCCAGGCTATTGGCATTCGTGTCGTGTCGTAAATCGGAGCTGACACCTCCCAGAATGAAATCAGTGGTTGTCAGTGCGCAACGTCGGCATGGCGGCGCAGTCGATAGTTCACAGCCGTGATTTCGCAAAGTTCGCAGCAAACCGCAGCTTGCGGGTTGGCAGGTGTCCCTTACTTAATCACTGATCACGCCTAGAATCGCGAGCCTAGATATTTTTCCCGACGAGAAATATTGCGGAATGTTATTATCTATAGAGAGCGAGGTCGCGAAGCGAATTAACACTTATTATACCGAGTGTTCGATAAAAATATCCTATACGCTTTTTATTTCATTATTTATTTGAATAGCGTTAATTACCGCAGTCTCAATTGTTTTAAAAGCATAATATAAATGTCGGAAAATATCAAAGAAGAAATTAAAAAAACCGTAGTTTAAAGGGAAAAAAATAATTATTATCATAATTAGACAAATTATTATTATATCCATAAAAATATTAGAAAAAATATTAGAAAAAACAATAATAAGAGGAAAAACAAAATTATTTTCCTTCCTTTATTTAACATCAATCTAGGATCGCCCAATAATACTCGCTCAAGAATCTCGTCCCGCCTCTTTCGGGACGATAATATGATAACGTGTATATATAAAGAGACGTGGAAAATTGATGTTACAAGTGTCCAACGCACGTTAACGAGCATAAGTGCCGGAAATCTGTGCGGCCGTACAATTTATTATCACGACGTACGCGTCGACGAGTGCAGCGAGAGTTTCGCGTGACGGTATTTGTCGTGTGAATGGATGTGTTACGAGACAGCTTAATAATATGATCGCGTGACATTTCAATAATAATACCTACCGCCATTTCCCTTTTAGTCGTAATGATAGGATATCGATAGGGCAAAAATGGAGAGAACTGCGCGCGCGCTCGCGGATGCACGACAGAAGGTCGACGGCGACGATGACGATGACGAGAAGAATACAATGTGTGTTTGTAATTTATCGTGCAAGTGTATGCCGTTACAATACTGGCATTGCATCAACGAGCTGCTGGAATGCTGATTATAACGTTTCGCGTACACGCGAGACTGCACTTGTAATTATTAATCGTGCTCCTTCTTTTATTTTATTATTCTCTCTTTTCCAACTAAGTGTAATCAAATTGAAGATACATGAAAACGTGTATAGAGTTGTATGTAAATTTCTGAAATTTTAAAATATTAGCAATATACGTATTTTTACTTAATAGATATTATGCTACCAAATCTCTATAATAGGAAAATAGAAAAACATTTTCAAATTTTATAAAATATTTTTTATAAGATCTATTTTATTGGAAAGATCAGAAACTAAAATGTAGTTTAATTAAAATGTAATTTAATTATTAAAATTAAAATTTTGCCTTTAAATCCAATCTTTTGATTCAAATTCAAACACGTCTGAAAAAATGATTTACATTCAATAAAAAATTTAATATTTTCTGTTTTATTTTTTTTCTTCTTTTTTCTTTTAAATCATCAGTGAAGTGTCTTGCGAGATGTTCAAATATCTTGACGAAATATGTTGTACAATGCCGACGTTATAATGGAACTGTTTTGCGGTTACGAACGAACCGCGGTAAAATAAGCAGCGCGAAAATCGCGTTGCAGTTCGCGAGAAAAAGGAGTTGTGGAAAATGAGAAGTTAAAACGCGCAAAGGTTTCGAGCGTAGGTTTCGCCTTACGAATCATGGTAGCATTTTGTAGCTAGTAATCTGCAATCCGCCGGAACTTTTATCCGGAGATTAACTGTGTAAACATTATAACAACATAGTGATTTGCAAATTGCATTCGTGGAAAATTGTTGCATTGTTTGTTTTTCGAAGAACATTCATCGACGTTCAATCAAGAGTGAAAGATGAGTCATTACAGATATCGGCACACATTGTAATGATACGTTCGCGCTATAAAGTTTCTTGTACACCTGATAATCTGCTGATATGAGAAAAATAATCCTGTGTCTCTGATAAGAAAAAGAATGCGCTCCATTGCTAATGATTGCAGCAAACTATAAAAATCTGGCAAACGGAACAGTTCTATTCCAGCCTGCAAATACTTCTCGATACTTTTTTCTCCGCACGTCGGGCACGGAAATTTCTAGAATGCCAATCGTCAGATGCAATCGCGAGATGCACGTGTCTGCAGAGCCGGAAACAGACCGTTGCGGACCGCGAGCGGGTGCCTTTCTAGTTTCTATCGTGCTACGATACGCGAATTCGTGCAAGGCTGGTGGACGATTTTTCTAGCACGCTCCACGAATGCTTGAATCGTGCCTGAATTCGACCTCGAATTTTCGATGATTATCGATTCGTATGCATCAAGCAACGGTTGATTGCTCGGCGCCGCGCCATTTCTACCTGAGTAAACGAGTAACGATCAGGTACGAATCAGGTTTTGATATTTATTTTATATATATCATATAAATATAAGTGAAACAAACTGTTTTATGCCGATCGACACGTTCCTCTTCGTTAGATTTGAAAGTAAACGACTCCTTGACCAAGATCGCCAATCTGATGAGACGAATCTGTTAGGCGTCTTTGTTTGGACAACAGCAGATATAAAACGTTAAAAAATGTATTTAGAATAGCTTATCTTGAGAAACAAGAAATTACAAAAGACTTTTTTTCAAAATAGTCATTGAAGAGAAATATAGAGTGAACATAATTTTGTGTATTTTATTAAAATATAAAATATCGATTTATATCATGTATTTATTACTAAAAATTGATTGTTTAGTGAAATATAAGAAATATTATTTCTTATTTATATTCATTGAAATATATAAACTTGAAACATATTCTTATATTCTCGCTAGAAATTATTATATTTGCTCAATAAAATATACAGATTATTATTTCTAATAATACATTTTTCATTTGCAAAATTAAATTAAATTAAAAAAATAGTTATTTAAAATTTCGAAAAAAGATTTATTAATTTTCCCGATTCACCGTGTAATGGTTTAATTAGAAGAAATAATCAATTATTATAGCACGTGAATGCCTCGCAGTCTCTATTTCTTCTTTGAACGTTTGATCATTTGCCTTTCGCAATCGCGCGACTCTCGAGTATTTCCCGTTCAGCATTTCCAATAAGGTGAACTTCGCGATGGCGCAACAGTGTGCTTGTATACTTCTCGAGTAGTCCTCGTCGGCACTCGCACGCTCGGAACTCGCAACTCGTCGACAAGTGCGCGTCGCTCCTGTTGCTGCAAAGCTTTGTTCTCTCCGTGGGAACACCGGCGGAGATCATTGAAGTGGGTAGCGGTATATGCTCGTCGCGAATTATCATACGCGCTCGAACGAGTATTACCCGTATATCGCAGGTGCCACCTATGTGACAATTGTTGTTTGCATTTTTATAAAAAGTTTGTATTTTTGCCACCATTGAATATTGAATATTTATCGAAAAATTTATCGAAAAAGTTGATCGAAAAAGCTCTTTTACTACAATATGCATGTACATTATTAGATATGAAAGAAGCAATACTTTAAGTTATTTTAACATTTTATTATTTTTAATTTGGTGTCAAAATGTAAATTAATCTGTTGTTTGTTTCAAAATAAACATCTATATTAACATATGCGTTTAGTAAATAATAAATTAAATAATAAATTAAATTTGAATAAATTTAAATTTAATATATTTTCTTAACTTAAATTGTTTCCTGTCTCATTGTTTTAGTCAGTGGAAACCTATAAAAGTGTTGCTTTGCTGAAAAATTAAAAATTTTACTGAATACGGAATTAAAAAATAATTTTATTGAACTTAAAATAATTTTGTTAGAAACTCAAACGGATAGCTAAAAATATTCAAATTTTTTGCAACCTTTTTTATCATTTTTATCTAGCAGAATTATTTTGATAGTCCAACAAAATAATTTTCAGATCTATATCCAGCAAAATTTTTGCTGTTTGATTGTTCAGTAAAGTAATTTTTTCTGTGTAAGTACGTATGTTTAAAAATTTTTATATTCTCGAGCGAAATTTAAAGTAAGTACTTCGTATCTGAACCTAGCATTCTCACATTTCATGTGAGAAAAGATCTAATATTACATCTAATATTAGATTTTGCACTAATAGAACCTTCGCCGTCTGTTCGGCTCGTGGCAAGTCTGCAATGTAAATGTTAAAGATGATTATGTTCGTCGATTTAATACCGTATTAAGCGTGCCGAATAATATATTGTGGCGTGCGATTCTGCTAAAAAACAATAAACGGTACTGTCTGCACCTGCCTGATGTTTGATCCCACGACCTTGCAAAGTGGGTCGCGCAACGGGGAAGGATATGATTATGTCGAGTTTAAAACGTGCACGGGCATAATCCACGTGTAACATACTTAACATATACGGAACAAAATGACGATGCGGAGTTTTGTACCTTTGTGACCCCGCGTACACCTTCGCTGACGCTGTAATAAAGGACAGATTTCAACCTCTCGCTCGCGTCGTTGATACTTTTTATATAATACTTTCACAATACATGATGCAGCATATAGGACTCGAAAATTGTATGCGGGAATATTTTTCCGAATGACTCCACATAAGTCATACATAGACAAATCATCGCAATTTTAATTTTCTTCTCACAATTAACATTATTCATGTAAATTTAATCATTGTGTTTAACTATATTGTGTTTAACTATATTGTATTTTCTATTGAAGTTTTGTCAACAAAAAATAAGTTTAAGTGAAACTGAGTAAATATCTTTTATTTTCTGGTGACCTTTAATGAATATTAAACACATCAATAATAAATCTTGAAGAAATACATATAGCTGGTATTGAGAATCATAACTTATAATTTAGTTTATTTTGTTAAATTATAACATTAAGTAAATAAAAAACTGTTAATTCTTGTTAACGAGAATTAGACGAATAGTATTAAGAGATAAGTAATAAGATTTGATACATATTTATAAAATGACTCCGCGTAATTATTCGAATGCACTGCATTATTACACGATATGTACTTCGTGTTACATATAATATATTTATTAACTTTATTCACTAAATTTCCATTTAATTTATATATAAATTAAGATTCTTTTCCTTATATATGCCGGGATAATGAAACTCTATAATAAATTCCATTAAAAGTATAATATATAGGTACTTTTTATTCTCAAAGTAATAAAAATTATTTATGCCATCATTTTACCGAACAGCTGAATTGGAGATCGTGATATCCATCGAAAGTCATGTCGATGCTAAACAGGTCTTTACGCACAATGTTTCTTCTGAGCAACGATACCAGCGATCGGCGTATCGATTATCGAGCATGCACCAGGGCGGCGTGTACTGAGATTACGTTGTCAGCCAGAGTAACAAAGTGCGACACGGGACACTGACACGGGAGTTAATAAACCCGCCATGTAACCCATGAGGAGACGAGGCTTGGGCTTCGCTCGGCGGGATCGATAACGCGTAATCAGAAGTATGCAAAACATCCGGGCAATCTCCGTCGGCAACATCGTGAATCGCGAGAGCCAATGGGGAATCGGATAACGAGCTCTCAAGACACTCTGCCGAATGAAGCCTATCTTGTGCTTAGACAAGTCAGGCACGTGCTTGAATGCAAATGACACTAGAGACTATTGGTCTCGTTAAACAGAACAAGCATCGCCAATATTGAGGCTAATAGAAATATAAGAAATTTTTCCATTTTAATTTTAAATTATTATCTTATCTTTCTTTGTCAAAGCGAGAAAGGTAGGATAATATTCTTAAACGCAAAACATATTCTCATCTTACTTAAATTATTATACTATCTAGAGGTTAAGAATCTTATATTAACAACTTATGCTAAGAAAAAGAACTTTTTCAAGATCGATGAATAATATTAAAGTTCTTTTCTTAATATCGAAACAAAAGCACATTGTTGTGCCAGAAAAGAATGAAGTTTATTCGAATTCGTCGAATTATTTTATTTGAATCCTGATAAATTAACTACTTTAATATCAATCTTATTATTCTTATTATTATATTATTTACTACTTATTAGTAATTATAAACTTATAAGGAGTAGAAACTCGGAGAACGAGGGACTTTGATAGTGGGGGGTGTTAAGCGACCACTTAGACGGCTTATCTGCTAAATCTGCTAATATAAGAGTAATTATAATATTATTAATAACATATATATATATAATAACAATCCGTTTATGTGATTGTAGATGCGTTAAACAAGCAATAAAGTACAGCATATTTCCCTGTGCGCGGGAATAAATCAGTTTCGGGTTCGATATTGTTCGATTTACAGCCTAAAAAGCATTTGTTATTTAAGGCAACAGATAACGTAGTAAGTGCCGCTATTTCGATTTGAAATGTTAATTTGCATCATGTTGATAAACAGGATGTCTGCATTTATGGTAATAAGAAAGGGAATTTATTGGATTTTTTGACTCTGAAAATTCGGAGAATATCTACTTTATACGTTGATAAATGATGTGTCTCTATGACTACGTTTATACAGTTCGATTTACGTCGAAGTTATAACATCGACGTTATGAAACTAGCCAATCATAGCTATTTCTCTGAAGAATGGAATATAACTTCGACATAAATTGAGCCATGTAAATGTGATCTGTATGTTAATATATAAATTAATAAATTGGGGAATTATAAAAACAAATTAAATATGTTAAAAAAATTTAATATTTGTTGTTGGATCAAAAGGATGATAAAAATACCGATCAAATATTTAAATCTAACTGATATAGCAATTAATGGTTCTTATCTTTAGCAAAAGTATTTCCTTAATGTTTCCATTAATTATATATTCCATTAATTATATATTTCTTATCTTGAAGAAGTAAAGAAGGAGCAAAATGACAGGAAATAATCTGAGTACGAAAAGATTTTGTTAAAGTATATAAATTTAGCTAAAGTATATAAATACGAATCTAAAAGTAATTTTGTTGGATCAAAAAAGATTTTGATATTTAAGCAACTAATTTGAGCAGCCTACATAATTATTTGGATAATCCAACAAAATTATTCTCAGATTCGTATCTAGTTAAATTTTTACTTTAGTACAACTGTCCTTCCTGTGCAGCTTAAACCAATCAGAAACTCGATCTTTAATCAGCTACAGATAAAAAAATATATTTAATATCAGGAAATGTGATTTTATATAATTATAGAAAGTATATAAGAGTTTGTGTCGCTGATATTAAATACTAATTGAAAAAACGACTTCCCGATACGCTCTGGTACACAGCGTAAGTCAGTTCATTGAATGTTAATGTCCGGATTAGTCGACAGGTCTTGCAAGGAAGTGTACACGATGTGTACGTGTAAGGAAGTGGCGAGTAAAGCGCGCCGATCGAGGTATCGACGTGTAATAATGTACCTTAGCATTGTGCCACCGTTCGCTAGCAGCATCGAAACAGACCACACGCGCGGTAATATCATGATATGTTGTCGCAACTAAGTTAATAATTACATAAGCAGTCCGCTTGATCTTCCTTTAGCCGGAGGCGTATTGATGAGTTACTTAGAAAGAGGTGAATAACGTCACCGGCCATTCATCTCGCATTTGTATTATTGTAGTTTTCGCTTATACATATGAAACATGTTACAATGTCTTTGCGAAAGAAAACATAATTATTTTGATGATCTAAATAAAATTTATTTCAGATATCTAGCCAAGTTTTAAATACTTTAGCAGAGCTGTTCTTTCTGTATATATATATATATCAGCACTATAAAATTATATACTTTTAATATCAGTTATCAAATTTGGTACTATAAAATTGTATCTTTATACTTTTAATATCAATTGATATAAAAATGACGAAAATTTTGTCATTTCAAGGTTAAGATAGGTTTTATTATTTTATTATCTTTTATATTGGTATTCAATATATTTTGAGTGAGAAATTTTCGGAAATTATTTATTTTTAAGGTATACGAATGTAGCGAATTTTTGAAAAAAAAAACTTGATAGATCAAGAGATGTAACAATATTTCATCTACAAATTTAGACTATAAAAGTCGAACTTTACGCGTGCAACGACTGCTAATGCGACGATCGTTTATGCGTATCGGAGAGTGATTTACATCGTCATGAGTTTTACACGACGAACATCATAAAATCCAAAACGCGCGACGCGATATTACGTTGCCGTTTAACGAGTCCACGCGCGATCTTATCGCAAGCAAGAACTACACGCGAGATACATACCCGGCGCCGATTATTAAAATCTCACTTTATGTCGGTGATTGCGCAATTATGCAGATTATCGTTCGCATTCGTATTAGACTTTCAGCCCCAGTGGTTGTGGCAGTGGGGCTGCAGGCGGATCATTGCATAATTATGCAAATCGCCTCCCTCGTTAATACCAAAAACGTTCGGACGACACCTCCTGCGGATAATCAGCCTATAGTGTGCTCTCTTCCGCCGACTCGACCACCATGACCTCACCGTTCCCGATTTAGCTCTCGATGCGGCACCGCGTACACCTGCGCAATTGATGCAACGATGGGTCTCAAGGGACCTTGTCGCACCTGACGCGTCGACCGTGCCGGTTCTAAGCACGGCTGTTTATGTTACGCCGTGTACGGAAAGTGTGTTACGTGACGCGGCTGTTTTTCGATGCCGTCGCTGAAGTTGACACAGCACTTAGCTTCTACGTGTCTGGTATTGTCGCGAAGAAAATAAAATGCCTTGCCAACTGCGCATTTTTCTTTATATCACCCTACAATTGTGTTTGCGCAAAAATCTGCGTCGTTAATTAAATTTGAAGAATCTGCATCGCGATCTGCGTCGTTAATTAAATTTGAAGAACATACTTCCGAGTCATTTTCCAAGATCGCATATCTAAAAAGATTGAGATTAATAGATAAAAATTCTATAGGTATAAATTCTATAGGGAAAGAATAGTTTTGCTGAAGTTTACTGAAGAAAAAAAATTTAGCTCGATACAAAAACAATTTTATTAGACCATTACAATAATTAGGTTGTTCAATCTGATTGTTAGAATGTTAAAACTTTTTGCAGCATTGCTCATTATGCTACTTACATAATTATTTGGATGATTCAATAAAATCATTTTCAGATTGGTACTTAATTAAATTTTTAGATACTCTTCAGTAAAGTAAACGATGCTTCTTTCGTATTATGAAAAAAGCAGTTTAATTATTCTAAGCTATTTATATATATTTATTATAATTATTCTAAGCTGTTTAAGCTGCACTTACTAGAATATCAATATTTTTTGCAACATGCATTGCTCATTATGCTTGAGTTTCTCGCATAATTATTTTGACGGCCCAACAAAATTATTTTTAGATCTGCATCTAATTAAATTTTTTAAAATCGTTCTTCCCATGTCCATCCATATCGAGAAATCTCTACAATGTTCTTACACGTACAGGATATGTCGCCACATAACCCGTACGCATTTACATATGCATATGCGATTCTGTCTAAGCTCGATCGAACGAGTATTCCATGCGGATGCGCAATATTGAACGATCGGAAAAATTAAGTCGTCGCGAAAGTGGGTCCGATCGAGCGAGCTGCGGCTTGAAGGATGACTTTTCGCCGAGCGCGAGCGAGCCGCTCGGTTGCGAGAGCCTTCGAGGCATCATTAATCGTTCGTTCGCGTAATTAATTACTTCTAACCGGCGCAACGATTGGCACGAAACCGTGCTGCGTGCGCCCTGCCGAGGGAAATCTTCGTGTAACCTGCTCGCATCATTTTTTCATTTCGCCAACGTGTTCGCGGATCTCTCGCGTTTCACTGACCTCTGGTCTATCCCTTGTGCCTTTTTCGCAGCTGTGGGAAAGTTCTGGATCACAATTCACAATATTGTTATAGTCAGGATTAGATAATGGAGCAGGAAATGAGTTCGGGAAGTTAAAGGGAGATCGATAAAGAATCGTATGTTCTATCATCAGGCTACTTCAGGCAAATTCATTAGTAATTTTTAGAATTTTCTTATGCTGTTGTTTTTTTCTCGAATTGTGAATGATTTGCGAAAAAGTCGCCTATGTCGTCACTTTTGTTTAATCGCGCTTTTTAATTCCGACGAAATGACCACTGCTTCTTTAGCGTCTGTCGTATAATCATAACGGTATAGAGTTAACTTAATGTCCCACATATCGCGAAATATGCGTATGCGTAAGCGTCGGAAAAAGCAGTCGGAGGCGTGCAGAGCTATCTGCGAGTCTCGTTGAATATGCAAATCGCGATCGCGACCGATCTGGACGACAGGCGAACTTGCTTAAAACGGAACGAGAAGGCGGAATACAGAAATTGGAAAGTGACACGGATATTCGCGTGTCACTTTATTGCTTGCTGCGTTTATAGGCACCGAACTGACGCACGAACAAATGTACGAATCGTCGCAGATCTGGCAAATACGATTTCGCGTGAGAGATGAGAAATATATCGCGCCTACGTTCCAACACCTACATCGAAACCTATATACGACGCGTATACAGGATGTCGCAGCTTCGTCGCTAAATTCTTTAACTAATTTTTAGCTGATTACTATTGCTTGTAATAGAAAACGTAAATAAGTAATTGAAGATGAAGAATATTTTGCTTATTAAATTTTGAGAATGAAAGTAGATAAAAAAGGAAAAAATAAAATGAAATTTCTTAATTTCTAAGCTAATGATACCGAGTCTAAATATTCAAAGAATTCTTAAGGAGATTTTCACATAATTTTTTTGAAGAGATCATTCAAAATCTGTTTTCCAAATGTTCTGTACTTTCTCCATAAAGTGTTTTATAAAATTATATAAAATTATAGGCCTTAATAGTTTAATTAATAAAATTGTATTAGTTTTTTAATTTTTGAAATTAATAACAGTACTTTTTAACGCACTCTCTATATATTTGTGTATTGTCTCCGAACTAACGCAGAAAGGAATATCAAACATGCTATTTAAGGATTGCCGTTGATTCTTCGTCGCCGTATCGAAGCCGTGGGCTTTTGACGAGGTTATACCAAAGCAAATCTCGCATCTCTCAGGGCTATCAACGGTACCCTGGTTCCCCAGCAGGATGTTACACGGGTGGTTTCGTATATAGGCACCGTGGAAGAGGCCAGGCTAACGTGGCGTTATGCGATCCTGCGGAAGGTTTCTGTGATGGCACAGAGCATCGTGGCTAAGAGGCAGCCTAAGCTCGAGATATCAATAAATAACCTATCTGGCAATATTATCTCAGCGGTTTTATGCCCCACGGAGCGGGGAATGCGATCCAGTTCCTACATATACCTCTAGCTGCTCCTTTCCTTTAACCCAAGCGAAACAGCCAGCCTGGCCTCTACCAGAGTGAAGGTGTGAATGATCCGCCTACCATAAAGCAAAGTGCATCTAGCTTCCAAAGCAAGCTCTTTTTCTCTCTTCTCTCCTTCTTTCCTTTTATCGGAAAATATTCAAAGGACTTTTTTCCCCCATTCGTATTGTTATCCTATTACGTTTTTTTTTTTCACAATATCAAGATGCATAACTGATTTTGATCCTCAATGATACGCAGGAATTTAGCATCTCATTATAGTTCTGATTTACTCTTCATCATCACTTTCGTCAATTGTCTTTAATTATAATCGACTCGAGCCTTAAAATACTTTGATCTCATTTTGTAACATACAACTGATCATTTGTTATAACTTTTGTTTCGTTTTTTTATAACTTTTGTTTTGATGTTAATATTACGATGTCAAGAAACTGTTTTCAGAAGCAAAATTATTTTCAAATCTGTATCTAGCTAAATTTTTCAATATTTTAGCAAAATCATTTTTTCCGTATGTTCACAATATAATATAGGACTGAGTGACTATTATATCTTAGTACACGGAAAGAACGATTTTTAACTGAAATATCTTTTTAGATACTTTAGCTAGATACAGATTTATAAAATATGAAAATGAAAATAATTTCGTTGGATTAAAATAATTATATAGAATATTTAAGCACAATGATGAACAATGCTGCAAAAAGTTTTAACATTCAAGCAATCACCTTGAAGGCCTTACATATCTTTTGGTTTTCCTTCTGAATACACCATCACTATACTGTTAGCATTATACTTCACACGTTACTCCTCGTATCTCAATTTTACAATTCACCGGCCCTAATAGCACGAACGCGATCACGCTCGATCAGTTGCGGCGCGTGCAGACACGCTGGCTATCAACGCGCAAAAAGCATCGATGTCGGCCAACTCAATCCGGTATATCGAGTCGTTGTACAGAGAGCCGCGAACACGCCCGTGTCGGGTGAGCTAATAAATTGTAATGAACCGACCAGCCGGTCTCTCTCAGATTGCGGGTGTAGTGCACATGGGTGAGTGTAGAGCAAATGCCATTTTATATATATAGTGTGAACTTTGATGGAAACGGAATACATTTCTCTCGCGTCGCGGGTGGGTGGGTGCGCATCTATGTATAGGTCAACTCGTGTCGATGTAATGTGCACGATGCAGGCGGTGTGCGATCCCGTCGCATGCCAGGGATCTGCCCTATGATAGACTTATCCTTTCCACGCGTGAACGTACATTCACCTCTTCGAAATCCACATTGCCCGTCAACGCCGCGCCGATCCCAACAAATCCGTACTGATCGCAGCATGCGATCGGAATCCTCACGATAGCATACTAATTGCTCCACATGTTTACGGAAAGTATTCGCGGTAAATGTGTGATTATTATTCCGCAGCAAGTTATAAAATTTCCTTACAAGGGAAGAATGGCTTTGTTAAAGTATCTAAAAATTTAGATACAGATTTGAAAATAATTTCGTTTGAACCGTTTAAAATAATTATGTAAAACGCTCAAACTATTATAGTTGCTAGAATGTTAAAATTAATTTTGCAGCACTGTCATCATTCATTTTTCAGGAATTTTATACTAGAAGATAGTGATCAATTATTTTAAATATTAAAAACACACATATTAAACCCCATATAGTGTCTTAAAAATAAGTAAAAGCACTACTTTTTAGTATTTCTGAAGGATAAGTGATGACAATGTTATGGTAAGTATTTTTAATATTCAAAGTAAGTAATTTCTGGCATTAATTGATTAATATTAAATTTTATAAAGCCACGCACTTACATTCTACATAATTATTTTGATGGCTCAACAAAATTATTTTCAAGTTTGCATCTAGCTAAATTTTTAGATATTCAAACAAAACCATGTTATTTCATGTACATATTTTATTATTAAGAACAGATATTTGCATGAAGAATGTTAGACTGTGTTCACAAAGGCGATATTACAAGTTTGAAAAAATTGCGTGACTAAATAACGTGCGCCATGGCACTCCATAATTATCATCGTTGCTACACAATGGACACTGTACGTGTAAGTAATTGTCCTGATTGTTGGCTACCGCGAAACGGCGGTATTAATCGGCGAGTAAGGTAGATAGATAGATAGATAGGCAGATAGATATACAGACAGATTTATTCTATCCTCGGATAAATCCCCTACGGACAATCAGAGATTGTGCGGACATAACTTACAACTCAATACACTATAGACGTATACGATTTAAAGTTGAATGCAACGCGATAACACGTAAATTCCTCGAATAAGCATGACGAAAGTGAGACATTAGAATGATTTGCGATTATCGGTTTATTATATGAGTGGGAAGCACAATGTTCGTACATTTAAATAATATCAAAACAGGTGAGACAGACTAAAACTCGTGTCTAAAAAAGCACTATCAGAAAGAAGAGGGTTCCATGTGGCGGTGTCGGCGGTGGTGGCAGCGGCACAAAATGAAGAATACTGTTTTCGTTTTACGGCCATTTATTATTAATTAGCACGGTATAAGGCAAGCCGCGCCACAGGGATCCGCACCTTTCCTGCCGGGTTACGGTGAAGTTAATGGGCCTTTTTTGCGCGTGCCCTCTCCAGCCTAGCCCCTCTTATCCCGTCTCTCTTGCCGACCCAGTCCTGTCTCTCTTTCGCTACGTTGTTGGTCTCTTTTATGCCGGCGATCGTTGCGAAAACACCCTCGCCACCACGAAGCGAAGCGAAGTGCAGCCGTTCACGGCGGTAAAGAGCGCGAGAGAAAACACGCATCTTTGCACTTGGGCGTGGATTAGTCGGTCGGTCGATCGGTCGGTCGGTTGGTCGTCCGCGACATTATTGCTCGTTTCTTTCATTCGTTACCGGATGGCGGCTGCACGCGTGAATGTTCTGAGATATGATAATAATGCTCGATCATCTCGCGCACGCAGCTTCCAATCGTGGCCGAGCGCGTCCAGTTTTAAACGATTTTAAACTACTCTAAACGATTCGGATGCGCGCGCAAATACCTACGACGAAGATTTCGACGTGCGTAACTGCACGGAAATTAACGACGAAGGATAATACATCAACTGAAATTGATATTTTACTTTCATTTTGATATGAAATTATATTGTAATATTATCTGTGATTATAAACTGTGTAGGTCATATATACTAGAAAAAGAATATATCTGATTGTATTAATTAGAATTCTAGTTGAAAATAGATATATCAGAATTTTCTGGTTGAATGCATTAGAATTCTAGATGAAATAATTAAAATTCTGATTGATATGATATTTTCGTTTATTTTCAAAAATTTTTCTCAATTTTAGACAATATTCTTGAGAATAAAATAAGGTCAAATAAAGTCGTTCTTTTTAATTAATTTTTTTATCATAGAAATTAGATTAATTAGAAACTTTATAACGAGAGAAAGGAAGATATATATGTATTCTTCTTCTGTACTGTCTCTTTATATTGTTTCATACTTATATTGTTTCATACTATAACTTTAATTGAGATTATAAAGTGAAAGAGTATAAGTTTTAGAGTGAGATAAAAAATATATACAAGGAGAAAGTATGTACTTTTTTCTCTCTTTAGGACTTTATCAAAATAGCGAAAACAATTTAAATTTAATTCATAGAAAATTATTTCAATAATGTCATCGATTAATTACAATTAATTTTATATGTAGTATACACACACACACACACACACACACACACACATACACTATTTTATAGGTTACTATACGACATATTTTGAAATAGGCAGATTGGCATTATGCAGTTAACATAAATTTGTCAAAAATCTCGGAACTTTTACATTTGAAAAATGATACTTAGCGCCTTATAATTACACAGTTGCGCAACGAGAAGTCTCGGTCCTGCCGTGAGAAAATGAGTCTCCGGCGAGAACGGGCGGACACTCCATCGGTGCACGCTGCAGTCCGTTTGCTCTTAGTCGTATAACTCGTTCGGCGAGAGGAAAGAGGGATAAGGTGAATGAGGAGGATGTGGGGGAGGAGGGTACGGTTTCGATGGCCGGCGAACGAGCGAAAATGTGTTGGCTGCGTTCGCTGTCGAACGCGGCGGGAGAGGCAAATGGGTTTCGTCGTGTCCCAGGGCGACGTGGCCGCGATTAATGACGAAGTGCGAAAGCACCAGTCAGACTGGGTATTAACGGAGGCGAAATGACAGAAAACGGAACGCGGAGAGATTGGGCGAGGGGGATAATGGCGCGGCGGAGAATGAGAGAATGTGAGGAGTGAAGAAGAAAGACAGAAGAGACTGTACGCAGCAAGCGAATATAGATTCAATAAATAGATCGTCCGACGAGATAAATGTCCTAATAACTAGCTTAGGCTCGCACACCCCGTTTGCAACGGGACGATCATTAGCCTACGATCACACGGAGTGAGTATAAATTCGAGACGTCGTCTCGGTTCAATTCACTCTACTCGTGCTCGCTGCTCGCACGACGCACAAACACCTGTCACGAACACCGATCAGTGCACACACGCGTCGTATAACGCGTTGTGTAACGACACGCCGACCCACCGTGAGACCGTCGTGGACGCGTTTCACGCTCGCCTTCTCTGGCTATTGTAGCTTCTTTCTCGCGTCGGCAGCTCTCGATCAAACCGCGGACGACACGCTGTGGTCCATTAATCTCTCATCGATGGCACTGATACTAATCGTACCTACAAACTATTCAACGCCTCTCGCAACACGTGTATCAATCTTCAGCAAGTTATCGTATTGTCCGGTCCAATTCTTTCGAATAAATTCACCGATTCGTTCGGGGCGTGAAGAATTTGAAGTGCTTTCAAAGTACATGTTCGCAATTTTATTTCTACGTTATTCGATCTTCTCGTAGCACGTGTATCAATTTTGAACGAGTTATTGTATTGTCCGGCCCAATTCTTTCGATTAAATCCGTTGATTCGTTCAAGGCGTGAAGAAATCGATAGAATATCAAGTAAGTTAAGTGTTTTAAGTATTTTCAAAGTATATTTCACAATTTCGTTGTGAAAATTTGTACGTTTAACCTTCCGCTGGCAATATTGGACTTTAAAAACAATAGATTCTTGTGAATTCTGATAGATAAATTTCAATCTGTAAAAAAATAAGTAAAGTGCAATCTGATTTCTATTATGGTAAAAACTCGTTGTTAAAGCTTTCACAAATATGTAAAATTTTTTCTTATTTTCATACGGACAATATAAAAATTTGAACAGAAATTCAAAGCCCAGATTACGAACAAAAGGATCAAGTTAAATTTGAAACGTTCCGTGAGTATCCGTGTGTATATTGTCACTTTTAATGTGAATAAAATTATGTTACTAGTCATCTAATGTATGTATCGTTAAAATTTTTAATTGATTTCTTCATTTCTTTGTAAGCGAACATTTAATTATTTTTAATACTTTTCTTAAGAAAATAAATTGTCCCGTCACAAACTGAAAGTAATATTACATCAATGTTATAATTTTGCACTCAACAATTTAATTAAATATAACATAACATATAGTATTACATAATGATTACATTGTTGAGAAATTAAATCGTAACATTAATAATATTATTTTAGTGTCGACTGGGTGATATTACAAATGAGATATGTACTTAAAATGTCAACAGTGACATCATCGAAATTTAGTTCATTATTCTGAATGAACAACTAAGAATAAGTCGACACTTTAAATCATCGAGTCATCATTCATTAACGCAAATTTGATTAGTGAAATCGTTATAGCGGTCGATTCTTCCGTGGCTTGCGGCACCGATAATAAGTCCATTCGCTCAAGAATCGCGAACGGATATTTCGAGCCATCAACGAGCGACTCTCACGACTCATACGGTGGAAACGGTCTCAACTGATGAGCGAATATCAGAACGTGCGAGCGATAACTCTGTCTACTTTTTTACGCGAACAGCGGCAGAACAGCGATGTGATATACTAAGCATTCGTTATTTATGACGTGTTTGTCTAATTAGATAATAACGTCGATATTTTATATTCGTGCGGTCACCTGAAGCACGGATTGCTCGCAACACGGCCGGTTGCAACTGCGACCTTCGCCGCCACGCCGCAAATCGTTACGACCGTAACACTCGCGACTCGCGGTAAATCGATGCAGATGAGTGCAGCGGTGAGAACGCGTGTTAATAACACGTGCTCGCGCGTAATCAAGTTAGAGGATCGCGGGAAATTAAAGGAGTATGCTCGCCGCCGCGGTGCGTCGCCTCGAAGCGACGAAGTCGTTCAGACCGATTCATACTGTTA
>Ga0157364_1001631_pt1 | contig 19453 bp, 5 predicted proteins | sample AttsexASBM2_FD_111476 | JGI IMG/M metagenome (GOLD analysis project Ga0157364, IMG submission 111476) | Fungus gardens microbial communities from leaf cutter ant in Ribeirão Preto, State of São Paulo, Brazil - Atta sexdens ASBM2 | ecosystem: Host-associated > Fungi > Mycelium > Unclassified ...
AAGAAGTTATTAGCTAATTGAAGGTCACTATCATTCAAAAACAGGTGATTGTCTCAATATTGCCGTTTGAAATTGCTCGCGAGTTCAGGCAAGATAGAGTAATCACTCGGATTTGGCGCAGCTAATAAAATAATCTAAATTGCAGAGAAAGAATATAAAAAATATTACGGTATTAGTCTTCCTTTCTCAGAAAAAATATTTTAAAATAAACATTTCAAATAATTATGCTGCAATAAAAACTTTCAAATGTTCCTTAACTTTGTTCTTCAATTTGCATTACAATACAATAATTAGCAACAATATCACTACTTAACAAGTAGTGATAATTAGTGCACAAATGCCAAAATTTTATCGTTTCTTTTTCCTTTTATTATTTTTTCCTTCAACACAGCCGAATACATATTTATATTAATTATTCAGAAACTACGTCAGATTAATTCAAATTGATAGGATCGAGAATCGTGTTTTTGCGATGAAAATAACCTAATGAAAATATCTGTGATTGCGTAATTGTTTATCACTCGTGTAATTCATATTTTCGATGAACAATATAAACTTTTGTTTATGTATAATATGCATTTATACGTATACGTTTTATTACCTTTTTTATATATACATTTTTGAATCAACATTAACTTGTTTGCTCTTTCAATTGACAAGACAAAATGTAAGAATCAACAAAATGCAAATTTTTATACCGTTAACAATCCGACACTTTCAATGACCAATCCTTAACGCAACAATTTTATTTATGTTCAGGGACGATGTGTTTTACGCCGATTGTCCATACAATGCCGTCACAATCTTTTGTTTGTTTTTCAGTTGAACAGAACTGTAGCTTGTTTAGTATAATTTATTCAACATTATATGCATATATGTATTTTTTTATCAGATAACATTTTTTACGGATTCGAAATAATTTTCTGATATCATTAGTATTCTTTTAGGTTTTTCTGTATTGATAACATCGCAACAACCGTCATATTACAACGGATATCGTTTATCACGCTTCGCATGTGCATTTTAAATTGAATACAGCAAACCTGTGCTGCAGCGAAAGCGTTGAAAATGGTCACTATCTTTATATTTATCAAAAACTATAGTATTGATGGTAAATCTGCCAAGTCAGTTTTGCGTAATAACAAATTTAATATTTAATTTTAACTATCTCTTCTGTTTCAAATATACCGCATTACATTTAAACATTTAAAAATTAGAAATATGAAGAACAATATAAGTTCAAATCATTGTAATGTACTTAACTTCTTTATATTTTTATTCTCTTTAATTTTAAAAGCGAGAACAGAAATTCTATTTCTTTTTTAAATATAGCACGATATGTCAAATAATATTACAATTATCTAAATTATTATCTGTTCAGAGCAAATTGATAATTCTTTTAAAATAAATTATGCAATGTAGAAAAATAAATTGTAAAGAAAGATATTCTACAAAATGTATGCAAAAACATGCGTGAGATGTCATTTACACATATTATTTTATGTACATATTTACTATTTAACAGAAGGAAGTGAGCAAATATAACACAGGGCCCAATCGGGCCCACATCGACGATATCTTCAAGGTCGACCGGAAATTTGGAAGATGCGATCCGTTCTCGAGAATTAGCACTGACCTAGGGAAGGCCTCGAGGTCGCCGATGGCACACATTCCGAGTGCGTCTATATTAAGTTAACTGCTTCATAACTGTCGATTGGACCGCCGGTCGGCCGCTGCCAATATAGGTGGACGCATACAGAGCTGGGCATAGGCAATGCCAATTGCACGCATCCGCAAATTTGCCACCAACTGGCACGCTTATGTTATAGAATTACTGTGACTCTATCTAAGTGGCTCCTGTCTTTCTCTCTAAGGATGAAGGTGTCTCCACACTGGCGACTTTCCGAGCCAAACTTAATGTGAAATCGCATAACTAGCGTAACATGCCTGCAGGAGTCTGATCACTAGAAGAGACAAGAGAAATTGGTTTAAGCGATATTATCAAAGAATAACGTCATTCTCACTTAGCCATGCATTTCGATTTGTAAATGGAGATGTTGGAAAGAGAATTCTGAGATGGAGATTTACGGAAGATAGTCGTAGCTATTTACTAGCGTGAGTTGACCATTAGTCGTGCTACTCATGCTGCTATTGACTGCAACAAGAAAAAAGAAGATACAGTCGCACGAATAGGCGACTAACGTACTTGCGTAGTTCGTTATCGTGCGCGCGAAGTTGTTAGCACGAGCGATTGTACGCGGTAACCCTTGGTGATCCGTGACTAATGGGAATACTGCGATTATAAATCCCATCTATACGTAAAAGACCGCGTACGACAGAGAGTTGCAATACGAGTTACCTCATTACATTCCTCGAATCCGAGGCCCTCTTTTCATTCCTACGTATTTTATATCTGTTGCTTGCGAGTACTGATGATGCTAACCCATCATCAAACAGTCAAACAATTTTTTAATCAAGCGGAATTTCGAAAGTCAGTTTAAAATTTTTTCTTCTTGTATTAATCTTAAAGCTTTTGCATGCCACTATTTCGAATAATTAACTATTTTCGGTTAATCTTAACAAAAACACATTTTTAAATATTTTAAATAATATATTTTTAATTTAGACTTTAGACAGCTATCATTTTATAATAAAACTACTGTTATAAATTGAATTGGTTTTTAATTAGCACAATTCTTCTAAGAAAATGCTGCGTAAGTTTTTTTATATTTATAAATTTGACGTATGACATAACATATTGATGACGATATAATCATGAAAATTTGGCCTTAACCATTGACATTCCATAATATCCCATCGCGAAAAGAGCCACTGGCTAGCCATAATTGAGCGATACTCTCGACAGCTCTATTGAAGTAATCAGTCTCTTAAATATATCCTTGAAGACGCACTTCTACCCGTGAGATTAGACCAGCGTTAACACTAAGTATGACAGACAAATAGTATGTTTAGACTGCCTGTATACAATGTTGAATACATTTTCCAAACAGTATATGAATAGTTAGATGAACGCAGACGATCTTAGGCTCTTTCATGTTGACGTTGAGATTCTGTTTCATATTTCACATATAGCTTATTTCTCTTTATTTAAAAAATAAAAAAGAAATATATATATATATATAGAATCATGTGGAATAAACAGCAACATTTTCTTAATGACTTGAATGATCTTCAACCTGCATTACGATCCTAATTGCTAATCTGTAATAGCTATATTTATATTGGCGGCAATGATCGCGCCAAATCATTTTAGTTTGATTCGTTGTCCGATTTTTTTTTATTTTATTCACTCATGCCGCACCTCTTGAGTCTTTTTCTAGGTCAAAAAATATAAGGCTATGACTGATTCATTGTGGTACGTATGACCGATGAGGGGACTTTACACAGCCACCTGTATTGCCTGAGAGATTTCAATCGAGGTCATTTTAAGGCGGCGCTTAGTGAATTCTTTGTGTTCTATGATTTGTGTCATCCATATTTGTTGAAAACGCATACTAAATCGATAATATTGTACAGCAAAGATAGAGAAAAATTTCTGAGAATCGCCCATAATCATTTTATTGTGTAGGATACTGGAAAAAAATGCGTTATTTTTCTTCAATAAATAGATAATTCTTATATAATGATGCACGATGCGTTAAATATTTATAAGTAACTGGCACACAAAAAACTAAATAAGATATCTATAATAAAAAAATTAACATTTTAGATTTGCTATACTTACATTATTACCTTATGTCTACAGCTCTACTGATTGGCCAATTACTGCTTACCTCTTATTGTCTTACATTCTTTTATGTGCTATAGGCTATATTATATTTAATTGCATTAAGAAAATTGAATAATGAGAATTTCAACATAATAATAATTATTCCTGTATTCCAATTATTCCTGTATTCAATTTTCTTATGCTTCTCCCGTTTGTATGCTTAATTTTTTTATTACTTTTATATATTTTTCCACTTGTCTCTCTCTCTCTCTCTTGAATTACTTTAGTTACATAATAAAGAATTAAAATAATTTTACTTGTGAACTTACGAGTTTCTCAAGCACGGAAACCGAAGTTCTAACACTAGCCGTTTCGTTACCGTTTTGTATCGCGTACTCATTCAATATACATATTAACATTTTTCATTGTCAAAATGCAATGCCTATTTTCTGCCGCTTACACAACATGAATCAGTCTTTATCTTCTTCGAGGACGCTTCTCGATAGCTTGACCGTCGGAATCATCGGGCCATTGCAATAAGGTCATTATTGCAGGGTGAAAGATCCGTAATATCATGCGACCATGAAAATCCTGATTGCAGGATAATAGATCTTTCGTATCGCATCGGTGCATGTACAAGACAAAATCGCATAATGCTCCTAGAGATTATCTAAATGCTTTTCTAAAACGTTAACTCTACAGATAATTCAAAACCCGATTCATTTCCGGAATTGTTAATAAATTCTTAAAGTAAACCGGCTTCCTAGTAGCAAGCGTCTTCTCGAATTAAAGGAAAAGTTATCGAACATGCAATTTTCCATTTAAGAGAAATTTAATCTTTGATAAAATACATCAATTCTAGTACTATTTATCGCATATCATGCGAAATATAATTAATATTTATTATATAAAATTAATATAATTAATATTTATTAAAGTATGTAAAGTAAGTAATTACTACAATATAATATAAGTCAAATGTTAATATTACTGATTGATAATTCAGATTTAATATTAAAAAAAATTTGAATTTTTTTAAATATTTTTTTTTTTTAATAATTTTTTTTTTAATATTTCACACATATATTAAATTTAAATATATATATATAGGGTATCCGATAAATTTTGACAAAACGCTCGTGCGTGTATAGAGCGGACTAAACTGTGTGAGTCGAAAAGTCTTTTATCATTTTGCGATTTTCGTAATTTTTTTAGTTATCCATTGAACAGTATCTAAAATTAATATAATAACTTTGAGATATATTTAAAAGTTCACTAGCATCTTTGAGATATTTCATAAAAAGCTCTAAAAAAAATCTTAAAATTGTCTTACGCGTCGATTTTATTGCACTTATTGATAATCTTTAGATAAATTAATATCTCGTTCACTATGCAAAAATTGCAATAATTACAAGAGGATTTTTTGACTCAATTTAGTCCGCTCTGTCTATACAAAAGTGATTTGTCAAAACTTATTAGATACCCTGTATATTTCACTATTAAAGTCATTAATAAATGATGGTTCTTCCTGCCATTCCTGCAATCTTATAGTTTATTCTCTTCCGAGATTTTATAATTACTTCTAAATACGAGATAACAAGTAGTTGGCAATGAAGAAGCAATTAAGTTCTCAACCTCCGTGTGTGAATTGATTGATTAAATTCAAGATAGTATAAAAGCACGTTTCTCTCTTCAAAGGTCATATACAAAAAATTAAGATTAAGTTTATTTATTTTTTCTAATGTTCCGATAATTAGTTTTTTATATAATACCGTAGAAATTCATGAATAAATATTTGATAAACAAATACATACAGAGTGAAGTAGAGTCGTTGAATCAACTTTTTACCCTATGAGAAAATTATCGACTTCATACCTAATTGAATTATAACGTGTGCAATTATTTTCTCATAGAGTAAAAAGCTGATTCAACTACTCTGATTCATCCTGTATATGTGTGAAATTTGTCCGATGGAAGTTCTATTACATATCAGAACAAATTTAGCTTTGAATATCAACGATATAATATCGAATTATAATTTAATATAATAGGCAAATATATATTGTGATTAAACGTTGATCATGATAGCAATGTATTAATAATTAGATTCTGAAAAGATCTATATAAAATTACATATTTCATGAATCGTATTATCACAAACCGATTAATTAAATTTCTTTAAATGTGTACGTCTTACTTCTGCTTCAAGTGATACAAGATACTACGCGATATCCTGTTATAAAGTTACGCAGTGATTATATAACTGTACTTATCCTGTGCTTGCAGAAATCTAATTAATGTTATATTAAATTATAAAAATGTTATTGTAGATATTGATATTATTAGATATTTTCTCCAAAATTTACTCTCCTCATATCGATGACAATCGAAAAAAAAAATTCCGTAATATTAAAAAAAGGTTAATAGGAGACGTATTATGAAATGATATCTCAATACTTATCGACAAAACTACTTGAATAAATTCCTTATTTTATATTTCGATTACCTGTTATATTAATTAATGCTGATTTAAATCTACCATTTCCTTTCATGAAAAAATGTAGAAGACACAGAGGATAAATTAATATTAGTTAAAGTTCATGGAACTTCTCTCACCCATCTCACAGTCAGGTAAAATTACCCGGAAGAAAATTACTCTGTCTCTCTTCAGTTTGTAGCACCAGCTATCAGCTACAGTCAAGCATCTATTACGATTCTAGGTAATATAGATAAATGGTAAAATTTTTCCTTAGATATTAAATATTTTTAGTAAAATAATTTCAAATTTAAAATTAATTGAATAAATTTAATTTCATTAATCGTTAAAAAATATTTGTTAGAGCAAATATTTGCAATAGAATGGTCGCAAGTTTAATCTCGACGGAATAGATTCAATTAAATTAATTGTTATAAGTAAATATTCGTTTAAGCAGATATTTACATAAAAAAATGAATGGAATAAATTTAATTAAATGCATCGTTAAACAAATATTTATTTAAACAAATATTTTTAATAGAATAATCTCAAATATTGATAGAATAAATTTATAATCAAATTAATCATTAACTCCAAATTATTCATCCGTTACTTAGAATACACAAACATACAAATACACACAGGTAAAATACATACATCTGTTGTAACTGATAGATAAGAATTCAATGAACTTCTGTTGGACATCCGCAAAAAACGGTCGCAGACGTCGCTAAAAATACGAGTCTTTATAAGTTCATTGAGTATGGATATTCAAAACACCTGGCACCACTACACATTCGCACATGCAATACGCGTACACTCACTTCCCTTGATTGAGTCGCGAGAAACACAACCATCGGGTGTCTTGGCAATTCCGTCACGCCGATTCCGCCGGTTCACCAAGAGAAGAGCGACCGGCGTGGTTCGGTGCGGGACGAAGCGAAGCGAAGCGGTGCTGCTCCTACCACTCCGCTTGAACGCTACCAGGCGTGCACCAGGAGCCACGATGGTGGGGTCGTTGTCGCGTAGCCGGCATCAGGAGAGAAGCGAAGTGCGGAGTGTGAGTCGGTAGGCTTGGCCCTCGCGAGCGAGAGAGCGGAGTCGCGGTCTGTCAGAGTCCACAGTCCTAACTCGGCCTCAGGCTGCGATAGATCGTATCTTTCGCGCTACCGATCTCTTATAGTCATTCAATCCTCGCGATCAAGCGAATCGTGCGCGATAGTAATCGCGGATAACGATCAAGCGTGCGCGCGCGCGCAGCGCAACCCTTTTCTTCTCGCCGGCCAAATCAGCTACATCCCCCTCCCCTCTGATCGATCGTAAGTTATCGAACAATCTTCGATTAATATAGCGCGAAAAATCCTTCGCGAGTGACTTAACTACCCTTTGCCAGCCTCTCATCGTGGAAATCATTTCTTTTTATTTTTTCACCAATCGAAGCGAAGAAGCGAACGTGAGGGCGGATTATCGCCATTGCGTTTGTAAAAGAACGGGATACTGGGATACTGTTACGAGAGGTAAGATCTTCCTTTTTTAGAAGGAGGGGGGAGAGAGAGAGAGAGAGAGAGAGAGAGAGAGAGAGAGAGCACATGTAGGAGTCTGTAGATGGGAGTATTGGTATAGAAAATGTGCAGATTACAGTTTTGTGTTCAGGATGAATTTATTTTCTTTTTCATAATTCTATGTGGATTGCAAGTATGTAAATGCGCGTGTATGAGTGTATTATGCGTGCGTGCATGAACCTCTTATGTGCGAACGAGTGAATGAATTACTTTTGTGACATAAGATCGTACGTGACATATGTCATGGGAATTTGAGTGTTATAGGAATCGGCATATGTGCCGTTATTGCGAACTTATCATTATATCGCACACGCGCATTTTGTGAAGCTTCTACTGAGCCTCAGGAAGCTATGGTTCAGGTTCGATAAAAGTGGAACGTACTTCTCTTTCATTGAATTTTAAACTTACAATCCTGGAGATATTAACATCAACTTTGAAATATTTTAGTAAACTAATCTTCAGGAAATAATCTTTACTAAAATAATCTTCGGGATACATAAATAACAGCAAATTGTTTCTCTACTAATTCTTAAAATGGGGTTTTAGATAACATCTTATTTTAAGATTTATTTTAATTTAAATTAAATATTCAAACATCGTGAAAAAGATAAATTTTGCTAATAGAAATTATCTGCAGTAAATTAATAATTTAAGTATAATAGAAGTAAATAATACTAAAATTTAATACAAGCTCTATGAAATTTGTATTGTATAGTATAATTCAATGAAAACCGGTTTTATAATTTAAAATATTCTATATTAAATATTCTATATCATGAATTATAATATATATATATATATATATTAATTACTTGATGCAATTTAAATATTAAATGATTTCTGAAGTAGCGTTACATAACCGTTTTATTTGTGTCCGTTTAACTTATCGAAATATCTTCGTGCTTTCGATGCAATAAGATAGAACCTTATTTTATATGTTCTGCTTTCCGTGAACCTATACTTCCGGTCTTAGTGGTTGAAGCGTGTTTTTCTAAAATTAGAACGAAATGCTGAAAGTAAAATAACACAACCTCAGGGTCGTGTCACGAATGGTGATTGTCTTTATTATGGGCCGTAATGATCTTCATAAATTTCTGGAATACTGTAATCGTTCCGAAACTTTCTGCGAAACTTACTTCGGAACCTGATAATAAAGCATTTTCATTACAAGTGAATAATAAAATTAATTATTTTTAATTTTAGATTTTTGTGTGCTTTATTGAAGTTATTAAATAAAGTCAAATCAATCAATATAGTTTATCTAGGCAAAATCAATCGATGCCGATCATCAAACTGGTTAAAAAGAAAATCTTCATCGTTATTCTGATTATTTCAAATATTACATAAATAATTATTAATTCTTTGATAAATTTTAAATTTAATAATTGTTGTTTAATGATTTATTTTATTGTAAGTTATGTAATTTTATTCATAATATTTCTTATAAAAGAGATGTGATTCCTACATATAAAAAAAAAACTTTTTATAAAGTGAGGAATCGTTTTTTAAATTATACTGTTTTACAAATATTTCATACAGATCTCTAAGAAACATCTTAAAGGTACCTAGAAGACATCTTTATGTCCTAAGAACACTTTTTCAAGATGATCTTTTGGATAAAGTATATTATGTAGGATAATAAAACAGAAAATGAAAAAAGAGATTTTTTTATTGCGAAGTTTAAAGTTTTGATGTAGATATGAATATATTTTATTGATACAATGTACATTCACATTTATATCGATCGGAATATCTCGCGTGCATTAATCGTATCTACATTGTGTATATGCACGTCTGATTCGATCGTCGCGCTTGTCACAATCTTGCATAGAGTAAGTATATTTTCACTGATTAATAATTAGATAACTCTGGAAGTTACAACTTGTCATTGTAACACGTTCTAGAACTTATTGTTTTCATTTTTTTTTAGTTTTTTACATTTGATTATATAATACGTGATTATATAGTACGTGGCTTAAATGGTTATTCTATAAGTTACGCATCGGTATTTGTGTTTGTTTACGAATCGTTTGACTCAATACATTATACAGCGAATATAATTGCTCGATTAGTTTTTCAAGCTACAATAGATAAATATTTAAAATAAAATATTAAATATTTAAATTTTATTCAGATTCAAAATACATTTTTAAAAATAGTTTTTGAATTAAACTTAAAAGAAGGAAAAGTATTTATTTTACGTAAATACTTTTTCTTCTTTTGGGATTAAAATGGGAAAAAAAATAGCGCATTCCTGAAAGTTGAGTTAAATCTAAGTTGAGCTTAAAGTTAAATGAGATAACGGTAAAACCGGACATAAATCCTTGCAGCACTTGCACCGAAATGTTTCACGTCGTGGGGACAGTCACACGAAAATTCTCAGACGTTAATCGAGCAAATCTCTTCTTTCAAAAGTGGCAACTTTCCGTAGAAATCTCTAGTGTCTCTATGATGTCCGTTGTATGCATGCACGCACTCGCGTCCGAGGATCGGAAATCGAGTGCGCTCACTCGCCTAGAATTAAGTAGATATATGTGTACACAAGAGTACATATACCTGCGTAGCCTAAGATATCTTCTAGCTGTCTGTGACGATGGTTATTATGTAATGGCGTTAATCAGAGGTAGCGGCTGATCCTGAGCTCGAGCAGTGCAAATCCGACCGTGGAAGTCGGCTCATCGACGCACGAGAAAATTAAAAGCCTGAAACTAAATCTCTGGCGACCTTGAGGATGTAATACTCACGTGTGTCTGGCGACATAGAGGCAAGTTGTGCGTTCGATGCGTCGCAAGATTGACAATCGCTGGCGCTGAACAATTCAATTGATCGAGATCTTGACATGGACGTGGCTTTGAATGCAAACTTCGAATGGTACGACAGGATACGAATAACTTGAACGTTACAGCAATTTCACTTTTTATTGGGTGAATTATGAAAATAATCCTCTTGAGCTTTACTTTCGAAAATTCATAGTTTCGCTTTCTTGAGCGCATTCGCGCAATTTATTCTCTCTTGTACAGTCTTCTGTTTTTCTCCGCTAATCCGAGATCTCTGTGACACTTGTTATGTGTCGCGAATTTGCCGGCATTGAAAACGTAGGCAATCATGACATATTAAATTTTCCCCTCGAGTTGATCGCAATCGTGAACCGCACATGCATGCAAATGACAAATAGAAAACATACCGTCCGTATCCGCCTGCGACGTTCGCGATATTATCCTGGAAAATTCTTCGTGATTTATCAACAAGTCGCCCGGCGACGTAATGAACATAAAGCTGGACGCTTGGAATTAATTTGCCTTTGCATCTTCCGGTTTTCGAGATGATGGGTACGTCGCCCAGATGTACAACGCTATTCTGAGCACGCAACGGACCGCTCGTTATTCAGCTAACTCAAGCAACGATCAGCCCCGAGGAGAGTAAATGACTAAGTCAATTCTGTGATTAATATCCGCAAATAAAGGTAATTGTTGGCAAATATTTTCCGCGATTATATTTAGCCGCGAAAGCGTTTAAGAGCTCGATAAAAAGTTTACACATTCAAATGATATGTTTCTCTTACCTAACGGTTAGAAAATAATATATTACAAATGAACAACAAAAATGGAATTTCTCGAAGAACTTTCATATTTGCCTCACGGAACTTCTGGAATCTAGCAGAATCCGAAGTATCTCTTTTTACGACAATCCGATGGGATTTAATTTTCAAAGTTTTCTTCTCCAGCTGCTGCATCTGAAACAATGAAATGTACTGTTAAATTCATAATGTCAAATTATACCCAATTTAAATTATTTTTAATCATTTCTATAAGTCGTTTCTACTCAATATGTCGTTAATTTAGCTAAAATAGGTTAAACAATTTAACTGAAGGAAATTTATTCAATTTGACTCTTTAGTTTATTGTTTATTAAGTGCATACGTTAATAGAGACGATATTCACTTTGAAATTAACTACAGAATTGGATTCATTTACATTTTGACATTTACATTTTGGAAGTTAAAAATAGCAAAGCGTTATTTAATTCAAAAGATTGAGCTACCATTGCTTCTTCTGATATCTAATAATGTACGGGACAATGTATTCCTCATTTTAAAAATATCTACATTTTAGCTGTGACATGTTAAAATCGGAGAAAGACGCAGATAGTAAGTTGCGACTAACATTTCTTCGTCAGTCGTCACGGATTACTTACTCGTTCAATGCATCTAACTCGTTGGCAGGCCAAGCAGGCCAAGGCAGCGGTGCAGCCGCAGATGAACATCGGTTGTATCGTCATGATAACGAGTTCTCAGGTGTTTACGACCACACGACGTCATCGAACCCACCTTTACCTTTCCGGCCGTGTGCATTCTTATGCATGCGCGGCATGTTACGGTACGCCACGTTGTAGCTTCACTTCGGCGTTCCGCGCCTCGCAGCAACGTTGGGAATGAGGTAACTCCGAACCGTTTCTACTAGTTTCTTGCGTATTGGCCTGTTCTAACCACAGGTAACCATGCTTTACACGTTACGTTCTGAAGATTCCCTCTCTATATCTGTAATTTATGCAGCATAGAAAAATTATTTTAATCAATAGCATTAATAATACTGATGTTAATTATCATTTTTCTTTTCTTATTTAAATTATTTCAAAATAAGAATTTGATTTATCTTTTTAATAATCAAATTTATTAGTAAATGAACATGAAAAAATTTTACATTAGTATTGCAGTAAGAGACAGTCCTCGCAAAAATGAATAATTGGACTTTCCAGGATATGATCTTGGAAAGTCCAATTATTCATTCTTACGAGAGTCACTTTTTACTGAAATGTTAATATTTCTTCATGTTCTTATTAATTTCTTCATGTTCATTGATGACATGACGGTGACAATGTCGAAATAATTTTATAAACACGACGAACGTCCTTCTAAAACATTTATATGACGCTTTGAATTTTGATGGCGTTTAATTTTATTTCGCCAAGAAAAAACTCATTATTCATGTTGTCGTAAATGAATAAGTAAGGTTGAGGTAACTCTTTCACTTTTATTGGAACAATGTAAACATATCGTAAGGATACGAAGATCTTATCAACGACGAATTTTTATATGTTAAATTATTACAAAATATTTCAGACCAATTGTGTATGTTTTATGATCCGCGAATTTTCTCTTTACCCAAAAATTAATCCTGTACTGCTCAATGTATGTATTCGCTCAGATAAAAGTCTAATATCTCGTCCAATTTTTGCCAAGAATGTTTTATTTTCAACATTCAATATTTTGGCACATAATATATCTATACTTCTATGACTAATCATGATTGGATTGTAATGAATATTAGTAAATTTTGTAAAAATTATTCGAAACAGCAAAACAGTACAAAAACTTTCCACGAGAATCAATGCTGTTGATCGTACTAAAAAAAAATACGATAATGTATCGTGCCATTCGTAATTTAAAAATCATACGAAACGCTTTACAGTTCCTCCCGATATCTTATGTACTCCTTATCGCATGCTTATCGATAACGCAACGTGGAAAATCAAACAAATCTTTATCTTTCAGGTCGGTTGCCACTTTTTACATGAATTTTGAATTTCTCAATTGTGTCTCTCTGGCGTTTTCGTCATGTTCGCAACAAAACATTTGCCAAAAGGTCGTCACGAGCGAGACACGATATATTTTGGTTCATTGCACAATTTATTTACATATCATAAAAAGGAGACGAGCGCCATTCAAGGCATAAACGCAGATGTGTCATGTATTACATATTCATTAATGCACGATTAACATTTCATTGTTGATGTCTAATTTTTTCTTTCATTTCTTTTTCTTATGATTGATAGTATAATAAATAATAAACATTTTTATTAAATGTATAATTAATAATAATTAATGTAATCATCTGTTTTAAGTAAATTTTTTGGGAACATAGAAGAAGAAGCTGATTTTCTTTTTTAAATGAAAATGTATTAAAAGATTTTGATATTTTGATATTTTAATTTGTAATATCTTTGAACATATTGATAATTTTTTAATTCAACTTACACTAATATACTTAAAATGAAGTCATATTATTTTAATTGAAAATCAAGATGTTTTTATCGTTTTGCATTCTTAAAATTCTATCTGTCAGAACTTAAATTTCAGAATTAATATCTATTAATATTAAATATCTTGACATTGAAGCAATCGCTTGGTCTTGACCTTTAATATTACATATTGAAGAAGAGTCGCACAAATTGGGGGAAGAAGAGTCGCACAAATTACTCTTTCTTCTTATTAATATAGTATTTTTATATGTTGCTAATCTGCTATAAATTCTTGTAAAATATTCTTTAACAAAGAACAAAATATACAATGTTGAGCATCGATTTAAAAAATTTTAATAAATTATTAATATTATTATGTCGAATTGCATTAAATATCATTAGATATGAATCTTTCTTTTTTTTTTTTAGAACATTTCGTAATTTCGTGCATTAACGACGACGTCTTAAGTTACACCAAGGAATGCGATTCATTAAGTACTGTACTTGTTGTTTGTCAGTTGCCGCGTTAATTGCCGCGTGTATCTTAAATCGTTATCGGGTTCATGATGCAAGCCCTAGAAAGGTCACGTTCTTTTTAAGAAAAGGACGGCAAGTGTAGATGTTGATACGAAAAGGCACAGTGAAAGATGGAGAAGTTAGTTGGGTCATGCGAGATCTTTTCTCGACCAGACCTAAACGTGGCGAAGGTCGTCACTGACGGCTGTCATTAGCAATGCTGATGTTCCAGACATGGCATAAGTGACTTGCAACCCCTGTATATATTTATTGTATCTTTTATCACTTATCTGTCGTCTATTTTTATTCTTTCATTTTCTTTATATTCCTTCTTTTGAATGTAATTTTCCAATACCTCTTTCTTTTTTTTTTTTCCTTAATTTTATATTCCTCTTCAGAATTATCTGTAACATTTACAATATAATAAATTGTTAGAAGTTCTCTTGTTATTGAAAAATGAAATTTAAATGATTTATTGGAAAATAATAGTTTAACTGCTAAAAACTTGGAAGATTTTAATTCTAAAGTTGGGAAAGAAACAAATTTATTCTAAATAAATTTAATTAAGATTTAAAGTAGATTTTTCATTTTTTATATTCTTTTGTGTACTTGTCCGTTTTTTAAATTATTTTTAAAATGATTTTTGCATTAAAAATTGCATTAGTAATTTTTAATGATACTATTCATCTTAGAATTTAAAGCTAAGGGGAAATAAAAATAAATATGTTTGCGGAATCATACATATAAAATCTAATTCTCTAAAAGATAGGTTTATAATGAATGTTCTTCTGTATAAATGACATTCTTCATTTTATCTTAAGATGTTTCTATAAATCACGCAGATTTTTATAGCTCTTCTCTCTTAGAAATTTCTCAAGCTATTAATGTTTAATAGCTATGCTATTTCATACTTGATTACTGCTCAGTTTCCTGGGACGTTACTGCGGACTATTTTATTTGATTGAACTGATTCAGTGCTACTAGCCGCTTCTATTATCTCCGATAATGTCTTCTGCGGAGCATCCGATTTGTTCATGGCCGATTTGCGAAAACATATAAATGTGTCTGATCTGTCTATTTCTATCTCTTTTGACTTTCTATATATATCGTTTGTTGAATGTACAGGATATCTGAAAAACATTCTATATAATTTCTTCTTCAATTCTTACCGTTTTTCTATGTCATTCCTCTCGTATAGTCCGGTGTACAGACCCTTTTTATGTGTGCATATATCAATAGTCAACTTGCGGTCTGAGAAACCGAGGTAGATGATGAAAATGATCGTTATCGCCCAAGGCCTTTACACGAACGAAATTCTGACATATCATCGCAGTACACTATGTTACGTAATACAATCTAGTAGACTAATATGAATGGAACATTTCAGCGTTCTCTTGAATCGAAAGACATTATCAACTTTTAATTCTCTTTTCTTAAACAAATGTGTAATGAATGTCGAAACAAATGTGATTATTGCGCGAATAAAATGGAAAGTTTTAGTGGAGAAATAAGATGAAGACAAGAAGAAAAGTTTGCAACACTTTTCTCTTAAAAAAATATTAAAAATTAAATAATTTTTAAAACTAAAGACACTTTAGAATAAAGAATATAAAATAGAAAGAATATAAAATAGAACTCCTAATAATTGTAAAAATATAATACAGATTTAAGCGCGGTAGGAGGAGCGCAATCTACATTTATATAATAATTAATAATATAATATGTATTAAAAGAAGATTAGTTTGAACGTTTCGGCTATTGGTTTAACTAATATCTTTTAATATACTATTAATGATTATATAAATATACATTGCGCTTCTCTTACTGCGCTGACTCCAAAGTAGCCCTCTTAAATCTGTATTATATTTTTAAAATTAAAATTAAGTATATTAATTTAACAAGCATTAATTTAAGTTAAATATGCATCACATTTTTATAAAATATAATAGCTAGTGTTAAATTAATTAGCAAATTATATAATAAAGATAAAACGTTATTTATGTAAAAATAAAAATCCATCTATCTAATTTAAGAACTATAATCAGCACCTTATATGATAGAGATTTATAAACATTTATTCATTTATGAATTGTTATTTTGATCATCAAATTGTAATGAAGTAAATACAAACAGAAGTGTTTAACACAGTTTTAAATCAAATAGATTTTATGCCATAAATATGTTGCTATAAATATTTGTCACTTGATAATGTCATACACCGATATTTTATGTCAGCTCATGATATTTACTGCGACGCCTGATTACTAGTCGTGAATATATGACTAATGCCCTAAACAAGCGAATAGAAAGACAGATATAGATTATTAATGTAAATACCGCGGTACATGATCTCTATCTAAAGGTGAAACGTCAACAATATTTAAAAACAATCCTTATCTTATTTTTAATTCTAAACTTTTATCTTGAAATTTATTATATAATGATATAGTATACGTAGCAATTTCTTGATGTATATTTAAAAATGTTCTACAAAAATTAAATATTAATAGATATATAAAATATTTTATGCATCATGCATATCGATTATATAGTTGAATTTAAGACTAACAGAGATAAATGGAGATAATTATACCTACCTAAATAATATAATAATCTTAACAGTTATTTAATTTTTATATTTGTGAAAATATCACGTAAAATATATTGTAACATACGTAGGAAGTGAAAATGTACACGTATATGATTGCGTTTTCACGTCTCATCATCATTATCAATTTAAGAACATTACCAGAGATAACTGTTTTATCAAGGACCATTAGTCAATATTACTGATAAAAATGTTTCTTTTTACGAACTTAAAAATAAATTTTTATCTTTTTAAGTACAAGCGAATTAATAAAGCACATTATTAGTAAGAAAATTAAATAAAAATAACGATTTTATATTCACTTGTTAATTGCAATTGCAGAGTCTGAATTAATGAAACTTTCATTTATACTTTTTATTTATATGAAAAAAATTAATTAATTGGCGATAATTGTTAACATCAAACTTAGCGAAAAAAATACATAATATATTTACAATATATTTTACGTGGTACTTATTCAAATTTTATTATACTGATCGTAAAAAATCTGAAGAAAAAATCATCGTAAAATTTATACATTATAATTCCGAATTTTTGCTTTTTAATAAAATTAAAAAGAAATAGTTTATAAAATAAAAGACAATATTATAATTAAAAAAACCAAATTAAGCGATGAATAAAAATGCATTTTAAATATTGCAAAGCTTGAAATATTTAAAACAGCTTTGGGTTCTCTTAATTGCGTTACAAATTATGGATAATAATTGAAGATTCTCAGGTTCTTTTATACGAATCATATATGAAAATGAGTATTATTATGAAACTGCAAACGTTACATTTTTACCGTTGCCAATGAGGCGAAATATGTTTTCGAGATTTATAACTGACCCTTGACTAATTGAGTATGAACGAAGATTATTAGTTAGTATATTAGTAATTGATATTTAAATCTTTTTACATCGAAGTAACGATATGTTGATTAATAGATTAAATGCAATAGTGACGTATAATGAAAATTCTTTACGTATGGCTTTACTCTCCATTTACTCTTTTAGGAAATTTAATAACTATGAAATATTCAAACTGGATATCCTTGAAACATTCTGTCTTTGAAAAATTCTATTGTGTGACAGTGCGGTTCCATACACGTGTGCGGAACACAACAGAATTTTTTAATTATACATTCCATTTGAGTTTCAGTTTGAAATTTTCAAGATTACTTTATAATTGAAGTGGAAATATGATATTTTTATAAAATTTTTAAATTGGTGAGTTGATGATGAAAAATGTTAATAAAAATTGTAAACAAATGGAAAATAATTTATTTATATGAAAATGATAAATTAAAAATAACCCATAGAACAATTTTTCTTTAAAATTGGTCTCTTGCATTTTTGACTAATGTTTCGACGCTATAATAAATTTGAATGTTCGTATTAAGCGTTATTTATGAATTTTTGCAACTTATAAGTGTGAATAATTTCACAAAAAAATCTCAAATTTTTTTTTTAAAACATATATCTCATATTTTTTATTTACATGAAAAAAATTAATTAATTGGCGATAATTGTTAATATCAAACTTAATCTGTAGAATATGTTCTGTAGAATATATCAAGCAAATTAAAAAAAAAATTAAAAATGACGTTGTTTCAAAAGTGCCCGAGGACGTCGAATGTCTCCTATATAGGTACAATAAATTTTAAAAAAATGATAGTTAATAAAGAAAAATAAAAACTCAGAATTAATAATTTGCCTGTAAAAATCTTGAATTTATTATTGAAGCTTTTGCTATTGCGTTTCGTTTTGTTTCGTGAAACTTATAAATATTATATTTACATAATGTACTCTAAAAAAGATAGCTTTATACTTGATATATTTTTTAAATAATTTTTTATAAAATTTTTTTAAAAAAATGTTTTATAAAATTTTTAAATAATTTTTTATAATTTTTTATGTTCAGGGCTTGTTTTACATAGTAGTTTTATTTTTTTTATTTTTAAATTTATTTAAATTTATTTAAATATTATTTTTTTCAACTGAAACATTTTATTAATGTTGAATGAAAGTAGATACTTTTAAAATCCGAAAAGTCTATTTTCTCTAAGAGTTACGCACAATGAAAGGATGAAGGCTGACTTTATATATGTTAATACGTAATAAAACTCCATTTTCCTCTGTAAGGCATTTCGTGAAGGATAATCCGCAAGAATATCTTTTTCTTGGTATTTAATTGTGAGTACACATATATATTATGCTTCTAAAATTAAAATCTCTCAGTTTTGTTCATTCTAATTTAAATACTAAACAGATACGATTTATAAAGTCGATTAATCACATTTGAAACGTTGCGGACAAGTTGAACAAGGTGGATTGTTGATTGATTTGAAAGATAAACATGTTAAAATATTATGGTATTACAAAAGTATTGAGCATAAAAGTAATGATTAATGGCATGCGATGAAATCAACAATTCCACAGGAGATTTGAAACAAAATAATGCAGAAACTTTCTATGGACTTTCAGAACTTTAAAATTTGATATTTAATATTTTTTAAATGCTCAATTGATTTCCCTGACACAGGTTGTAAGTAAATGAGAAAT
>Ga0157364_1001632_pt1 | contig 19452 bp, 14 predicted proteins | sample AttsexASBM2_FD_111476 | JGI IMG/M metagenome (GOLD analysis project Ga0157364, IMG submission 111476) | Fungus gardens microbial communities from leaf cutter ant in Ribeirão Preto, State of São Paulo, Brazil - Atta sexdens ASBM2 | ecosystem: Host-associated > Fungi > Mycelium > Unclassified ...
ATAAAATTAACCAATCTTATATTAATTTTCTTGTGCATCGCTTTTATAAATTCAAGTTTTAATTTTTAAATTAAATAGTTAGAATAACTAAAAATTAGTTTTAGCTTAACTAAATTAAATTATTCCATAAATTTTTCTTTTTTTTTATACGACAGAGGCTGCACGCTGCAAAACTGTCATTATCTGGCGAATAATTACGAAGGGGATTACGAGAATGTAACAAGCGCGGATAACACACCGAGTCAGCAAACGGCGATGTCGCATCAACGACGATATGAACGATCATTCAGTCCGCCGCGATCGAGCAACAGCTCCGGGTACGGTACTGGATCAAGCTCTAGATCGTTCAACGATCCACGGTTTCCATTGGAGGGTACAATGACTAGCAGCAGTAGCGGACACAGTAGTGCCGATGATCGTTGGTGAGTGATTAACATCGAGATTGTATTAATCCTTACATAGATCATCATAATATTAACAAACCTTCTTTTTGAACTGTCGATCGTTGAACAAAATTGCGTATAATATCACATTCTTTGACGGATCCAATTAATATAGATAACCATTTTAGGCTTGATAAACGAATCGAAGGGACCAAAGTACTTCTTGTTTCAGGTACGAGCTTCTGGAACCGCAAGATCAAGACGGTAATCACCGCCCGGACGGCACGCCCCCTCCATTACCAGTGCGACAGAACTACCAAGCCGTAACACCCAGCAAGTCCGGTCAGAAGAAAGATAAATCCCATTACGTCAGCGCCAAACAACTTGTGGACAGTTCAAAGCATCGTGATCATAGTCACGAGCATTATACGAAAGAGAGCAATTACGTGTCATCAAAAATGATCCAGGAGAACGCGCGACACGAGAATTATCAACGGCAACTAGAAAATGCGCATCGCGGTCAAGATCACGTAACAACGAATTACGTAAAATTGCAAAAAGAACGGTATGAAATCAAGCAAGAGAACTTGTATGCGTCTCAAAGGGAGCTCCATAAAAATGACGTGCAACATCACGGCCATCAGAAGCTTGGTGTATCAAATTCTCTGCCATTGGCTCACAATGCTGTTTACAGTCTACCAAAATCAGGCAGCAACAACAATCTTGGCAGGTACGAGTACGAGCAATCCGGCGGCAAATATGACTATGAGACGCCCACAATAGCGGAAAGGAATTCAAAGTACGAGATGCAGGAGGAGAAAGTAATCGAACGACCGACGGCCAAGTATGAGCACGACGTACGAGCTCACGAAAAGAGGATCGGTTACGAGTATTCGGAGGATATTTATGAGAGGAGAAATAGCAAATATGACATAGAGATGGCCAAGTATGAAATGGAATGTCAACATGGTAACGAAAGAAAATATAGCAACGACAGTAATGGAGAGCACAATCGAGATCCCATAAAATATGAGATGCCGCATGACTTCAAAGTAGGCGAGAAAGTCACCTGCTTGAAAACCAGCATGTCAGAGCGACCAGTGCCTCATAAAGTAACCGTTGAATACCGACAATCAAAGGATTTCCCAGCAAGTCTACCACCAGAAATGAGAATAACTGACGTCAATTGTTCGGAGGTAACTACGATGCCCAGCGAGGATGAGCTCTCGAATGGCTCAGGTAGTGTATCGCCGAGACTGCGACGTGCCAACAAACATCGCGGCAATCGCACCCCATCCAGCGGCAGCTCTAGAAACCAAAGTCCTCGACCCAAGCCTGGTATGAGGAATTCGCACCGGAATTCCGCGAACTTGACATCCAGCACATTGCAGGAAGACCTTATGAGATTAATCAATCCTGATTATATAGCTGATGATAGTCAGATCATTAACAACAATCTCGTGAACAGTGTGATGAGCCCGAATCAAAACTCAAATAAGATGAACAATAATATGCTGGAGATTCAAAACAGATGTAGGTCTAGGGAGAATTTGTGCGGCAACAGTACATCTACTTTGAGTGTGTTGCCCGCGAATGGACAGGAAAACGGAAATAATGGCTCGGAAGTGATTCTGACGATGGCCAGGCCAGCCACAGTGATCTCGAATGCCAGCACTGCCTCGAGTCCGGCGCCGAGCGAAAATAAATTGTCGAAAGAGGAAAGGTGTAGAAAATTATAAAACTTAATGATTAATTACGAAAAATTAAATTTTACTTACACAAAATATAATATATGATTATGTTATAAATAATAAAATACAAAAATTTTTAGGTAAATAATTCGTTTAGTGACTCTGTAATTTTTCTGTAGATTATCGCCGCGTGTCACGAAACCACTTCATCCAATTATGAAACCGCACAATAATCTAACGCCAATCAAAGACGTAAAGTCTCATAACGACACAAATGTTGACTGTTGGAAAAACCAGCATGTGGATTCCAACAGATCGACGAAACAGCATCCTCAAGAATGGTCCGATGACAGGCTCATCGATGGATGCAATCCAAACGCGTAAGTATATATCTATATATATCTATATATATACGGCATTTGATCGGGCACGCGATATTAAACAGTTAATAAGAACATTGTATCTTTCGCAGGAATCCCGTTTCGGACTTGCAGTCTCATCTATCCACTCTCGAGCTGAGAATGGTGAGAGAGACGCGTTTGCGACAGTCGTTGGAAGATGAGGTGCGCCGATTGCGTGACGAGAATCGACGTTTGCAGGAGTCCGAGAGCTTGCGACTCTCCTTAGAAGACGAAAACCGCCGTCTAAAGGATGAGAATCACGCAGCCGCGCAGCAACTCCGGCGTTTCACGGAGTGGTTCTTTCAAACGATGGATCATCAATAATCAATATAATAATGAATTTTGAATGTTATATACACGAAGATGAAAACATATCATCGCCAATGATCTTTAAATATGAACTAAACGAGTTATCTTTATGTTCAATCGTTATCAATTAAATCGATTTATTTCGATTGCGTTTTTTTTTCTCGATCGCTCGGATCATGAACATGATCATTGTAAGTACAGTATTAACGCGACCTTCGCCTAAACGTATAGATGTAGAATAGATCGATCGGAGACGACCATAGACAATTGTGGAGGTACGTAAACACTGAGCGAAAATAATATATCCACAACTCTTTCGGCGATCTTCAGCATTTTGTATTATATAAATTCATTAGATTCTATTGTAAAGTATAAGTTACCATCGTACTGTTTCCTTTACTCGAGGATTCGTACGTTGACAACAGAACTACCATCTAAATCATCCGACAAAGTATATGTCTGGATATTCATCTGTATAAAGGCAACGTGCGTTAAGCAATATCAATGTTTGATTTTACAAAAGCGACCAAATGACCAAATATTACTAGCGAGCTAAGGACCGCTTTAATTCTGTAATTTATTACGCATTTTATATTAATCTTATATACAGTATATAGAGTATTAATGGAAACGTCGCACGCACTAAAGTGGATATCGGCACAAGAGCGACGCGCTCTCAGCAAGGAATTTCTCCTTTGAAATAAGTGACGAAGCATAATTTCCACATAATGTACGAAAGTGACGTTTCCTAAAGACCGTGAGTCTATCAATAAAGAGAAATGTGTACTTTAACGATATCTTCATTCCTGAAAAGAATCAAATATAAAATATATTCCCATGTTTTTGTAACATATAAGCGCCCGAAGGACACTTTACGTAAGGAATGGATAGTACGGGGATCAATTGAACTATTGACACTAATTAGAATAAAATAGTTTATTGTAATCCACAGAAAAAAACAAGACATTTCCATGATGCCTTAAGATCTGTCTGTCTCACTGTTCTGTCAGTTTAACAATTAGCTGCGATTACACTCCCTTCAATTCGAGACCACGCGAAAATGTTCGCCGCCGTGTCGCGATACCGGCAGCAGCGACAGTCCTTAATACTAGATCTAGTCAGTATTCAACTAGAATCCAGACTTACGAAGGATCGGATTATGCGTTTTGTATCCTTATAAGATAAAAAGAAGTTACGGTTTTTTACTGCCGCGCGACATCGCGATTCCGGCGGCTTACTACTGGCTGTTGCTGTGTCGCGATACGTCTATCCTTCTAATCGCATTGCGGAAGAATAGCGCAGTATGTTCTCCTTCTTCCTTCGTTCTTTTTTTTTCTCCTCGTGTTCACGACGTCCGGGCTGAATCCGGACCGTCGATCTCGACGCGATTATCGTTATCGATGTAATCAGAGACAAGCAAAATATTACTCCATTCTTGCGAGCGTCACGTACATTCTCCATATTTCACTGTCTATTATTTATGCGTTAAATGTGTATGTATCGATAATTAGCTCGTTTCTAATCTCTAAATCTATGTATAATGGCGTTTGAGGAACGCCCCGATTACTGCGCTTTCTGAGAGGAAAGTGATTATGCGAGAGAATATTTGACTGCCTATAATCGAAACACTGTGAAGTAATATTTCACGCTCTGCGTGTAACGCTTACGTCACCGAGGCTCCTCTTCGGTTTTGTTCGCTTAAGTACATAAGAAGTTATGTTTAGCAAGTGTAATTAGTCGTAAAGATGTTTAAACATTCGGACTTAATTTTTTACTCTAATAGCGCTTTTTTTCCTATATATCTCTAATTAACACGCCCTCACGTGGAAGTACATCTCCATTACGAAATTCTGGATGAAATATCGTTCGCGTGAATAAATCTCAAAGCGCATCTTACAGGCGCGAAAGGTAATCGATGTGTAACGCTCGGGAAAGAGTCATACACAATAGTGTCAAAGAACTATTTTAATGAAACCTTACGCAGTCATCTGCACGAGAGTTCAGATTCGTAATGTGTCATTCGTTGCAAGAGCTCTTTAACCAGCGAAGTATCGCATCGTCCGTCTGTCATGGAAATTAATAAAGCATGAGTCAAGCAAATGAGATGTCGTTCCGGCAAGAACGCGAAGTTTCTGAGATTTCCAATTGTATTCTCTTGCTGATTGAACCTGGCACAGGAACGACAATGCAAAATCTGAGGAATGTTTGAAAGACGTTTACAAGGATCTGGGGCGTCGTCTTTGTAACATTCTTCGGATATTTGTACTCTCTGTCTCAACAAGAGCTTCGTCATGTCGTACAAGCCCGAAGTGCCGATTCTATGAAAATCAATGCGAACAATGGGGCTTTTACTTTCATTAATCGTGTAAGTTAAACTAGATTCGCATTTAAGATCTTCTTTCGGATTAGAGGCTCGATGTGAATACGCTCCTGTCAAGGAAATGATGGAAACAAGCGGAATGAGTTGCGCATGATGAAAAGATTGATCAATCCTATGAAGCATTCATAAGGAAACTAACGGTGTGGTTAACATGTGTCGTTATAGTATGCAGCATGAATCATGCATGCTTCAGCAAGCAGGCTTTATGGCACATAAAAATAAATAAATATACCGGATGGATTCGACAGCAATGGTTCTCACATTGAGAGACGAAAACTTCCAGGTACAATCCAGACCGTAGTAAATAAAATTTTATATACTGAGCATTTACTAAGAAAATCATAAAAACAAATATAGAGCATATTTTTTTTAATATGAAATTTTATATATTCGCAATTGATTTTATTGACAACTTATTTACTTTTCTATATACTGTAAATTCATCTGCATATTTATTTATAACAATTAAAAAATGATCATACGATCGTACCTAGAATATTTTTCCTTTGCGATAAAAATTCTCATTGACTATAAGCCTAATTAATATGTTAAAATATGCTCTGACGTATAAAATGATGCTATAAGCAATTCGTTCTTTCTCAATCAATTATCTTTACGATAAAAAGCGAGGCAACTTCGAGTAGTCGTATTTAAAAAAAGAAGAAAAGAAGAAAGAGAGAAGTGTATGGCGAGTACTACTTTCTTACTTAGATTAAAATACGGAGTTGGAAGTAAAAAGGGCACAGATAAAAAGACGAAGATTCTACCATCTACCGTGTACAATTTTTCATTACAAGATATCCCACCTTCACCCCAAATCTATTAATAATGAGATGTTATCTCGACGAATTTGAAATGTATTTTTTTCGCAGGGAAGTAAAATAAAATTCCTGAGGGACCTGAATTGCCCGAATTAATTGCAGATGAAATAATTTCTCACAGTATTGCTAGTTTCGCTAATAAAGATCCATTTCAAATTTATCAAAGAACACGTCGAAACTCAGGGCAAGGGTAAGACATCCTTTGCGCAAGTGTCATAATTCCGAGCAATCGTTTGCGAACGAAGGCGAGAGGACGTGACTGACAAAAAGGCGATGAATGTCGCGCGACAATCTCATCAGTTTCGTTATTATCATTTTCGAAGAAGTTTCTCAAAGTCGCCATTCGTCTCACCCGCACGCAAGATTTGCCTGGATTCGCACACACGGTTGCACTCACCGGACAAAAGTCTATGGAAAAAGTATTAATGCTTCACGATAAGCCAATTAACGTGACCGCCATCCGGCAATCGTTTTCATTCTGTTTTCCTATGCTCGCAAACATCACCGATAATACGTCGATCGGAGGGCACATCCTCCATTAAATACAAAAATACTGTTCTGATGCACCATATCTTCACCTACTATCCCTACCATTATGCACATTATAATCCCTGTAGTCTTTAAAACGCTCCGTAATCGTGGATAAGAAAAGAATACTGAATAGGGAGATGTGTGTCATACAATGTGTGTGTATGTATGTAAGAAAAACGAATTGTATTGCGAATGTACCGAATTTCGACCATGAGAGCTCGTACTCTTATTTCTGGATGAAACGCTCATTTCTGGAGAGTTACATAACGCGCGCAATCTTTACTCTCCTTTATTCAGAGCCGGTCGCACCGACGTTGGTTGCAGCTAATTCGGAGCAGCGATTGTATTATACATGCAGATTATACATGAGTAATGTAGAATATATTACAAAGGATACATATGTACATGAGACTATACAAATATGTAGTAATCAAAAAGTTGATTGCTTTCAAGTCTCTCGAGAGAGCTGCCGCTTGCAAATATTCTTAAGAGTGATTAATAATAAGTGATGATTATGTGATTTGCATTTCAGATCTTTTTTTTATAAGAAATCACTGCTCGGAGTCAGGCAGATCGGAATGTCGGTGAAACTCAGTCTCGGTGAGCGTCAAGAGAGCCGCACGACGATACGCATCAAGAGAAGATAACGCTAATAGCAATACTGGCTGAAAAATTTATATCAAGAAAAAAATAGAGGCGGTAACGGAAATTTAACGAGAGAAAATGATGTACAACATCGTTTTTTCCGCAGAAGAATCTTGCGTGAATTTTGATACGCGCGCGCCACAGGCGACGGACTGTCATTGCGATATCGGTATTTCATGTTTCTTGATTAAAGTTAATACTATTATCCTTTAATTTTATAGTCGCGACACGGCGTTCACGGGATCGTATCGCGTCGCTCATTATCAACTACGGTTATTAAATCGTATAATTATATTTATATATATATATATATATATATATATATATATACTTTGTTTTATATATATAATATAATATAATATAATGTAATATAATATAATATAGTATATATATATATATTCAGCATCACAGTAAGATAGCGCCCTTCATTATTAAGTTATCGTCGATCAGCTCGGACATTATATTTTCATTCCTGTCAACAACATACTCTACAACAATCCGCTTTAAACATCATCAAAGAATCCCGGCATGCGTTCGGCATGCAGCGAGTTTTACGTACTACAGACAGGCGACAGGATATCGATCACCTGCGAAAGTTGGGAGAGAGTATTAATTAAAAATCGTAGGATGGATCGTAGAGCCGCGTCTGATTGAAGGCGATTAATAGCTGGAAAAGCGTGACTATTGATTTTGCACATGGGTCGACGATTAACTAAACATGATCATAGTCACAATGCAAGTGCAATCGTAAGGGTCGCCATTCTGTATTTTTTTTCTTTCGCGACGGATTAAAAAAATAAAACAAAATGAATACGAATCTCTAGAGCACATGAATGAACACGCCACGGACAGTTCTCGAGTCTCATCACCGGATAAGAGTAAACGCATTCTTATATTAAGACGGAAGAAAGATTATGCATGATCGGTGATCAAATGATACACGATTTATAATATATAATGCTGATACTAAAAGCGCGCTCCTATTCTATTTTGCAGTAAAACATCATCTGCCACTCTCAGATGACTCAGATTCAAAGATCAAGGATGATGAACTGTTCGGACATTCATTCCGTCTCTATCGACAAACAGTAAAATAGAGAAGTCTTACAAATCTAGATACTTAAGAGTTATTCCGAAAATAAATAGTTATAAAAATAAGCGAGAATTTTATGCTTAAAAATACCTTAGGGTAAGAACTTAATTAGTTTGCACCACATGCGGAGTGGAATGTGTTTCCCTTACTAGATCGTAGAAGCGTAATTCTAACAGAAGTTCAACTACCAAGTGTAAAAAACATTAACGGCAACTTGTCAATCGTAATTATCAATAGTGCAATAGCTTCAAATAGAAAAAACGTGAATCAATAAATAAGAGTGCAACAAGAGATTATATACGTATGACAAAGTGACGATCGCCGACAAACGCATCCATCGGCGATATCGTCGGCAAATTGTATAATTCGTAGAATAAATAACTATGCTCCAAAAAGATCGGTCTACCCGCGAAGATAGAGATTAGGTACAATATTCGATTCTTTTTCCACTCTTTTCCTCTCCCCCTTTTATACCGCAAGTCACAGCTCTATACGCACTGTGGAAGAATCAAGAGAAATATTTACACATAAAAATACTCGAGTCACGGGTTGACGATCAGCGAGACAACGGGGGAGCGACTCTCACGATTCCGTCTATTAACTTAAAAAGTGGGGAAAACTTTTTTGTACTTTTCTACAATTTTCTCTCTCCATATCTACTTTTATACTCTATAGATACTAACGGCGATATATCCCCGACGGTAACGTAAACGTTGTCTCGCAAAGACCCGCAGCGTCGTTGCAAAACGAGAGGAGCACCGTGGAGGGCTTCATTCAAATCAAACGGCACAAAATTCATCACGACGCTCTCGAGTCGAGATTCCGGAGGAGTCCAGCCGAGGAGAATCCGCGTCCCGGGTATCAACGGGAGACACCGAGAGCGAGGAGGTCGATATACCTTAATGACTGTTTGCGCGGGCCGCGTCGGATAGCCGTCCGTTTGCGTCTCGCGTTTCCGCTCGCAGCGAGCACGAGCAGAGAGTTAATCTCGAGAAATGTGGTGGCACTTTCAATACTTCACTATACCGAAACGTCGGTCGAGGATCTTATACTATTCCCGACGCGTCCTCTTGGGACGCTGACTGACTCCCACGTCGTCGCTGCCACGCGACTTCTTACCGATTTGTACCTGGCTCTGCGCCGTAAGCTGCAGCGAGATCGCGTGGGTGTTGAGTTTCTCCGCGAGCAGCAGATCTTTGAGACCCTTCATCTTCTGGCTGTATAGTGTTATCCTTGGTCTTTCGTTCTCAGAATCAGCTTCCGGAAGAACTTCGGACTCGACATTCTCCTGAGAAGTGGAGGGTGCCGGTGGTAGAGCGTCATCTGGCGGCGCGACAAACGGCTCACCACCACCCTGTAGTAGGTAATCTCTGTTAAGTATCTTCTCGCTGCAGGCTGCCGTTAGAGCTTGAATACTGGGATGTGTTGATGCTGAATTAGAGGGCACTTTGGACTCTAGGCTCTTGATCAGATCTCGCGCCGCGTTTCCTCTCTCCTTAGTCTTACAATAGTTGTTATTATTGTTCAAGGTCTCCTCGGGACTCGTCTCTCTCTTCTGTGCCGTTTCTTCCTTCTGCTTCACCTCTATTTCGTAGCACTCTATGACAACCTGAGCGCGTATATTAGCATCGAATTTCGAGATCGTGTTCACCAATGGACGAGCCCAACCTATGTGTAATACAGGAGTATTGGCGCCCTCCTCCCATTGGCAGATACCGTCGTAGAATCTCAACAGGTATGCGAAGCAACGTGGCTGTCGTAGTAAACGCGCGTTGTCGACGCGCACCACGTGCGGTATCAATTCATTGGCAATCTCCAGCAATTCCTTGTATATTTCCCCGTCGTCCCGCGAATAATCATATCTGCCGCGCATAGAATTTTATTATTCACTGCTAACAAACCGCATGAAGCATTTAACATATTCACTGCCACTCTCTAAACGCAGTTTCAGCGAACTCATTAAGAATGTAAAAAAGATTTTTAAAAACGCATACGTCAGATACTTACTTCCGCAAAACATCCGCGGCATCGGCCCATGACGCAAGCGCGTTTACGTGTAATTCATGCCGGTACAGATATCCACCTTGATAAGTGTAAGGATATACATGCGCGTTTCCATAATATTTTCTTGCTGATCTTACAGCTTCCTACAAAATATGTTCAGAATATGTATATGCATTATATCTGCAGATAAACAACAAGTCTTTCTATTTTTATTCCTACATTAGACTGCACTAGAACTTCTCTTTCTCGTTTTCACCTAATATCAAACGTACAATCTCTCTTTTTAAATTTCAAAAATATATACTAGTTCAGTCATAAAAAACAGATTTAGTGATACTAATTGATACTTTAATATCGCAAACCTGAAAGAGGTCTATAGGTGGTGGTCTTCCAGGCGTAGGCGCAGCCTCTTCCAACTCAGCCAAATTACCGAGTGCCATAGGATACTTCGCTAGATGACCTAAGTCATACAGCAACCATAATAATTCCTGCTGGAGCAACGCCACTTCGACCGCATCGGTAGTTGCATTCAGACTAGGATTTATAGCTGATACTATGGTAGCCACTTCTAAAGCACGACTGCACACCATAGCTTGCCCATTTAAATACAACCACGATCGAGACGCTACACCAGGCTCCACTGGTTGCCCACGTTTATCCTCGTTTCCCTTACCTGGTAATAAATTGTAATTACCTCTTACCCTAAATTTTTGAAGTCGCAAGTAGAATTTAATAAAAGTAGAATTTAATAGAAGTAGTGTAAGTCGAAAGCTCTAGGTTGAATCTTTCTATCACTTTGCATCTATCAAAGAATTTTAAGAAGCAAATATTATTATATCGTGTAACAAGAAAAACTTTTCTTAAACAAATCCAAAATTACTTGGTGTAAAGTGTGGTATTTTGTGTCGATTAATAGTTTCAAAAGAAAAAAATATAAAATATATTTAAAAGAATCTATCTTGGATATCTGATTAAATTGTGATCTTTCAATCCCGATAGTTGAAAGTTCTAGAAGAAAGAAAGAAAAGACCTGTTTTTTGTTGAAGAATTCTCTGAACTGATGATGCACATGCAGTTAAAGTTAAACAAAAATAGTATGTTTCACTTCTTCTTCCAAGCATTAGGATTGAAAGACCTGAGTTTATAATTCGAATACTCAAGATAATTTATTTTAAATACAGTTTACATTTTTTTCTTTGAAGAAAGACTATTTCGGTACAAAGTATAACCATAACTTTACACCTAATTGCATTGAGACTTTGCCCACATACCATGCCATGTAACCTCCGCAGTCTCTGTGCCATCTTCTCCGTACACGACCCATGCATGGTCCTCTGACATAGCAAGATGTACATCCTTGAAACCTAAAACCTGGCAACCAGCCACCACAGCGAAGGCGACTCCATAACAATCGAGCTTGTTCGCTGTTAAATAACTGTAGAGACTTTGCAGATGCGCTCGGTCCTTGTAGTAGCTTCTGGTAAGAGAATTCCATATGACGTCCGACACCTTTTTCACGAGTTCCCTGGTAGCGTACTTGGTGTCATACACGGTGAGATCGACAGCGCCCTTGATTACCGCATGAAACTTTGTGTATAATGCCTCAGCGATGTGATACTCCACAGGCGGCAGTTTCGGCTCATCGTAGACGGCGTTCTCCTGGGGCGTGAAGACGCGATTGCACGTCAAGGAATTCTCGACTGCGCCGATGAGGATCGAGAGCAACGCGAGATCCGGCTCGGCGCTGTTCTCCAGCTGATTCTTGAAGATCTGCACGATCGCGGAGATGCTCCGGATCGGGAACAGGGCCCTATCCCTGTCATGAAAGCCCGCCATGTCGTACGAAGGCCCCGCCGAACTTGGGGAGGTTGGACACCAACGCACGTTACGCTACGCACGCAACGACCGTCGTTGGTAGCGGCGGTGGCGCGGCAGCCGATCTACGACGCCCGTGTGAGGCTCGTCATACCGCTGGCCGTTTCAGTGCACGACTTCTGACAGAAACCAGGGACTCAGAGACAGAAACTCGCAACGCAACGGGCGGCCACGTCGGGCCCGCCGACTCCGTCCAGCCAACGCGCGCGCGTTTACTCCGCTCCGCTAGTGAACGTTACCCGGCGTTGCGCGGGTCCTCTCGCATCACCGCACGACGAAAGCCGCCAGCGACCGTTCTCTCCTTCTCCTCCTTCACCTCCTCCGCCTCCTCCTCGCTGCCCGCTCTCGTTGCTGACCGTGTCGTTGCGACGCTGTACGGGACGTACGACGTACGGGTGCCGTGCCGTGCCGTACCGTACCGTGCCGTGGCCGTCCAGCGGCGCCGCGCTCCTCCACTCGCGAGTCGCGATGAACCGCCTCTTGCTTGCGATACTTGCGACAGGAGTCAGCAGTCGCGACTCGCGTTTCGTTTCCACTTGGTTGCCACCGTTGCGCCGCGCTACGAATACCGATGGAAACCGACGGCATGCTTTCTGTAGGCGCGATGTCTGATTTTTTGACGCGCAATAGATACAGAAAATATATACGTATATGCGCGTCGGCCAATCAACCTCCCGCTTTTTCGGAAATAATAGATACATGACGGGGGAGATTGATTAGCGCGTTCCGCGTGACTCGAATGCCGTCATGCCAATTATTTCCATCGTAACGAACGACGATAAAATCATTGCTTTTTGCACTGTGAAGCAAAAATTGGAAGCGATAGAATTTACAAATCTAGCTCTCGTACGTGAAAAAGAGTCAATCAGAGAATTGGGATATCTGCATGTAGCGAATAAATCTAAGAAATTATTTCTGCATCAAATGAAAGCGAAAAATTAGTAGATTTTTATATACTTACAGATATAACAAAAAAATACAATTATATTACATCGCTAGGATCGCTAATAAAGATAGAAATTATTTTTGCATTTTAAAGCAAAAGATGAAACTGGTATAATTTTAATTAATTTGAAACTAATCATTTTATATGTTTTAATATTTTTTAATTATAATTAAGTATCTATCGAATGCAGACACAGAATAATATAATGCATTTTAAGAAGTCAGATTTAACAATATTTTTATTTATTTCTCAACATATGTTTATTTTTAATATTTTGCTTAAAATGAATATTGACACAGCAAGATTTATTTACATATCGAAATTTCTTATTCATATTTATTTATTATTTACCACTTCAGAAAATCCAACTGTCTAGAATTTGTATAATAACTTAATTCAATATTACAGTGCAATGTAAATTTATGAAATATATATTTTAAATATATGTACATTTCTTTAAACATCTATAAAATAATAATAAATAGAATTTTATTCTTAAACCCGATGCGAATTGTCTGAAGTGAGCTCCAGAACAGAGCTCCGCACGAGAATCGAATGTTGAATCGCGATTTGAAAATCTTAAGATGGCGCAGCCTTTTATCGTTTTTATTCGTGTTTCTCTGTCAGCTGCAGCAGCTGCAATCAGTTGATCATTCTACCACGATATATAAACGCATAATTTTGTTAAAACGCCTAAATATATTTTCACCAAAGTCACATTATCGGAGAATAGCAGAGAATTCGCAGAGAAGTTCAAGTCGCATAGCATTGCGTTTATTATTCGAGAGAACAATCCTAACTTTTCGAGATGAAGGTGACGATAAAGAGTAAGTATATGGAGTGACATTCGAAATGTTCTTGCTGTTCTGTCTTGTGCATGTAATTCTAATGCGATATGTATGAAATATATATCAATCTCGTGATAATGGACGTTATGGTTATGTCATGGCTAACGTTCGCATCATTCGTACGTTTTTCTTGGCCATAAAGCAACATATAGATCAACGTCTACGAGGAGATTTCTCTGTCTAGGTTGGACAGGCGTCGCCACCTGGCGATGGATTGCGAACGATGACAACTGCGGTATATGCAGGATGCCGTTTGACGCCAGTTGTCCAGATTGCAAGATCCCTGGAGATGACTGTCCACTGGGTACTTGAAACATATTCTTTTTATTGCAATATTCCACTAAAGTAAACTTTATGATTGCTATTTTTTACTACTTTCTCTTTTCTTAATTATTTATTTGAAAATAATTTCTTCTTGTTCCTTTAAACAAAAGCATATATTTATATTTTTTATTAGTGCTATTGAATATTTTTACATTTTTCGAGAGAAGAATTAGAAACGGTAATGATTTATGCAATTAAAAATTTTAATGTAAGCAAAAATTCTATCATATGAAATAACTGTTACTTAAATTAATAAGATTTATTTATTAAGTGTGGTATCTGTATTTTAAATGAATGATTAATTTTTTATTTAACACATATTTAACAAGAAAGATTATGAATTAGATTAAATTGGAAATGGACAAATTATATAGTTAGAAATTTATTTGGAAACAAATTCCTTGGAAAAACATTTCTGTTAAATGAATTATCATTGATTAAGTTAAATGAAATTTAATTATGATATCTATAATTTGCATTTATTTCTATTTACAATCTATTTAATATATATTTAATATACGTATATATTTTAATAGTTATACCCTTTCTATTTGTATCCGTTTAAGTTCTATATACATATATTACATAAAATAGAATATCATACTAAATTTTAATATATAATTATAAATGGCCAAAAAAAATTAGGTTAAAAATAGATCTCTTTTAAGCCTTGTGTCCACAAAGTGACCTATCTAAATTTTAGATTCTTTAGTAAAACTATTCTTTCCCTGTATAAATTGCTTCGAGATCTCAGGCAAAGAATCGACCATTGGCCAAAGTAGCTGAATTGTTCAAATGTGATTTGTCAATTCTTTCACCATCCGAAATCTCGGAGCGATTTCTATATGAAATAAAAGATTTCTAAACTATTTAAAAATTTATCTAAATCAACAGAATCTGAAAATAATTCTGTTAAGCCACCAAAATAATTATATAAGAACCACTCAAAGTGGTTACTAGAAAATTTTTTACAATATTGCTCACTATGTTTGCACAACCTACGTAATTATCTTGTTAGTCTAATGAAATTATTTTTAGATCTGTATTTAGCTAAATTTTTAGACTTCAACAGAATTTTTTTCGAGTATCATAAAATACAAGGCTTTATACTCCCGACTTGTAAAATACCGCCACAACGAGAAGGCCGCATCCGCGACGGCGCGCGATGTCATGATATCGATCGACGCGTGCCGGTCGGCCGATGGAGAAACGCGGCTGGTAGGCGCCGCTGTCCCTCACCCTCGCCCTAAGCACCCTCGGGTATCGATGCGCGGCGAATGTGTGCACGCACGTCCGTCCGTTCTTCCCGTTGTTACCACCCTTCCTTTCTCTTGCTGCTAATCGCCAGGTGCACCCGACCGTTCACCGGTCCGTTGCCCAACACCGACGAAATTAATTTAACTGCTCGTGTACATCGTTTCGTTTCAGTGTGGGGGCAGTGCTCGCATTGTTTCCATATACACTGCATCATGAAGTGGCTACACTCGCAGCAGACCAACCACATATGCCCGATGTGTCGCCAGGAGTGGAAGTTTAAGGAGTAACCGCCGCTTATCCCGCAGACCCGCAGGTGTCAGCACGCAGCGAGTGATCAGGTAAACGACGCGTGCCTCTTCGTTTCTCCTTCTTGCGAGGTTTCCCTTCTGAAGAGATTCGGATGTAAATTGGACCGGTTATTTTAGGAAATTAGACATCTCCCCATAGTCTGTTTATATTTATAGCTGGTATTCTCTTATATATATATTATAGTTGGTTTTTATATCTAAGATCATATCTTAAGTACAGTCTTAAGATGTTATAAGTATACTAATCAAAAATAGCATATTAGCATCTTAAGATATATTATTTAAGACAGAAACTCTCTGAAACTCTCTCTAAATTCTTTGGAATGGAATCTCTTTCTAAAGAGGTTCTCTAAATTCTTTGGAGTGAAACTCTTTAGAGTGAAATTTCATTTCAAAGAATTTAAGAGAGAAATAGGAGCAACTATAAATACCGGTTTATATAATTTATACAATCTAAATAATCTGTGTAACACGAATCTCTTTTGCTAAACCTCACAAGTTCACATAACTCAGGCTTTCGGCATCAAGCCTACATAAATTTATTTTAAAAAGCCATTAGGAGTAATCAAATAGCTAGTAAATGCCAATAATGCTTTATGGCATGTTTATTTATTCATAACATTATTTTTTTTAAGCCGATTCGTCGTATCCAACGCGCTGTTCGCCGTAAAATGTGTATTATACAAATTTCATACAAATGACTTATATGTCTTCCAAGAGAAAATGTCGTACCTATATTTAGAAGCTTATCTAGAGTCGTCCATCCGCCGATTAAATTCGCCTGCCACACGACAACCCGTTATACATTCTCGTATGTTGTCGCGACTGATGACATCTGAAATTCGTCACCTCACGAATATCTAAAATCTTTTTATGTCTCATTCCAATCAGAATTTTCAGCACAGCAGTACTTGCGATTAATCTCTCCTTTTCACGTACAAAAAACGCCTTGGAGAGGAATTGTATAAAAGACGTTGTGCTATTTACTCGAAACTGTATGGAAAGACCGATTTTGCTAACATTTAAAAATTTAGATAGATACAGATTTAAATAATTTCATTAGAAAATAATCAAAATAATTATGTAAAAGAACTTGAGCTGATGAGCAATGCTACAAAAAGTTTTAATATTCTAACAATCAGCTGGAGCGTCTGTATAATTATTGGATAATTTAACAAAATTATTTTCAGATCTGTTTCTAACTGAATTTTTAGATATTTATGTCATCAAAATAATTATGTGGATCGTTGAAGCAATGTTGTAAAAAATTTTCTAACAACCAGCTTGAGCGTCCTAATAATTATTTTGATAGTCCAACAAAATTATTTTCAGATCTGTATCTAGCTAAATTTTTATACTTCAGCAAAACCATTCTTTCCATATGACATCCGAGTCTTCACTGTCAGTGAAATTTGAACATCTCTTGTCCCCTTCACTCTGATCTCTCCGCGCGACAAAGAGTACGTTTCCGGTTCAAAGGGTTAACGTGCAGCGTGCGAATCAGCCTCTCTCCTCTCGGTCTGATATCTGCGGGCAACGCATTGGCTCGTTGAATTATTAATAAGTCGTTGTATCCGACAATATACGCGTCATCAGTATCTTGCGCGTGTTCGAATGTAACGTAATAGCTGCAGCCGCGCCACATAATCCATTCTCTCGGCAACGTGGTTGCGGTTCTACCACGCGTTAGAAATAGTTCTATCGTGAGCTCGGAAAGGGGGAGAGGCCCCTCTTTTTTTCTCGCTTTAATCGCGGGAATTGCGTTTTGCCGACATAATCGCGCGCGAGGAAACTCCGACGCGAAATTTAATGGAGTTCAACGCGAAGCGCGAATGGATGGTTAAGTCAAATTGCGACAGCAAGAACACTATTTTCAATGCGGCACTTTAACTGATCGCTTTTGCGAGTCAATTTGACGTTTACCTCGACTGCGGGGCTGAATTATTTATGATTGTAAAAAAGACGGCCGCTTTCAACTTTATTTCTTTCGACGCGGTGTTCAAAGTACGACGGAGTGTAAAAATAGCAACACGAGTCATGTTTAATTCCAAGAAAAAAATGTATGATTCAACGGACATATCGACAATTGAAGAATGACTGTCAGAATTAGTTTAATGTCGAATATGATATCGTGAGTTGAGAAAAAAAAGGATTGTTAAAAATATTTACAAAAAAAAAATATTATTTGTCAATGCGACCTATCAAGATCAAAGAGAGATGCTAAAAAATGTCCTTTATGAACTCTCTGCTTACGAATTAATAAATATATGTCCATTTCAATGTAGATTAATTTTAATCTCGGTTTAATTTTCTTTATTAATTTCTCTTTATGTTTTCTAATTCTTAATTAAAACTAGAAAATGATAAAAGTAAATCAAACCGAGATTAAAATTAATCTACATATATCAAGGTTTTTTAATCGATATGCCGCAAATGGTCTTCAAGTCATGAAAATAGAGAAAATAATAAAAAGTAAAACTTCAGAAATAAATAAGAAAACAAGGAAGTAAAAATATTTAAAAAATTATAATTATTTAAATTATGTAATATTGTTAGGGTTGCCACAGACCTAGAAAACCGGGAAATCCGGGAAAAGTCAAGGGAAAAAAGTCTGAAATTTTGAAATTTGCTCACAATTTCCTTAAACTGCTCTTATTCTAGATAATTGTTATAATAATTTAATATTATTTGACGTTTATAGTGAAATACGTTCAAAACTCGCACACTTAAATTCTTTAATAAAGTAATTAAAATTTATATTTTATTTAATATTTTTATTTGATCGCCTTTTTTCGTAATTGCATTTTTTATACTAATTTTTTAATACTAATTTTTTTTTAGCTTGAATTTGCAAAATTTTAATATGCTACTAATCTTTTTTGCGTTGTTTTTAATATATGCTAGCTTTCCTATAATTCTTAACTTTAAATGTATTAAAATTTACATATTTTATATGTAAATTTTTATGGAAAATTTTCCATTTTCATCTGGAAAAGTCAGGGAATTTTTAAATTTATTTTCTGTGACAACCCTGATTGTATTTATTCTCATTTTAACCAAAGTGATAATTGCAATAAAATCTTTTAAAACGATAAAATAAAAATTTGAGAACTTTACGTTTTATTTCTGAACGTCGTATTTGGCGATATCTGATAAAAGATCTATGAGCGCTGAAGCGTGTGCTAATGTATCTCGAAAAAATGGTTTGTTATTTAATGTATTGCGAATTAAGAAAGGTTAAAAAACACTGATCTACATTGACCAAAGTTGAAAGTCAGGAAAAAGTCAAGAATTTTAATTTTTCAGAAAATTAAAATTTTCGACTTTAAAAAAGTTCAATGTACATACACCTTACCTTCGGTACTTTTTGAATATTATTAACTTAATGATCAAACGCAAGCAGTTACTAGCGGGATATAAATAGTAACATTGTTAAATTGCTCTCTCAACAAAATATTTGACAGTTTCCAAATCAGGAAATATGAAAATATGAACCAAAAAATTCAAAATTATATTATTAAAAGCATTAAGCAAAAATCATGACAATCTGAAAAGGAAAAAGTTATGAAATATTAGGATGAGAAATTTCTGACAATCCTATTTGTAGAAACGCACAATAGAATCGCAGACGGACTC